>OHIM01000766.1_pt1 | contig 16425 bp, 16 predicted proteins | sample 1568271 | NCBI WGS metagenome assembly OHIM01 (sample SAMEA3879580, study PRJEB24766) | human gut metagenome | biome: human-associated habitat; feature: feces | place: USA | collected 1985/1987
CACCATGACCGTCACCGATCCGGAGTCCATCGGTATCCAGATTGACGGCGACAAGGCCATCGTCAATAACGAAGGCGACAGTTCCATCACCAACGGTGGCACCGGCACGCAGATTAACGGTGATGACGCCACGGCAAACAACAACGGCAAAACCACCGTTGACGGCAAGGATTCCACCGGTACGGAAATTGCTGGCAATAACGGGAAGGTGATTCAGGACGGCGATCTGGATGTCAGCGGCGGCGGTCACGGTATTGATATCACCGGCGACAGCGCGACGGTGGATAACAAGGGCACCATGACCGTCACCGATCCGGAGTCCATCGGTATCCAGGTTGACGGCGACCAGGCCATCGTCAATAACGAAGGCGAGAGCACTATCACCAATGGCGGCACCGGCACTCAGATCAACGGTAACGACGCCACCGCGAATAACAGTGGAAAAACCACTGTTGATGGAAAAGATTCCACGGGTACCAAAATCGCGGGCAATATCGGCATTGTAAATCTGGATGGTAGCCTGACTGTTACAGGCGGTGCGCATGGTGTTGAGAACATTGGTGACAACGGCACGGTTAACAACAAAGGAGATATTGTTGTTTCCGATACTGGATCGATTGGCGTGCTCATCAACGGTGAGGGGGCAACAGTATCCAATACGGGTGATGTTAACGTTAGCAATGAAGCGACAGGGTTCAGCATCACAACCAACAGTGGGAAGGTTTCGCTGGCAGGCAGTATGCAGGTTGGCGATTTCTCGACCGGGGTAGATCTTAATGGCAACAATAACAGCGTGACGCTGGCGGCAAAAGATCTAAAAGTGGTCGGGCAGAAAGCGACGGGCATAAACGTTTCTGGCGATGCGAATACAGTGAATATCACTGGTAACGTTCTGGTTGATAAGGATAAAACCGCAGACAATGCGGCGGAATATTTCTTCGATCCATCCGTGGGTATCAACGTTTACGGCAGTGATAATAACGTGACGCTGGATGGAAAGTTAACTGTTGTATCAGACAGTGAGGTTACTTCTCGTCAGAGTAATTTATTTGATGGCAGCGCAGAGAAAACGTCAGGTCTGGTTGTGATTGGCGATGGCAATACCGTTAATATGAATGGTGGACTTGAACTGATTGGAGAGAAAAACGCGCTTGCAGATGGGTCGCAGGTTGCTTCCTTGCGCACAGGATATAGTTATACCAGCGTTATTGTCGTTAGTGGTGAGTCGTCGGTATATCTGAATGGAGATACGACAATCAGCGGAGAATTCCCTCTGGGGTTTGCCGGAGTTATTCGGGTACAGGATAAAGCTTTGCTGGAAATTGGCAGTGGCGCTACGCTAACAATGCAGGATATTGACAGTTTTGAACATCATGGGACAAGAAACCCAGAACTTACTTATGCTGATTCCGGTGCGAAAATTGTTAATAAAGGTACTTGTAGATTCAATTGGTCAACGCAACAGTTATGTGAAAACATGGGGTTGCGGAGGTTTTTTGAATGAGACGAACATTTACAGCAGAGGAAAAAGCCTCTGTTTTTGAACTATGGAAGAACGGAACAGGCTTCAGTGAAATAGCGAATATCCTGGGTTCAAAACCCGGAACGATCTTCACTATGTTAAGGGATACTGGCGGCATAAAACCCCATGAGCGTAAGCGGGCTGTAGCTCACCTGACACTGTCTGAGCGCGAGGAGATACGAGCTGGTTTGTCAGCCAAAATGAGCATTCGTGCGATAGCTACTGCGCTGAATCGCAGTCCTTCGACGATCTCACGTGAAGTTCAGCGTAATCGGGGCAGACGCTATTACAAAGCTGTTGATGCTAATAACCGAGCCAACAGAATGGCGAAAAGGCCAAAACCGTGCTTACTGGATCAAAATTTACCATTGCGAAAGCTTGTTCTGGAAAAGCTGGAGATGAAATGGTCTCCAGAGCAAATATCAGGATGGTTAAGGCGAACAAAACCACGTCAAAAAACGCTGCGAATATCACCTGAGACAATTTATAAAACGCTGTACTTTCGTAGCCGTGAAGCGCTACACCACCTGAATATACAGCATCTGCGACGGTCGCATAGCCTTCGCCATGGCAGGCGTCATACCCGCAAAGGCGAAAGAGGTACGATTAACATAGTGAACGGAACACCAATTCACGAACGTTCCCGAAATATCGATAACAGACGCTCTCTGGGGCATTGGGAGGGCGATTTAGTCTCAGGTACAAAAAACTCTCATATAGCCACACTTGTAGACCGAAAATCACGTTATACGATCATCCTTAGACTCAGGGGCAAAGATTCTGTCTCAGTAAATCAGGCTCTTACCGACAAATTCCTGAGTTTACCGTCAGAACTCAGAAAATCACTGACATGGGACAGAGGAATGGAACTGGCCAGACATCTAGAATTTACTGTCAGCACCGGCGTTAAAGTTTACTTCTGCGATCCTCAGAGTCCTTGGCAGCGGGGAACAAATGAGAACACAAATGGGCTAATTCGGCAGTACTTTCCTAAAAAGACATGTCTTGCCCAATATACTCAACATGAACTAGATCTGGTTGCTGCTCAGCTAAACAACAGACCGAGAAAGACACTGAAGTTCAAAACACCGAAAGAGATAATTGAAAGGGGTGTTGCATTGACAGATTGAATCTACAACGGCTTTTTTTAATATGTCCCGTTCGTCGGTAACCCGCTTCAGCTCTTTCTGGAGGCGTCGGATCTCAGCCTGAGCGTCTGACTGGACTTTATTGGTTGAGGAATCCGGGCCATATGCCTTTATCCAGGCATAAAGACTGTGGGTGGTGATACCGAGACGTGTTGCCACGCTGGAAACAGAATGGCCGCGATCAACAACCTGTTTTACCGCTTCAATTTTAAACTCTTCGGGATAACGCTTACCGCTCATGGGCACCTCTCTTTAAGTCATCTTAAATGACTCTGAGGTGTCTGTTAAACCTGTGGCGATTCACATTCATCAGCGGCTGGACGGTTTTTGCCTGCATATCCACGAGGTAGTAGTAACTACCGCCCTCGCAGCCATCGGGCGACTCACGGGTACGTAAGACCTGCAGGGTGAGACCGGATGAGAAGCCAACCTGTGACCATTCTTCGCTGACATCATCCTGCCGACTGACCACATCGCTGAAGCGCGGAGGCGTGAGGTCCTTTAATTTACTGATAGCTTTCAGGTCATCACTCCTGTCATCGCAGGCGCTCAGAAACAGAGTGGTGGCAACCAGTGCCAGCAGAGGTAGTGTTTTACGTTTCATTATTTTTTTCCTGAAATCAGACGAACCACTTTGGCAAAGACATAAATGCCGACGAAAATACCCACCGGCACGCCGACGAACGGTGTCAGTGCGACACTGGCCGCACCGGCTGCCCCTCCGCCCGTCAGCAGTGCGGCAACGGTGGCAAGTGTCAGGGCCGTGAGGCTGTCGGACACCCCGGTTTTGTTCAGAATGATGACGATGACAACAATGGCGATAATGGCAATAACGGGCATAGGGCTCCTCCCTGTTGCCGGGTTGATAACAATGCCTGCGCTATTCCGGTGGGCTGTCAGCCGGAACAAATGTAAGCAATGACTGCTGGATAAAGCGAAAATGGGGTAAGGCCTGAATAAACACCGGGTCTTCAACCAGACTGCACAGACTGTCGTTGCGGCGAAAAGACTCCTGCAGGGGTTGAACCAGATGGATTTCATCCAGGGTGAATACGGCGATATGTCCGTCGTGCTCTGCCACCAGATACCAGGCCTGCTGGTGGATAAGTAACCGGCAGGGAGCCAGCCGCTCACAGCGCTGCCCCTCGGCAATCAGAGTCACCCGCCTGCGCCCGGTAATGGCCTGAATCAGTCTCCAGAAAGACAATGCTCCTGAAGGCGAAGGAACCGGATTGGCGGGTGCTATAACGCAGGGAGACTCATCGCACATCAGCAGTGCGTTTACCAGACGACGGTCAAAGCCAGGGAAAAGACCGGCCATCCCGCTGCGGTGGGCAAAGATAAGCACGTCGGGCACCATCTGCGTCTCACTGCCCGCTGTGCGTAAGCGGCAATATCCGGACTGATACTCCAGGTCCAGATACATCAGCCGCTCACGAAAATCACGCCGCAGCGTGCGCACCGACACGCCAAACTCAGCCGCCAGTTTGCGCACACTCAACGTTTCACCCGCCACCAGACGGCTGATTATCAGTGACAGCCTGACAGCCAGCCGGTCATGGCGGCGTTCTGCCTGTGTCATGAGAGGTTCTCCAGGAAAGTTAACTGACTGAAAATGATGTGATTACTTTAAACAGGGGGGCGGACAGGGTATGGACAACGCAGAAACTATTTTTTATTTCTGCAAAAGCCAGATGTAACGGGGGTTACAGGCTATTACCGGGAGATTGAGGCACACGAGCACGTAGCAATTCGGACAGGTGGTGTCCGATAATAACAATGTGGCAACATAAAACGTCTACTGCAGTTGTGTGAGCAGTGTTTCAGCCATCACCCACAGCGCACGGTTAAGCTTCACGTCCCCGTCAATGCCACGCACGGCACGAGTATGCGTTCGTTCGCCTTTAACATTACGCCCGCTGAGTCCGCCCTTAATCAGGTTTTCCTGAATCCGCTGATAGGTAGTCCACAGGTCATTGCTCTCATCCTGCCAGCGGCGAGGGGAGAGGATCTGCGATTCAGTCACCGGCTGGTGGTCTTCACCAAAGCGGTATGTGAGGGCGGCTTTTGCCAGTGCCTGCTGTGCCGGGGGTGGCAACAGCAACGACTGCATGGCATCCCGTTTCTCCTCCACCCGGTCAAAAATCCCCAGCACCTCATAGGCCCCCTCAATAACCTGGCTCACCACGTCCCCCTTGTGTGGCACCCGCACCTCGCCAAACGACTCACCGCAGACGAGCCCGTTCTGACAAACCGCACGAAATAGTCCCGGCAACATCTGGTACGAACTGGTGCCATCATGGGAGTTGAGCAGGATAATTTCTGGTACCTGTTTACCGGTAATCTGCCCCTCCCGACGAAGGCGTAGCATGTGTTTTGTGTGCTCGCGTCGACCCGGGTCGCGTACCCGGGTCTGACAGGCAAAGAACGGCTGGAAGCCTTCGCGCTGCAGGCTGTCCAGCAGGGATATGGTGGGTATATAGGTATAACGCTCACTACGGGATGCGTGTTTGTCCTCACTGAATACACTGGGCACCACGCGAAACAGCTCTTCGCGGGTTAACGGGCGGTCGCGACGGATAAGATTTGCTGCGCCAAAGCGCGAAGCCAGACGGGTCATAAGCAGACTCCTCATAACGGGAAAACAAATAAAGAAATCCCCGTCGCATCGGCGACAGGGATAGGGAAATAACAGGGATGGGTTAAATACTCAGAAGAAGAAATCCCAGACGGCGCGGGCCACAGAGACCACGGTGGTGCGCACGGCCTGAATGACGGCCCGCACAGGTGTGGGTATCAGAGGAAAGGCACTGATGCTATCGAGTAGAGCACCGACGGTTTCACCAAAATCGCTTCGAGCCTGTTCCCGGACTACCGTCGTGCGAAAGGAAGACTGGAGTTGCGACACCACCGGGCTGGTGGCCTCACGTGGCAGGCACTTAATCATCCGCTCGGCCATCACCCTAAGCCCCCATTGTAGACGGACCGACACAGCACACACCGGATGTACGGGCTGGAACAGCTCATGCAGCAGGCAGATTTTGCGGCTGATATTCTGCTTCTGCGCGGTGGACAACGGTCCCCCACCGCTGGTGGGTTCGGCCTTATCCGACTGGCTGATAACAAACATCACCTTATGTCGGTATGCCTCACTAATCACCTTTCGGTAAAAATACTCATCCACCGCCAGCGCACGGTCATCAGCTTTAATCAGCCACAGCACCAGGTCGAGCCGGGGTAGCTGATCCCGATACAGCACAGCATATTCGGTATCGCGAGCACTGTTTTCGCCCACACCGGGCAGGTCCACGATGGTCATAAACCGTTCACCAACTTGCAGACGAAATCGCAAAGGTTCACGGGTGCAGGCGCCCACATCACTGACCGGAGATACTTCACCGGCAAACAGGGCATTGCAAAGGCTACTCTTTCCCGCCCCGGTTTTACCCATAATGCCGATCACTGGCTCGTAATGGGTTAACTGATTTATCTGCTGTAATATGCGTTCAGACACCCATTGTGGCAGGCCGGAAAGCGAGTGCTGCAGGGGCTGCAGACCTTCAGAATGACTCATAAATGTTCCTCTGAAAAAGAAAACAAAAACGGCAGAACCGTGAGGTTCTGCCGTTAATGGGATGTATTCATGAGAATGATATATATCTTAAATTTATTATGTTGCTAAAACCCATCTTGCGAGGTGTAAACATTATGTCTGTATAAAATCGGCCCGCTATCATACGAACAGAGTTCTGGCTGATCATGGTTGAAAAGCGAACATTTTAAGACATCTGGTTTAGCTCTCCTTCAAAGAGTTTTGTCTCCATGATTGCCGAAGTAGTTCACTTTCATGTGCATGCTTATAGTTACATCTCCATACCAATTTTTTTGTCAATCAGAATGAGATTATTTTTTGAATGTAACTTGAAAACAAACGAAGCGGCCCCAGATTAAATTGTGCTCACAACAATTGCGGGGTTTTTTATGAGTCTTCAGAATAAATTCTTCAAATTTCATGATGCGATACTGCTAGGCATAAAGGACGTGGCATACAATAATGCCCGCCTTAAGGACGACAGTATCCTCAAGGATATCAAAGCTCGCTTCAAAGAGGATGGATTTCCAGTCATCGATGATTTCATACAGGGTTCGATGGCAACCGATACAGGGATCCGTGAGAATGGGCAAGATTTTGATATCGATCGCGCAATAGTTATTGAAGCGTCACTAGCGCCAGAAAACCCAATCACACCCAAAAAGGCGGTCCTAGAAGTACTTGAAGCCCGTGGTTTCAAGAATGCCAAAATCAAAAAACCTTGTGTTACGGCTGATTACAAGACTGAAGATCTTCATATTGATATTCCTATTTACCGTCGATATGAAAATGGACAGTACGAACTCGCGGTAGGTAAAACACACTCTGATGAAGAAAATCGTCAATGGTCTCCTTCAGCTCCACGTGAGTTGATTGATTGGGTGGCTGCGTACGATAACAGTGCTGTTTATGCTTCTAAAAAGCACGACCAGTATCGTCGCATCGTTCGATACCTCAAACGATGGAGAAATTTCACTTTCAGTGAAAATGTTCGTCGCAAAATTTATTCGATTGGCATCACTGTGATGGTTAAAGAATCATTGGTCGCTTCAATCAATGATGAAGGTTTCCCAGATGATCTGTCGGCCTTACGCGCAACTATTCATCACATTTTGAATGATGGTGGTTATTTCAGCTTAGTAGAGGCTGAGAAATACAAAGTTAAAGTAGATATCCCTGTAAGTCACACAAGGGATATTTTCGATAACAGTAGCATCACAACTGGCACTCAATTCCGTAACCAGCTTGCAGCTTTGCTAAAAACTCTTGACAAGGTTGCGGATGAAAATAGCGAATCTAAGCAGTGTGAATTGCTTAGAAAGGTTTTTGGCGAAGATTTCCCTGAGCATGCTTCGACATCTACTGCATCGGCGGTATCTACTGCATCCGTAGTGGCAAGTGTTGGTACCAACACAGTCTATGCTTCCTCGGGAGCTGTGGGGACATCACAGGGCGCATGAACTATTCAGCCATCACGGATTACTTAGCCAAACGCGGATACAAGGTATTCGCGTACCCTGCTGAAACTGACCAGATTGAATTTTTCAGAATTGAACTGGAGATAGGTGATTTTCCGGTTACATTAATCCATTACCCTGTCAAAGAAATTATCGGTTTGCCCATATTTCTCCTTGTAAACCCTTCAGCTTTGCCAAGGTTGGCGCATACAACAGTTTATGAAGAGATCGGCTTTGCTACTATATGTGTAAATGTCCCAGATGCTGTTTCAGTTAACTACGAGTGCCCTGAACTGGCGTTTGAGGAGTCACTTAAACGACATATTACATTACTTTCACGTGCCTTAACGGACCGGGACTGGAATACTCAGGAACTGTTGAGAGAGTTTGAAGCGGGATGGGGAAGTATCATTGAGCCGGAAACGACACCATTTCTTTGCTTGTCGGATGAGGGGGAGGCCGAGTCTCTTTCTGTTTTTAAGCCTCGTAAAAACGCCAAAGCTGGGCTTAATACATATTTTTTAGGCTATAGAGAAGGCTGGAATCCTGACGCCCTCTTTTCGCCTTTAAGCCAGATTTTGAAAGAGCGCGAAGAAACTAAAGGAAATGGATTTGTCATACCACTTGGTACAATTATGCCCTCCCCCTGGCAGAAGGAAGAATTGGCTCAGTGGTACTTAGAATTGATACAGGATTTGCCACAGAATTTATTTACCACGCTGATACAACGCTTCGGTCAGCAACGAGCCCGCGAATTTTGGCTTATTTTTAATGCCCAGACCCCTTCTGGAAAAACATGGTTTGGGATCCATTTTGCGTTAAAAAATGCAGTTCAGGGCAAAAAGCATCTTCCCTTTAAAGCTGGTCACATTGAGGATTGGGTTCTAAAAGCCTTACCTGTTTTAACATTCAATAAAGAGCGATTGATGCCAAGAAGCGGAGCTAACCAGTCCTTGCTAGGCAAGAAGATCATGCTCGTAGGCTGCGGATCAGTTGGCGGAGAAGTTGCAGATAAGCTGGCTGCATCAGGTGTCGGTCACATCCATTTGTGCGATCCTGATTCGCTCTCGCTCAACAATCTTTATCGGCATATCCTGCCTCCAGCATTTGTGTCATGTCCAAAAACAGTCGCATTATGGTTAAGTCTAAACAGTAAATATCCTTGGTTAGAGATTACAGGCGACATGACAAAACTACTTGCTCTAAGAGATCGCAATACTCTTTCTTCATTCGACCTTATCATTATTGCTATAGGGTCCCCCACACAAGAACGCATGTTTCATGATTATCTGATTAAAGAAAAAATCAAAGTTCCCGTCATCAATACATGGGTAGAAGGTTATGGAGTTGGAGGGCATGCTGTTCTTGATATACCAGAAACACCTGGTTGCTTACGATGTGCATACGTAGATTCCGACAATTTTTCTCGCGGGTTATCATCTAATCTTAACTTTCTTGCCACAAACCAAGATTTGACAAGAAATCATGCTGGATGTGGAGATGCATTTCTTCCTTACTCCTATACATCATCAACCATGACAGCGCTTGTTACAGTGGATCTGGCAGTAAAATATCTCAGTCATAGAGTAAATATCTCATCGAGAGTTAGTTGGAAGGGCAGCTCCGAAGATGCGATTGAGTATGGCTTTATACTGAGCGAAAGGTATCACGCGTTCAATCGTTCCTTGGAAGTATTACCCTTGTACAATCCTGAATGTGATATATGCAATGGATAATTCAGAACATCTCAAAATAGAAACAGAGAATTTCAGAATCAACATTTTAAAGAATGTTGATGATATTTGGTTTGGATATCGACAAATAAATAAAAATATGCCAGAGGCTTTTGGTGTATTGATTGGTAGTAAAGACCTTGTGGCAGAACATTTTAAAATCGTCGATGTAACAGTTCCACAACAAGGGGATCGTTGCTCAAGAATGAGTTTTACTCTGATGGATCCCGAACACCAATGTATAGTTGACCGCTATTATCACGATTCCGGAGGGGAATTAGTTTATCGCGGTACATGGCACACCCATCCCGAAGGTATTCCTTATGCTTCAAATGTTGATGTCAGAGACTGGAAAAAATGTAAGGAGAGAAATCAAGATAAACAACTTTTCTTTATAATAATAGGCACAGAGAAAAAGGCTATTTATTATTTTGTAGGTGAAAATCTTCTACGGCATGAGTTTTGAGGGATGACTATGAATAAAACAATTTTTTTATATATACTGAAATTGATTTTCAGGCCCAAGGATATACTCACTCGTATTGGATTCGGTCTGTTTAGTGGAGGGATAGCAGCTTCAGCCGGTGGGTGGGGCATGAACTTAGCTTTTTCAGAGCAATTACTTAAAAAATATGTCAATATTTTTGATGGCATCTCCATTAGCTATCAAAAATGTTCTGAGGCTGTTCTATACATTGGGATCTTTGCATCCATTTTAGGACTGTTAGTACTAATGTATTGCATATTCCTGGCTGTTCGCGATGTCCAGAAACGTGATATTGCCTTTATTCGTGCGTATGGGTTTGAAAATATTGATCCACATGCAGCAGAAAAAATGCTTTCGGCCAGAGAAAAAGTCAAAACACTCCCCGTAGACTTAAAAGCATTTGATTCTAGGGATAAAAGCAATGTAATAGAGGAATCTACATTTATCAGACGGATGATAAAAGACAGAACACAACACTCTGAAGCCACTGTAGCCTATGTTGCAGCTCTGGGGAGTATTCCTTATTTGTATATGATTGGTAGCTCAATGCGTGACGGTCACTTGCCTCTAAGACTATCCGATTTTGATCGTAATAAAAATTGCTTTCATCTTCTAGATGCCCCTCCAACCGGTGCTAAGTTACTTAGGAAATTTAGAGGGGAGATAACAGAGAATAGTTCCGTTGTTGGTCCGAATGCTAGCAACAAGATAGGGCTCGCTATTTCATTTACAATGAATATACAACCATCGGACCTTCCAGTAGACCTTATCGATCATACGCTACATATCCAGCTTGATACAGGATTCAAATTTGATAATCTTCCTTCTGAGGAAGAGCAGGAAAGTATTACTAAAGAAGTAAGTTTCATAATATCAGAATTGAATAAAAAAGCTGATGAAGTACATATATTTATTTCAGCTCAGGCATCCTTTGTTGTTCGTCTTGGCTCTCTTTACCAAGAGGGGTTACACGGTGTGATCTATGTCTGGCATTGGAACTCAATCAAAAATGAATATGAATGGAACTTGAGAATTTCAGGTAAAGAGTTGAGCTGAAATATGGTAAAAGCCACCGAACCTATGAAGGTAATACTGTTGAAATGCTTGGCGTGTTGGAGCTATTAGCTGACAGATTGCTAAAAAATAACTTCGACAAAATTAGATTAAAAATTTCATGATTATATTAACCGGCCGCATATCCCGCAAAAGGCCGGTTATTTTATCAATTTAAAAGTGTTTATAGGGAATTAAGCTTGCATGAGTATTAGCGAGTTTGTTATCAATCATGATTGTTTACCCTGCCTGTAATAACAGTAAATGACAATGTGGAGGTGCAAACTTTCCGAGCATATGATTACCTACCCGGCTATAATGCTCAATATAATCCATAAGAAAGGATGCTGTTTAAATATTATCCTCGACTACATCCGAAGTTACGGTCTCCATCACCCAATATTTTAGTTCTTACTTTTGTCATGTAATCCACTCTATTCATCAAGTCGTTATAATTTTGCTCGAAGCTGTCCCTTTTACGATTGAGGAGATATTTCCCATTTGATGGGTAGTTAACTAACTTCCCTGAACCATCTATCGGGATACCAAGCGCACTGTACCAAGCTGTCGTTATCATTGTACGTAACGTGTTACGGTTTAAGTCGTAATCACCTAAATGATAATAAGCATCCTGATTGAAACACAGTATTAAATGGTAGTGCCGCTTCCCAATTTTTGTATATTCTCTGACCCATGCGTAACGTAAGGTAGAATGTCGAGTATCAGGCCAGTCTTTTCGTTGAGTTTTGATATGCTTATCGTGTTCAAGCTTTGCTTTTAACGCACTGGTAAAGCGAGATATAGCACCAGAGTCAACCCTAGGTTGAAAGAATGGATTATCCATATTTTCTGTATCAATTGGGTCATGCAGATCAACACGAAGAATCATTGAGTTAGGATGTTCGTTGAGGGAGTCATCAATAACCTGTTTTATTCTATCCCGATATAGGGATACGTGTGATCCGTATTCACTATCGTATGTCATATAGCATCCTGTTTTATGATATTGAAGTAAGTGATCGTTCTGATGTGTCTATGTACCTATATATTACCTATCAAGATGACAAGCTTTTATCCGAACTGGGTTTAGAGTTTGTTTTTACTCTTAAGTTAAGTCCTTTTAGATTGTCATTAAAATCAAAAAACAGAATGAGTTATGTTTATTATTTTTGTTTTACCCCATGAAGATATAAATATTTTGTTTTGTGAAATTAAGATTCTAATTAATTCATTTGCCTTGTCGCGATTTCTAAATTTATTTGGCCCAAATTGTAAGATGATATTTTTCTTGATGCAGGAAGAAAATTTTTGCGTGCAGTAATCTTTTATCCAACAATAAAGTTCATCTGCTTCTGAAACATCTAAAGAAAACTCTTCTTTTTTAGAGAACAAGCGGATGTATTCTTCAATATACCAAGCCACTATCTCCACTGCTGCTTTTACTGCGGTAACAGATATATCGCCTCCATCACCGCTGAAGTAATGAAGTAAGGCAGCAAGCCTCGCCATGTTCTCCGCCATTTTAGAAGCATAATCCTTAAAATCATAAAGAAGGCCAATCATTCTCATTTCTGACTCGACCTGGTTGTAGAATTCGATCCAATGTCTTTCTGCTTCTGCAGAGAATCGGAGGCAGATACGATTATTTTCATTAATTTTAATGATGCTCTCATTAACAATTTCCATAAGACGTTGGTGAAATACCGGCAAATGTTCATTTGAAAAAATTGGGTTGGAAATTTTTCTGTTACCTTGTGTTGAAGCAGGCTGGCACATGAGGCACCGTGCAAAAAATCCAATCCCCTTTGCCATATCTCCTTTCCTGTCGATATAACCCTTAAAAACATTAGGCTGGACCATCAGCGACAGTGTTATTCTTGCATCTCTAATTAATTTCTCGGGCTCGTTTTTCCTTTCCACCGTAAATATTGAACTATCCCACATCTTATTGATAAACGGCAGCTCGTTAAGTGTGTAACCATTAAAAATGATCCCAGCTTCATCAGACATGATGCCGACTGATCGCCAGTGCCCACAGAGATGAGCTTTAATAGCTGCAGGTGTGGCATCGTTAAATAAAAATTTGAATCTCACTGGAGCTTTCGGGTTTGTCGTAAGTAGTTCTTTAAGTCTTTCATTTGTTGCCAAGTGATCTTTGTTACGTCGAATATCTGATTTAAGTTTTGACATCAGTGCTTTTTTTTCTATATTAAAAATTGCTTCATCATTTCTCCATACGGTAAGATCGTGGGTGTACTTTTCAAATAAATCCTCTTCCAGTTGATATAATGGCTTCATCAGTAGTTTATCAACCGTACTCTTACGTTCACCTGATTCAGCCAGTGTCATTAAGAAAAGTGATACCGGGCCACGTAGATTATTCAATCGGCAAACATCAATCCGGTTCTGACAGGCAAGAGAAATTACCCCAAGAGCAGAAGCAGCAATCAAACCTTGAGGGGCCTGCGTATGCTGTTCCACTTCATAAATTGCATTCCTGATAATTTTAGGAAATGCATCTACAGGGAAAGGACTACCATTGAACATGCAATGCCTCTTATTTAATTAAATTAAGAAATTGTTTAGCAAATATGGCTATTCCGCTATTAATGGCGGAAATAGCAGGATGTTTACACTCCGATGACAGCAATTGAGTATGAATTCATGTAACACCCTCAAATAAGTTTACAGCGTTGTGATAGCCACTCATCAATCTCGGCCTCAATCCATCCGACAGATTTCACGCCGAGCATTCGCTTTTTGGGAAAGGTGGCATCGTATCGTGGTGATTTGGGGTTCAACCAGTCATAGATGGTGGCCCGTGCCATACCTGTTTTTTGGATAACCGCTGGTAACCGTAGTATTCTAACGGCCGATGGATTGTTCATTCTTGTTGCCTCTCATTGGTTCACTTTGGTTGCAGAGAGATTAATGGGTATCTTTAAGGCAAAAAACCCGTGTACCAAAAATACAATTTTTACAACCTCTAATACATTGATTTATGGTGGTTTTATGATTTCTCTGAATGATTTTTATGAACAAATTTGTAGAAAACGACGTGATCTCGCCTATCACATGTCCGAATGCGAATGGGCGGTGGATACTGATGTTCTAGAGGAAGATCATCCGGAAATACGGATTGAGCTAGGCAGAATGCGAGAGCAATTCTGGAGCTCAGAGAAAATAGGTACTCGTGTGAGGTTATATTCCTGCGATGTACCATGGGAAACAAGGCACCACACAGTGAATGGGCAACTGGAGTTAAAGGAAGAATACACTGAATTATATGATCCAGCTCAAGAATGCTGGAAAAATCTAAGTTCAAACCTTACCAAGGAAACGTTTTTACCTCTTGTTATCGAGCCATTTTCCATTAATGACATTTTCAAGGCACACCTTATGTTCGCCTCAATCTCTTTTTTCTGGGGAAAATCTATCATGTCTGAAAATGAAAACGTTGCCTTTAAAGCATTTCATCGGGCTGCGGAGTTATTTGATAAGTGCATAGGTATGACTTGGTTTAACATCTCTGTTTGTAATCAAAAAAAATTATCAGAAGTCAGGCGGAGTGCAGGAAAGAAGGGTGGAAAAAGCAAAGCGGAAGTGTACCATATCATTCAACTGAAGTTGGTTGAGCTAATTAATGACTCTGTTCCGAATGATGGGTGGAAAAATAAGGTTGTAGCAGTTAATGAACTTATCGAACCGCTATGGGATTTTATTCAAATGTCAGAGTTTGAGATAAATAATCAAAATAAAAAATATCGTGTAGCAACAATGAGTCAAGATGCTTTGGTTGATACTATTTTAAATCAATGGTCTTTAAAAAATGAAGATGTAAAACAAGCTTTCGATAGCGCTGTTCGTAGAAAAAAAAGAAGTAAATAATTACTACTTGCCATATAGACTAAATAGCTGCGCCTAATACATCTACACTTTCTATTTATTGACAAGTGATATGTTGCAAAAGGAGCAACACCCCACAGACTCGATGACTGCGCAGTCATACAGTGAAATTGCCCTAATGTCTTACCTCTGAAAGGGCTAAGCGAAAGTAGAGCACTATTCCGCGTAGCTATTTAGTGCGATCTTTTAGAAATATCAGCCCAGAGAGCTGGGCTGATAAATATTTTATCCGACAAGACGAATTTTGCTCAAATGAGTTAAAACGATGCTACCACTATCTGCTGCTTTTACGAGATCAGCCCACCATTGCATCATCGGACGACGTTGCTCAAGATAATCACTGCGGTTATAAGCGCGACGCACCTCATTTTTGTCTACATGAGCAAGCGCTGCTTCAATGACATCAGGTGGAAATCCTTCCTCATTGAGTGCCGTACTGGCGATAGAACGCAAGCCGTGTGAAACAAGTACACCTCCTAAGCCAGCACGCTTGAGTGCTGCATTCACTGTTTGGCTATTCATTGGTTGGTTGGGCTTGATACGGCTAGGAAAGATAAATTCTCGGCCACCACTGAGAGGCTTCATCATTTCCAGAATAGCAAGAGCCCCATCAGATAGTGGAACCGTATGGTCCCGGTTCATCTTCATTCGAGCTGCAGGAATTTTCCATTCGCTAGCATTGAAATCGATCTCATCCCATCGAGCCTCAGCAGCTTCGGCAGGGCGGGTGATGGTTAGAAGTTGCCACATGAACAGGCATCTTGTGGACATGCTGATACTTGCCGTACGCATGGTCCGCATTAGCTGCGGAAGTTGATCCGGCCGGATGCTTGGCATGTTTTTCTTTTGCGGTTTCTCGAAAGCTTTTCCGATATTTACACTAGGAACAGCATCAATCAGGCCTGTGTTCTGCGCATAAATCATGACTTCGTTAATACGCTGACAAAGGCGGCGAACAGTCTCTAATGCACCTCTGGCCTGAACCGGCTGAACTGCTTTAACCAGAGTATGAGCCTTAATCTCAGTGATACTGATATCACCGATTGCCGGGAAAATATCTCTCTCAAGCGAGCGCCAGATATCGTCGGCATAGTCCTCTGTTACGCTGGTTTTCTTCACATTCCACCAACGCTCGGCAACTAACAAGAAGGTATTGGTTTTGGCCTCTTGAGAATTCCTCACCTGTTCTTTCTGATGTTCCTGAGGATCAATGTCTTTCGCCAGTAAAACTTTAGATTCGGCTCTGAGTTTACGTGCATCAGAAAGCGAGACGGCAGGATAGGCACCGAAGCTCTGTTTGGTTCGCTGCTTGGTCAAAGGCCGATAGTAACGGAATTGCCAAAGCTTACTGCCACTGGACTTGATTAACAGAGTAAGCCCGTCACCATCATAAAGCTGGTAATCGGCATCTTTAGGTTTGGCGGCTTTGATTTCCGTATCAGTTAACGGCTTGGTTTTTCTTGCCATGGGGAGTCTCCCTGCGTTTAGGCCCAACGAAAACAATAGAGCTTTTCGTTGGGCCTATCA
>OHIM01000785.1_pt1 | contig 16204 bp, 15 predicted proteins | sample 1568271 | NCBI WGS metagenome assembly OHIM01 (sample SAMEA3879580, study PRJEB24766) | human gut metagenome | biome: human-associated habitat; feature: feces | place: USA | collected 1985/1987
CGCATAGCTCAGCTGGGAGAGCACCTGCCTTACAAGCAGGGGGTCACAGGTTCGAGCCCTGTTAGTCCCACCATTCGCGGCCTGGTAGTTCAGCTGGTTAGAATGCCAGCCTGTCACGCTGGAGGTCGAGGGTTCGAGCCCCTTCTTGGTCGCCATATATGCTGCTGTAGCTCAGTAGGTAGAGCGCATCCTTGGTAAGGATGAGGTCGGCAGTTCGAATCTGCCCAGCAGCTCCAACATTAACCGCTTAAATCATTTGATTTGAGCGGTTTTTGCTTTATATTTGCGATTTTTAAAGAGAAAAGGATTGTGCTCGGTTTTTGAACTCTTTAGAAAACCCATACAAAAACCCATACCGACAGAAAAAAGCCGCTCAAAAGGGCGGCTTTTCATCTTAGTATAGCGGATTATTTGCGTTCGGTATTCAGTTCTTTTCCAAAAAGCTCGCGTTCGCGCTCGACGGTCATAGTTGCGCCGATGAGCAGCACCTTTCCGAGCGGCGTTTGCACGACAGGATAGAATCTGTCATTATCGTTCATGGTGTGACCTCCATGCTCTGCATCAGCTCTTTGACGGATACGCCGGACAGATCAGCGACAAAGGAAAAGCGCGTGCCGCGTTGACGGTACGCAGCCCCGCAGCACGGGCAGACAAACACCGTGGCCGCGCTCATCAGCTGGTGGAAGAACAACAGCTTCACCCCTGAGGCCATCGAGGCTGACGACTTCATGACCCGCCTGAAGCAGCAGAAACGATAAACGCTTAAACGAACACAGCGCCCCGGAGCAGACTGCTCCGGGGCGCTGTGTTGTGTTTGAAGAAAAGTTTATCTCAGGCGTTCCACTGAACATCCTCTGCGGCCACATGGCCGTCCTGCACACTGATGACAGTGGCGCGGGCATCCATGTCGGATGTCTTTTTGAAAAGGCCCGTGTAGATGGTCATGCCAGCCATCAACAGGACAGCCAGTGCAAGGCCGACCAAACGAATCATCATACCGTCAACATTCTCGTTCATGATACCTTCTCCTTTTCCTCTTTGCGGCCCGGCAGACACCATTCTGCCGCAGCCCGCATCCCAATTTTCCGCTGCGGACCCCCTCTATCGGCCCGCAGCGATGCATTTCCCAAGACATTCCAAAGAAAAAAGCCTAGGGCGAACACACCCCAGGCTCCATTGTCTGTCTGCTTAGTATAATAGTCTCTTTTGCAGTTTTTGTCAAGAGGGAGATGAAGGAATCTCAACCGCCGGATATGCGCAGTCGTGCTCCCCAGTCCGCTGGGAAACTCCTGCTAAACAAAAACGGCTCTGCCGAAGCAGAGCCGTAAAAGCCGTAATACGGTAAAATCAGCGCTTGCTGAACTGGGGAGCACGACGTGCAGCCTTCAGACCGTACTTCTTGCGCTCCTTCATACGAGGATCGCGGGTCAGGAAGCCAGCCTTCTTCAGAACAGCGCGGTTCTCATCGCTCTGCTGCAGCAGGGCGCGGCTCAGGCCGTGGCGGATAGCGCCAGCCTGACCGGAAACACCGCCGCCGGAAACGCGGACGACGACGTCATACTTGCCCTCCAGGCCCAGCAGGACCAGCGGAGAACGGACGATCAGCTTCAGGGTCTCCAGACCGAAGTAGTTGTCGATATCACGATCGTTGATGGTGATCTTACCGGTGCCGGTGTAAACGCGAACGCGGGCAACGGAATCCTTACGACGACCAGTGCCGTAGAAATAAGGTTTGGTTTCGTACATGTTCGATTGCCTCCTTCTTAGAACTCGATCTTCTCGGGCTTCTGAGCAGCGTGAGCGTGCTCGGCACCCTGGTAGCAGTGCAGGCGGGTCAGAGCCTTAGCACCGATGGTGTTGGAAGGGATCATGCCCTTGATAGCGTAGGTCATAGCCAGATCGCTGTTCTCAGCCATCAGCTTGCTGTACTGGACCTTCTTCAGGCCGCCGATGTACTTGCTGTGGGTGATGTGGAACTTCTGCTCGGCCTTCTTGCCGGTCAGAACAGCCTTGTCGCAGTTGATGACAACAACGAAATCGCCGCAGTCAACGTTGGGGGTGTAATCGACCTTCTGCTTGCCGCGCAGCAGAACAGCGGCCTCAGCAGCGACGTGGCCCAGGCTCTTGCCGGCAGCGTCGAGCAGATACCACTTGCGCTCGACTTCAGCGGGCTTTACGAGAGTAGTGCTCATATCTATTTCCTCCTGATAAGCTTTTTGTACGTTTCAGGCACCCTTTTGGGGCGCGAGTGTCAGTATACAACACAAAAACGCGCCTGTCAACATGATTTTTGGATTTTTTCGGCGGAAATTTTTGAAACTCTCAAAATCGCTTGTTTTCTCTCAAATCCTCTTGATTTCTGAATTCCGATTTTTGTAAAAGTTTTTTGCCCGCCCCGGCATATTTTTGCCATTTGCCCGCTACAAATCCCGCTGCGGTTGTGGTATACTATAAAGGATATGGGCGGTGCACAGCTGCCCTTGCCAACACAAGGAGAATACATCCATGCCAAATGAGATCGACCGCACTTCTTCGGCGCAGCGCCGCAGCTCCAAGCTGCTGACGGCGATGGCCATTTTCATCTGTCTGGGCATCGCAGCCTACATGGTGCTCACCCTGCTGGTGAATCGGCAGACCCCCGCGACACCTGACACCCACTATACCGGCACGAACGGCGTCTCTGTCTACTACGACAGCAGCGTGTGGAGCGTGTGCCGCATGACCGAGGACGCAACCCTCGGCACCGTGCTGGAGCTTGCCACCGCCGACACGGCAGACAGCGAGGACTATCAGGCCGTTTTGTTACAGCGGGGCACCGCCGACAGCTACGAAAATTTTATCGAGGATTCAGAAGCCGACCTCAAGCAGGCCTACGGCGTCATCAAGCCCCGCAAGGTCAACCTGACCGTGGAGGGCGCAGCGGTGGAAGCGGTACGCTGTGATATCCGCACCTACTACGCCGTGCTGGCCACCATCACCTATGACAGCGGCGATGTGGTCTATGTCTCGGCGCTGACAAAGCTGGCGTCCATCAGTGATGTGGTCAATCTGGTAGAAAGCGTGAGCCTGTCATGAGTGATCTTCGTGCAATGCAGCGGCTCTGCGGTTTAATGCGCAAGGCCGTACAGGACTATGAAATGATCGCCCCCGGCGACCGGGTGATGGTGGGCGTTTCCGGCGGCAAGGACAGCGTGGCGCTGACCATCGGTCTTTCCATGCTGCGCAAGTACATCGGCTTTGACTACGAGGTGGTGGCGGTCACGCTGGACCCGCAGTTCGACCATCAGCCTATGGACTACTCGGCACTGGCAGAGCTGTTCCGGCAGCACGGCATCCCCTATGAGGTGCGCCGCACCGAGATCGGCCCGGTGGTGTTCGAGTACCGCAAGGAGAAGAACCCCTGCGCCCTGTGTGCCAAGCTGCGGCGGGGCGCGCTGCACACCGCCGCGCAGGAGCTGGGCTGCAACAAGGTGGCGCTGGGGCATCATCTGGACGATGCCGTGGAGACCTTTTATATGAACCTCTGGCGGGAGGGACGCATCGGCTGCTTCTCACCGGTGACCTACCTCTCCCAGCGGGATCTCACCCTCATCCGCCCCATGCTGCTGGCAACCGAGTACGAGGTGCAGTGCGCCGTGCGGGAGGCGGGCTTGCCCATCGTGAAGAGCCGCTGCCCCGCAGACGGCGTTACCGTGCGGGAACAGACCAAGGAATTTGTGCAGGAGCGCTGCCGCACCGACCACGCCTTCCGCCAAAAGACTCTCCATGCTTTGCAGGAGAGCGGCATTGACGGCTGGCGTCCCGTCCACACGGGCCGGGGCAGCTTTATCGTACCAAAAAAGGAAACAGATCATGCAGAAACAACCGTTTGAAAAACACGTCTGGGCCGAGATCGACCTCGAGGCCCTTCGGTATAATTTCCGGGAGGTAAAGGCCCGGGCAGGGGCACTGCCCCTGTGCGCAGTGGTCAAGGCGGACAGCTACGGCCATGGCGCGGTACAGTGCGCCCGGGTGTTCGCCGAGGAGGGCGCCGCATGGCTGGCGGTCAGCTGCCTGACCGAGGCTGTGCAGCTGCGCAAGGCGGGGCAGACTTTGCCCATCCTCATTCTGGGGCATGTGCAGCCCGCCTACGCCGCCGCTCTGATCCAGAACGACATCACCGTGGCCTGCTACTCCCTTGCGCAGGCACGCGCCCTGAGCGAAGCCGCCGTGGCGGCAGGGGGCAAAGTACACATCCACCTCAAGGCCGACACCGGCATGGGGCGCATCGGCTTTGCCCTGCGCACCGATTTTGACGCCGCCATCCGGGAGATGCTGGAGGCCTGTGCGCTGCCCGGGCTGGAAATGACCGGCCTGTTCCAGCATTTTTCCGTGGCCGATGATACTGCCCCGGAGAATGTGGCCTACACCGCCGAGCAGCACGCACTGTTCGTGAAAGCCTTCCACGCACTGAAGGCCGCCGGGCGGGAGCCTGCCCTTGTGCACTGCGATAACTCTGCCGGGGTCATGCTGCACCCGGACTGGCCGGAGGGCTTGCCCCGGGAGCGCTGCATGGCGCGCCCCGGCATCATCCTGTACGGCTACGACCCCAGCGACGAGGTGCGCTTTGGCCGCTTTAAGCCGGTAATGACCCTCAAGACCGTGGTGAGCATGATCAAGGAGATGCAGCCCGGCCAGTGCGCCAGCTATGGCCGCCGCTTTACCGCCGAAAAGCCCACCAAGGTAGCCACCCTTTGCACCGGCTATGCCGACGGCTACCCCCGGCTTTTGAGCTGCGGCAAGGGCATCGTGGAAATAAAGGGTATGCCCTGCCCGGTTCTGGGCCGGGTCTGCATGGACCAGATCATGGTGGATGTCTCCGCCCTGCCCGACGTGCAGGAAGGGGACGAAGCCATCCTGTGGGGCGGCGAAGTGAGCGACAGCGCCGAGACCATCGCCCACAAGACCGATACCATTTCTTACGAGGTGCTCTGCGGCGTTTCCCGCCGGGTACCCCGCGTTTACCTGGAAAACGGCGGCATCAAAGCCGTCGAGGACTGGATCCTATAAATTTCGGAGGAACTACATGGCAAGAGACAACATCCGCAACTTCTGCATCATCGCGCACATCGACCACGGCAAATCCACCCTGTCCGACCGCATTCTGGAACTGACCAAGAGCGTGGACGAGCGCACCATGGAAGACCAGATCTTGGACAACATGGATATCGAGCGCGAGCGCGGCATCACCATCAAGGCGCGTGCCGTAACCATGAACTACACCGCAAAGGACGGCAAGACCTACGAGTTCAACCTGATCGACACCCCGGGTCATGTGGACTTTGCCTACGAGGTCAGCCGCAGTCTGGCCGCCTGCGAGGGCGCCATTCTGGTGGTGGACGCCACGCAGGGCGTGGAAGCGCAGACGCTGGCCAACACCTATATGGCACTGGAGCACGATCTGGAGCTGGTACCCATCCTGAACAAGATCGACCTGCCCAGCGCCCACCCGGACGAGGTGGCGCAGGAGGTGGAGGACGTGATCGGCCTGCCCTGCATGGACGCGCCTCGCGTCTCCGCCAAGACCGGCCTGAACGTCGATCAGGTGCTGGAGCGTGTGGTCAGCGACATCCCCGCCCCCACCGGCGACCCGGACGCCCCCCTCAAGGCCCTCATCTTCGACAGCATCTATGACAGCTACAAGGGCGTCATCGTCTACATCCGCGTGTTCGAGGGCTCGGTGAAGCCCGGCGACACCATCCGCCTGATGGCCACCGGCGCACAGTTCACGCTGGTGGAGGTGGGCCACATGGGTGCCACCAACCTGACCCCCTGCGCCCAGCTGCAGGCCGGTGAGGTAGGCTACCTGACCGCCAGCATCAAGACGGTGCAGGACACCCGCGTAGGCGATACTGTCACGCTGGCAGAGCGCCCCACCGCAGAAGCGCTGCCCGGCTACCGTCAGGTCAAGCCCATGGTGTTCTGCGGCATCTACCCTGCCGACGGTGCCAAGTACCCCGACCTGAAGGACGCGCTGGAAAAATTGCAGCTGAACGACGCCTCCCTGACCTTTGAGCTGGAGACCAGCGCCGCGCTGGGCTTCGGCTTCCGCTGCGGCTTTTTGGGTCTGCTGCACATGGAAATCATCACCGAGCGCCTGGAGCGGGAGTTCGATCTGGACATCATCACCACCACCCCCAGCGTGCGCTACCGTCTGACTTTGACCGACGGCACTGTGGAGATGATCGACAACCCCTCCAGTTACCCGGACCCCAGCAACATCGTCAAGCAGGAGGAGCCCTTTGTGGATGTACATCTGTACACCCCCAACGACTATGTGGGCGGCCTGATGGATCTATGCCAGAGCAAGCGCGGCGTGCTGATCGATATGAAGTATCTGGACGATGTGCGCGTGGACCTGCACTATGCTTTGCCGCTGGGCGAGATCGTGTACGACTTCTTTGACGCCATCAAGAGCCGCAGCCGGGGCTACGCCAGCTACGACTACGAATTCAAGGAGTACCGCGAGAGCGATCTGGTCAAGCTGGACTTTTTGCTCAACGGCGACCCCGTGGACGCCTTGTCCATGATCGTGTTCCGGGACAACGCCTACGCCAAGGGCCGCCGCATCTGCGAAAAGCTGCGGGACAACATCCCGCGCAACCTGTTCGAGATCCCGGTGCAGGCAGCCATCGGCGGCAAGATCATTGCCCGCGAGACGGTCAAAGCCATGCGCAAGGATGTGCTGGCCAAGTGCTACGGCGGCGATATCTCCCGTAAAAAGAAGCTGCTGGAAAAGCAGAAGGAAGGCAAAAAGAAGATGCGTCAGCTGGGCAGCGTTTCCCTGCCCAGCGAGGCCTTTACCGCCGTGCTCAAGCTGGATAGCGATGACGATTGATCTGCAAATATGCAAAAGGGATGCTGCGTGCGCGGCATCCCTTTTTTGATGGGAACTCCCAAATGTGAAATCCGCTCATGGCAGAGATGCGCTCTTTGCTTTTCCTACTAAATATGTTATAATTTATTTATATATCAGTTTTTGTATCCGTTTTTGGAGAGATGGGCTGCGGCCTTGTGCTGCGCCCTTCTCTATGCAACGTTCCCCGGCAGAAAGGATGTGGCCTTTATCAAAGCAAAACACGGAAAAGGCGCAGCACAAAGCGGCAGACACACACACAGCGGCAGCTGCACACAGAGGGCAACGCCCCCCTGGAAGCAGGTGCTGCTGACGCTGCTGGTTCTTGTTGCCCTGCTCGCCCTGCTGGGCGGGGCGCTGTGGCAGAATATCTGCTATAACCGCACCCACTATACGGCAGAGTTCTATCAGATCCATTCCCGCAAGCTGACCCAGAGCTGCCGGGTCGTTTTTCTGACCGATCTGCATCTGCGGGAGTACGGAGCAGATAACTGTGAGCTGGTGCAGGATGTCCGCAGCCTTGCCCCGGATCTGATTTTGCTGGGCGGCGACTTTGTGACCTACGGCGAAGGCACCGATTATGATAATATGCTTTCCCTGTTCCGTCAGTTGAGCGAGATTGCCCCGGTATGCGGAGTGCTTGGCAACCACGAGGACGAGCTGTATTTTCTGGACAACGACCGGGAACTGGTGGAAAAGTTCACCGCTGCCGGGGTGACCGTCCTGCGCAATCAGGAGGCGCGCTATACCGTCCACGACAATGTTATCAGCATTCTGGGCGTGGAGGGCAGCCCGGCGGATTTTTCCAACTACGGTGCCAGCACCTTTATGGACAGCATGGAGCCGCAGACAGACTACGACCTGCGCATCTGTCTGGCACACGTTCCCACCTACTTTCCCGAGCATCTGGAAAATTATTCCTTTGAGCTGGGTCTTGCCGGGCACACCCACGGCGGCATCGTGCGTCTGCCGAAGATCGGTCCGCTTTATACCGCCGAGGAGGGCTTTCTGCCCGACTATGCCGGGGGCAGTTATACGCTTGCCAACAACGCCACCCTCATTGTAAGCCGGGGACTGGGCGATTCCAGCCGGGCGCCCCGCATCAACAATGTGCCGGAGCTTTCGGTCATTGACATCGACTAAGCAGCCTGCGCTGCGCGTGCAGGCCGCTGCAAAAGGGTAGAATGCCATGGATGACATCAAAGAAAAAATCAAACAGGCGCTGCGTCATATCTGGACAAATAAATACCGCCTGTTTCTCTGCCTGCTGACCTTGTGCTGTCTGTTCGGGCTGGTTCACTATTTCAAAAGTGCGGACAGCGCCACTGCCAGCATCTCCTTCAATTACTCCGAGGCGGCGCTTGGCATGAACCCCAACAAGACCCGCTTCAACGCCTACGAGATCGTGTCGGACGAGGTGATGGAGCGCGCCATCCGGCGGGTGGGCTTGCAGGACAGCCTGACTGACTCCCAGCTGGCAGAGTGCCTTTACCTGAGCCCGGACGGCACCGGCAGCGCCAACGGCAGCGAGTATATCAGCACCAACTACTATCTCTCCATCAACACCCGCAAGCTGAACCTGGGCAACCGCAAGCCCACAGATCTTTTGCAGAGCGTGTGCGAATCCTACCGGGAGATCTTTCTGAGCAACTACTGCGATAACCAGAGCATCCTCAAGGAAAAGCTGGAAGTGACCACCGCGTGCGAGCCTTACCTGCGGCTGAACGAGCTGGAGGTGCGCGCCGCTGCGCTGAACCGCTATCTGAATGCCCGTCTGGGGGAGAACAAAAGCTTTACGGACGAGGCAAACCCCGACCCTTCCACCAACAACTTTACCACACTGGGCAAAATGATCAACAATCTGGTGGATTACGACCTGCCCAACGCCATGGCCTTTGTCATCGAGGGCGGCGTTGCCCGCGACCCGGCCATGCTGACCAGCATTCTGGAATACAAGAACAAGATCGACGATATTGACATGCGCACCCAGCAGGCCTACTATGACGCCGACAAAAAGGGCATTTCCATCTACGAAAAATCCATGACCTCCATCATGATGATCCCCACCGTGGATGAAGCGAGCGAGTACTATATGTCCCGCACCAAGACCGCCATGGATGCGCTGGCGCGGGCGGCAGACGCTTCTCTGGCCGATGCCACCGATTACCAGTCCGAGATCGTGAGCACGAATTATGTGATCCAGAAGATCCGGGAGCTGGATGCCGGCCAGCCGCGTCTGGCCGAGGCGCAGGCCATGGTGAACAAGCTGGAGACCGCCATCAACGAGATCTCGGAGCAGCTGTTTGTACTGGACAAGGCGTATATCAAGTACAAATCCCAGAACTATATTACCTTTACCTACGGCTCGGCCTCCTTCCTGCAGCGCCTGAGCCTGAAAAAGACCCTGATGGAGTCCGTTGCCGTGATGCTGGGCAGCGCATGGCTGCTCCACGAACGTAAACGCAGAAAGGCAAGGCACCGCAGATGAAAAAGTTTGAGATCCTGCGCTATCTGAAGCGTTTCAGCCTGCTGATCTTTCTGGTGTCGCTGGCAGGTGCGGCCGCCATCTACCTGTATGCAGACGGTCGGCAGAAGTACACTGCATCGGTCATTATCCGCTATACCAACGACGGCATCTCGGACGGCTACACCCCGGACGGCAGCGAGCTGGACGTCAACGAGATCTACTCCTCCACCGTCATCTCGCAGGCCATGGATGCACTGGGTGCTTCCGGGCGGCTGAGCACCATCCGTTCCAACATCTCGGTGACCCCGGTGATCTCGGAAGATCAGCAGACCATCAACGACGCCCTGCTGCAAAAGGGCGAAGAGGTGACCTATTTCCCGGATACCTACAAGGTGAGCCTTGTGGTGGATGGAGAGCAGGGCGCGGGTTATGCCCGCAATATGCTGGATGCCATCATCCAGAGCTACTGCACCTATTATACGGAAAAATATATGGAGCAGAAGCTCTCGCTCAACCCCTCGTCCGGCCTGCTGGACAATGGCTACGATTACTACGAGTGCATCCGCATTCTGGAAAACGATACCAACGAGATGCAGGACTATCTGCTGAGCAAGCGGGAGCACTACCCGAATTTTCGCTCCTCCCGCACCGGCTACACCTATGCAGACCTGTGCGATATCTATTCCGACTTCAAAAAATACACCATCCCGGCGCTGTACGCCTATGTGCTCAACGGCCCGCAGGTGCGGGACGGCACGGTGCTGCAGGAATATCTGGCCAACACCATCGAAACTGCAAAGCAGAACGAACAGATCACCACCGAGCAGCGGGACAGTCTGTGGAGCCTGACCGACCAGTATGTGTACAAGAACGCCGATCTGCTGCAAAACTACTTTACTGACCGGGGCGAGGTGGTGTCCTCGGACTATATCCTGAATAACATCGAGCTGGAAGGTGCTGGCGATAAGGCACAGACCACCTACGACGGTCTGGTGCTGAAACTGGTATCGCTGGAACAGCAGGTCGCATCCAGCCAGATCGACCGGCAGTTTCAGGAGGAGATCCTGCAAAGCTTCCGCAACGTGGATTTTGGCGGTACAGGCGAGCAGCACGCCAAGATGGAAAGCATGATCAACGACTACGAGGCGCAGCTGAAAAGCTACTACAAGATCATCAATACCAGCAGCAAGGAGCTGAACCTGTACATCAGCGCGGATTATCTGAAGATGATCAGCTCGGTGCAGGTGGCTGCCGCCATCAATGTCAAGCTGTACCTGATGCTTGCGCTGGTGCTGTTCTTTGTCATCGGCTGCTGCGGCGCAATTCTGCTGGGCCGCATCTCGGATGCGGTGGATTATCTGCTGTATGTGGACAAAAAGACCGGTCTGCCCAACCGCGAAAAGCTCAACGTGTATATCACCGGCATGGCCGACCGCATCCTGCCGGAGGACTATACCTGCTTTGCTTTGCAGCTGGACAACCTGACCGAGATGAGCCGCCGCTTCGGCTACCATGTGGGTGACGGCATCCTGAAGGATTTTTCCGGTCTTTTGCAGCTGATGGGCGATACCGACGGCATCGTGGGCTACAACGGCGCGGGCAAGTTCCTTGCCTTCTTTGATGAATGCAGCACCCGGAAGGCAGAGGTCATGATCCGCATCCTGCAAAGTCAGGTGGACGAGTACAATAAGCTCAACCCGGAGTACCCCATCCTGTTCACCGCCGCATGGGCCACCACCTCGGAGGAGGAGCTCTACCATGTGCGCGACCTTGTGCGCTGCGCACAGAAAAAGATGTCCCTGATCGCAGAGGAGGGCGGCGCTGTCCTTGCCGGAACGGAGCGTGGTGAAGCATGATCCAGAACCGACGCGCTTACCAGCTGATCCACTGCCGCACCCGCAGCCGTCTGCTGGCGGGCGCTGCCGCCGTGTGCGGCGCAGCCTGCGGCCATGCAGACCTTGGGCTGTACCATCTGCTGCACCGGGGCGGTGCCCCGCTGCCGGACAGCACACAGGCCGACCGCGCCGCGCTGGCAGCCCTGTGCCCGAAACCCACAGCAGAAGAGACCTGCCCGCTGCTGCCGCCGCAGGACCCGGCGGTGACCCTTTCGGTCATTGTGCCGGTGTACAACGGCGAAGCTACCATCGGCCCCTGTCTGGACAGCATTTTGCAGCAGGAGACCAGCTGCACCGTGCAGCTGATCGTGGTGGACAGCGATTCCACCGACGGCACAGCCGCCGTGCTGGAACGCTACCGGGCACTGCCCGGGGTGTTGCTGTGCAATTGCAGTGCGCCCCGCAGCGCCGCCGCCGCCCGCAACGAGGGGCTACGCCACGCCGTGGGCCGCTGGCTGATGTTCGTGGACAGCGACGATCTGTTATTGCCCGGTGCCATCCGCACCCTGCTGGAGGCCGCACAGCGCCTTGACGCCGATGTGGTGCAGGGCGGCTGGCAGTACCTGTACACCGACGGCACCCACGGCCCGGTGCAGCGCTACCCGGGATGCCATGGGGCAAGGTGTACCGGCGGGAACTGTTTGCACAGGTGCGCTTTCCGGCTTACTATACCTGCTTTGAGGATGCCATCATCCATTTTCTGGTATTCCGGCTGGCAAAGACTGTGGCCTCTGTGCCGGAGATGGTCTATCTGTGGCGCAAAAACCCCAAGGGGCTTACCGCCACAAGTCAGCACCGCCCTGCCGCCGTGCAGAGCTACTGGATCATGGAGCAGCTGGCAGTGCAGGATGCTGCGCTGGGCCTGCCCCACGATGCGCTGTACCGCTGCACCCTGACGCTGCAGCTTTCGGCTTTCTGCTATGCCACTGTATCCGGCCTGCCGCCGGAAACGCAGCAGGCTGTTTTCCGGCTGTGCTGTGCTTTGTACGCAAAGGCGCTGCCGCAAGAGGGCGCACTGCCCCGCCGTGCCCGCTGGGGTGCCCGGGCGCTGCGGCAGCAGGACTTTGGGCTGTGGTGCCGCTACGGCAGAAGATTTCAGTTGTTATAATATAAGGAGTACCCATGATACGAGTGCTGCATTCGGTCAGCAATATGGACCGCGGCGGGATCGAAACCATGCTGATGAACTACTACCGGCATATCGACCGCGAAAAGGTCCAGTTTGATTTTATCGTCAACAAGCAAAAGCCCGGCGATTACGACGACGAGATCCGCCGTCTGGGCGGGCACATCTACCAGAGTCCGGGATTAAACCCGCTGCACTACCCGGCGTATCTGCGCTTTGTGCAGCAGACCGTGGCCGCAGACCCCCGCATCCGCATCCTGCACGCCCACAACGAGGCGATGGGGCTTTATGCCCTGAAGGGTGCGGAGAAGGCCGGGCTGCAAGTGCGCATTGCCCACGCCCATAATATCTGGATCGTCCGGGACTACAAGTGGCCGCTGAAGATGTTCTGTAAGCAGCTGCTGCCCGGCGCCGCCACCCACCTGTGGGCCTGCGGCCGGGATGCGGGCATCTACTACTTTGGCAAAGCGGACTGGGAGCGCCGGGGACAGATCATTCCCAACGCCATCGAGCCGGAAACCTTCCGCTTCTCCCCCGCCGTCCGCGCCGAAATGCGGGCGCGCTACGGGCTGGAGGACCGGGTGGTGCTGGGTCATGTAGGCCGCTTTGATGTCCGCAAGAACCACGAGCGTCTATTGGAGATCTTTGCCGCCTTTTTGCAGCTGGAACCCCGGGCGATGCTGGTGCTCATTGGTACCGGCAGGCTGGAGCAGGCTGTCCGTGCACAGGCGCAGGAACTGGGCATCACAGACCATATCCTGTTTGCCGGGTTGCAAAGCAATGTGACCGACTGGTACCAGATGATGGATCTCTTCGTCATGCCCTCCCGCTTTGAGGGTCTGCCGGTGGTGGGGATCGAGGCGCAAGCCGCTGGGCTGGGGTGCGTATTTTCGGACGCAGTGCCGGCGGAGGTGCTGCTTTCTTCCCATGCCATCCAGATCCCGCTTTCCGCCAGCAATGCAGACTGGGCAGCAGGCTTGCAGCGGATGCTCCACCAGCCCTGCGACCGCTCTGCTGGTGCAGAACTGATCCGACAGGCGGGCTACGATATCAACATCGCCGCCGCCCGCTTGCAGCAGCAGTACCTGCAACTGGGAGGGCAGGCGTAACCCCCCGGCGGCTGCGGGAACACCCACAATAAAAGGAGAGCCCTTTTCATGCGCACATTGGATCAGATCCTGACCAAAAAGGATTACAGCCGGAAAACTCCGGCCTCTTTGTTTTATAAGGACAGCCCACTGTGGCAAAAACTGCTGACCATCGGTTGCGTGGTCTTTTTGGCCGGTGCCGGGCTGGGAGAGTGGAAACCAATCAACAGCGCAGTGGGCGGCCTTCCCAAAGCCATCTCTCTGGGGGTGATCGGGCTGGCAATGCTGTACACCCTGTTTTACCCGGACGAAAAGCGTCTCCGGGAGTTATGGAAGCCTACCCTGCTTTATATGTCCCTGATGGCGGCGCTGTTTTTCTGGTCGATGGTCATCTGGATCGAAAGCTTTGCCGCAGTGTCTTCCATGATCCGAAGCTGCTCCAAGATCGTGTTCCAGAGTATTGCCATCCTCACTGCCGTGGCGCTGGTCTATCTGTTCCGGGAAAAAGCCATCGAGCTGTTTACCATCAGCATCTGCATTGCCAACACGGCCATCATGCTGCTGAGCATTCCTGGCTACGGTTTTGCAGCCAGCATCCAGTCTCTCGTTACCTGTTTGATCACCTTCGGTGATGCGGATGGCTATGCGCTGCAGCTGGAGATTCACGACCTGACCTTTGTGTTCGGGCAGATGATCTTGTACTACGCCGTTTTTGCTCCTCGTACTACCCGGCAGGAAAAGCGCAAGCGCTGGCTGTATCTGCTGCTCTGCTGCTGGTTTTTTCTGGTCGGCATGAAGCGCATCGCCATCCCGGCGGTGGTTCTGTTCGTCCTGATTGCTCTGCTTCTCCGCAAGCGCAAAGTCCCCGGCTGGTTTTACCCGGCAGTGGGCGTCTGCTGCATCCTGTTTTTTCTGGCATTCCTCTACTGTGTGCGCTACGGTGTTATTTCAAGGTTGCTGAACAGTTTTGGCATTGACATGATGGGTCGGGACTACCTGTGGAGCATGGCGAACCCCTACTATGAATTTTCTATCACCTATATCGGCCGCGGTTTTGAATATGTGGACACCATCATCGCCCAGTGGTATAATGACGGACTCATCAACCAGCCTTACCCCTTCCACAACGACATCCTGAAGGTCTTTGTAGAGGTAGGCTTTCCGGGTTTTCTGCTCTGGTCCAGCATCCAGTATGTTCTGACTCCGCTGTTCTGGCAGCGCTATGCAGACCAAGAGACCACGTTGCTGTATCTGTCCGAGCTAGGCTATATGACGGTGACCTACCTGACCGATAATACCGCCTTTTATTTCTGGAGCACGATGGCGCTGCGTCTGGTGACGCTTGCCTACGCCATGGAGCGCAAAAAGCCCCCGGAACCCAAGGTGTGGATGCCGGACAGTCGGCAGGAGATGCGGGACCGCATCCATATTCTGATGAAGGAAGTGTGACGGCAAGGAGTGAAAACAATGCCCTGTATCTCGTTTATAGTGCCTGTTTATAATATGGAGCGCCTGCTGCCCCGGGCGCTGCGCTCACTGCGGGCGCAGACTTTGACCGACTTCGAGGCCATCCTCATCAACGATGGCTCCAAGGACGGCAGCGCCGCGCTGTGTGCACAGGCTGTTGCCGAGGATGCGCGCTTTCGCTTCATCGACCAGCCCAACGGCGGCGTAGCCACTGCCCGCAACGCGGGTCTGGATGCAGCCCGGGGCGAGTATATCTTCTTTCTGGATCCGGATGACTGGGTAGAGCCGGATGCGGCAGAAGTGCTGTATCATGCCGCCCGGAATGCTGATGCGGACTGCGTGGAGTTTGGGCTGTATCTGGACAGCTATGATGAAAATGACCGGCTGCTGCACACGCAGACCAGCGGCAGCACCCTCTCCGGCGTGTACCGGGGCGCGCCCTTCAAGGAACATTTCGACGAGACGGCGTCCTCGTATCTGGTCACCAATAAGCTGTTCCGCCGGGCGTTTCTGGAGCAGCATCGGCTGCGTTTCTCCTGCCATCAACTGGGTGAGGACGGGCTGTTCTTTGTAGCCTTTTATCGTCAAAATCCCGGCTGTCTGGTGGTGCTGGAAAAGCCGCTGTACCACTACACCGCTGCCCGGCGGGGCAGCCTGTCCAACAGCTACCACCCGGAGCGTCTGGAGGATAACTTTTATCTCAGCGATGCAGTGTGGGACACCGTTGCCGCGTGGGGCTTACAGGACAGCCCCATGCACCGCGCAAAGGCGAGCTACTGCACGATCCGCGACCTGATGATGGGAATCAAGAATCTTGGATGCAGCCCGCTTTCCCTTTCCGAGCAGACTGCTTGGCTGCGCAGTACCCTGCAAAAGCCCCGGGTGCGCACGGCGGTGCGCAGCACCCCACTGCACGCCATGCAGAGCCGGAACGACCAGGTAAAGCTGTTGCTGCTCAAGCTGCGGCTATGCCGCGCGGTGCTGCTGCTCTCGGGCGCAAATCAGCGTAAGAATACCTGAAGAGAAACGCAAAAATCCCCCCGCTGCCGACTGGCAGCGGGGGGATTTGTTACCGATTTAAATGAAAATCAGCGCTTAGTTCTGCTTCATGCGAGCGAAGCAGTCGGAGCAGTAGACCGGACGGTCCTCACGGGGCTGGAAGGGAACCTTGCAGGCCTTGCCGCAAGCTGCGCAGACAGCGTCGAACATCTGACGCTCGCCGCTGTTGCTGCGTGCGCCGCCGTTCTTGCGGGCGTCACGGCAGGG
>OHIM01000797.1_pt1 | contig 15923 bp, 13 predicted proteins | sample 1568271 | NCBI WGS metagenome assembly OHIM01 (sample SAMEA3879580, study PRJEB24766) | human gut metagenome | biome: human-associated habitat; feature: feces | place: USA | collected 1985/1987
GACATGAAAGTTATCCGCACCGTCAGAGAGCAGGCGGTGAAAAATCTTTCTCAGCTGGTTATCCCCGACATCAACCAGCTCAAACTTATAAGCTGTGACGTTTTCGGCTCAAAGTTTGAGTTCAAAGGACAGCATTATGAAGTCACAATGGGCGGAGCACATCAGGTGCTGAACGCCATGAGCGTCATAAGCGGAATACGCCTTGTCAACGATACCCTGAAAATTCCCCAGGATAAAATTTTTGAGGGCATCAAAAAAGCCCAGCTCCAAGGCAGAGTGCAGATACTCAGCCGTGAGCCGCTTTTGATACTGGACGGCGCACACAATCCCGACGGTCTGTCAGCCTTGGCAGGCGTATTGGAGCATTGTGAAAAACACCCATGTTACGCCGTTATGGGAATGTGCAGGGATAAAAATATCACCGAGGCTGTAAAGAAAATTATACCGTATGTAGACAAATTCTATACCGTTGACGGTTTCAGCGACAGAGCCGAAACTGCCTCTGACCTTGCCGACATCATAACCAACGCAGGCGGCAGGGCAGAGCAAAGTCCAAAGCCTGCCCTTGAAATGGCACGTCAGCTAATAAACGAGAATCCTCACGGAGTGAATCTTATATGCGGTTCGCTTTTCCTATGTGCCCAGGTGCTTAATGAAATGAAAGATATATAACAAAAAGGGCGACCCACCCAAGGTCGCCCGATTTTTTTGCCTTACAAATTTGCGATATCCGCACAAATCGTGTATGGGCGAACACTGTTCACCAACTGTAAAACTCTCCCACCGCACCTGTAGGGGAGCGACGCAATTTCTGTTTCACAGAAATGGGCGTCCCGTTCGGAGAGGTAACGCCGTGGTTTTGGTATCTTCGATGTTGAATTATTCGGGGTGACATTGTTGTGATAATCTCCGTTAATTCAATTGGTGAGGAATATCGGGACGCCGAGGGCGTCGTCCCCTACAATTATGGATACTGTTGATACGCATACCTCCATTGAATACATTTATCCCCACCCGAAAATCTGATTTCAGACCTGCAATACCCCACAATAAATTGTACAATATGCTTCCAAAACCAATTTTTAGCCTGATAGATATTGTGCAACCCTACAAAAATCACATAAATGACCTTAAATGACTTGAATTTTGCGAAAAAGGTGCTAAAATATAATTAGCACTCAGAAAGAATGAGTGCTAACAATCAAACGGTGAGAGTGCTGAAAAGACTAAAAATACAGCAGCTCACAATATTTTACAAAGCTTATAATTGGTATTATAAAAGGAGGAACTTATCATGGCGATCAAACCATTGCAGGACAGAGTTGTAGTTAAGATGACAGAGGCTGAGGAAACCACAAAGAGTGGTATCATTCTCACAGGCTCAGCTAAGGAAAAGCCTGAGGTCGCAGAGGTAATAGCTGTAGGCCCTGGTAAAAAGGACGTTACTATGGGCGTTAATAAGGGTGACAAGGTGCTTATCTCTAAGTACAGCGGTACTAATGTTAAGCTGGACGGTGAAGAGTTCATTATCGTTAAAATGGACGACATTCTCGCAGTTGTTGACTAATTTCACTGCATTTTAAATAGTATATAAACGGAGGTAATTTACAATGGCTAAGGATATAATTTTTGGCGAAGACGCAAGAAAAGCTTTGCAGAGCGGTATCGACAAGCTCGCAAACACTGTTAAGATAACACTGGGACCTAAGGGCAGAAATGTAGTTCTTGATAAGAAGTACGGTGCTCCTCTTATCACAAACGACGGTGTTACTATAGCTAAGGAGATCGAGCTTGACGACCCATTCGAGAACATGGGTGCTCAGCTTGTAAAGGAAGTCGCTACTAAGACTAACGACGCTGCCGGTGACGGTACAACAACAGCTACATTGCTTGCTCAGGCTCTTGTTAGAGAGGGTATGAAGAATATCGCAGCAGGTGCCAATCCAATGGTACTTAAGAAAGGTATGGATCAGGCTGTAGATACTGCTGTTGAAACTATCGTCGCTAACTCAAAGAAGATAGAAGGCTCTGAGGAGATAGCTAGAGTAGGTGCTGTTTCTGCCGCTGATGAGAACATCGGTAAGCTTATCGCTGAGGCTATGGAAAAGGTAACTGCTGACGGCGTTATCACTCTTGAGGAGTCAAAGACTGCTGAAACTTACAGCGAAGTTGTTGAGGGTATGCAGTTCGACAGAGGATATATCGCACCTTACATGGTAACAGATACAGATAAAATGGAAGCTGTCCTTGATGACGCTTACATTCTTATCACAGACAAGAAGATCTCTAACATTCAGGAAATTCTTCCACTTCTCGAGCAGATCGTAAAGGCTGGCAAGAAGCTCCTTATCATTGCCGAGGACGTTGAGGGCGAGGCTCTTTCAACTCTTATTGTAAACAAGCTGAGAGGTACTTTCACTTGCGTAGCTGTAAAGGCTCCTGGCTTTGGCGACAGAAGAAAGGAAATGCTTCAGGATATCGCTATCCTCACAGGCGGTCAGGTAATTTCATCTGAACTTGGTCTTGAACTCAGCGAAACAACTATGGAGCAGCTGGGCAGAGCAAGACAGGTAGTCGTTCAGAAAGAGAACACTATCATTGTTGACGGTGCTGGCAACAGCGACGATATCAAGGCAAGAGTTGGTCAGATCAAGTCACAGATCGAGAACACAACTTCTGATTTCGACAGAGAAAAGCTTCAGGAAAGACTTGCTAAGCTTGCAGGTGGCGTAGCTGTTATCAGAGTTGGTGCAGCAACAGAAACTGAAATGAAGGAAGCTAAGCTTCGTATGGAAGATGCTCTTAATGCAACAAGAGCAGCAGTAGAAGAAGGTGTTATCTCAGGTGGTGGTTCAGCTTATATCCACGCATCTAAGAAGGTTGCAGAGCTTGCTGCTACACTTAGCGGAGATGAAAAGACAGGTGCAGAGATTATCCTTAAGGCTCTTGAAGCTCCATTATTCCACATTGCTAACAATGCTGGTCTTGAGGGTGCAGTTATCATCAACAAGGTAAGAGAATCAGAAGTCGGAACAGGTTATGATGCACTTAACGATAAGTACGTTAATATGGTTGATGCAGGTATCCTTGATCCAGCTAAGGTTACAAGAAGCGCATTACAGAATGCTACAAGTGTTGCATCTACACTTCTTACAACAGAAGCAGTTGTTACAACTATTAAGGAAGATGCACCAGCTATGCCAGCAGGAGCTGCCGGTATGGGCGGAATGATGTAATAAGTAATAATTTGCTATACATCAGCAAGTTGATAAAATAAATTTAACACTTACATCATATTAAAAAAGTCCCTTTGTTTATGTTTTATATTCATAAACAAGGGGGCTTTTTGTTGTGCAATATAAAAGGAATGTGTTATGCTATCAAGGTTATTAAGTGAATTGCAGCAGATTGAGCTGATTCATATATGTCAGGAGAGCTTGGTTTATGTTTTTTAGTAGAAGAAAGAATGATGATTTGTCAGAAAAGCTGGTTAAACTGGTGGTTCCGATAGCTATACAGCAGTTTATGTTGGCACTTGTGAGTGCCACAGATGCGGTTATGCTGGGCTTTGTAGACCAGACCTCGTTGTCTGCAGCTTCACTTGCCGGACAGATACAGTTTGTGCTTAATCTGTTTATAGCAGGGATAACAGCAGGCTCAGGAATAATGATTTCACAGTACTGGGGAAAGAAGGACATAAAAGCTATTGAAAAGGTCATGCCGGTGGCTTTATATGCTAATCTGCTGTCAGGCGGCATATTCACTATTCTTGCGCTTCTCATACCTGAGGGACTTATAAGGATATTCACTAACGAACCGGAGCTTATTGCAAGCGGTACACTATATATCAGGGCTGTAGCCTTATCTTATGTGCTGTGTGCAGTATCGCAGGTATATCTGATTCTTCTTAAGAATACAGGAAGGGCGGCTCAAAGCTCTGTTATCAGCTCATCAGCAGTTGCTGTTAATATAGTCTGCAATGCTGTCCTTATATTTGGTTTGTTTGGCATGCCACGTCTTGGCATACGTGGAGCGGCTTATGCAACTGTAATATCGAGAGTGATAGAGCTTGTATGGGCATATATTGTAGTTAACAAAGACAGGATTGCCGCTTTGGAATGGAAAGGAATTATTCATACAGATAAAGCACTGACAAGAGATTTCTGGTATTACACAACACCTGTGCTATGTGCCTCCTTAGTGTGGGGCATTGCATTTGTATTATACTCAGTTATACTTGGACATATGGGAAGTGATGCTGTTGCAGCAAATTCCATAGCCAGTATAGTAAAGAGCATGGTGCAGTGCGTTATAAGGGGTGTTAGTGCCGGGGCAGGAATTATTATAGGTAATCTTCTAGGAGCAGGTAAGCTTGATAAAGCCAGGGAATATGGTGGAAGAATTACAAGACTGTCAATAGCCATTGGGATAATAACAGGTCTGCTTCTTATCGCTGTAGCTCCGGTTGTATCGCGTGCAGCCCCTATGTCAGATACAGCGAAGGGGTATCTTGGCTTTATGCTGATGGTTCTCGGCATTAATCTGATGGGACAGTCGGTGAATACAACTGTTCTGGATGGAATATTCTGTGCCGGTGGTGATGCAAAGTTTGATATGAAGGGAAATATTGGTGCTATGTGGTGCTTTGCGGTTCCACTTGGCTTTATAGCAGCATTTGTATTCAATGCACCAGTCTGGCTTGTATATATCATAATAAGCCTGGATGAGCTGGTAAAGCTCCCGGCAGTATATATACATTATAAGAAGTATATCTGGGTAAGAAATATTACAAGATAAAACACTAGTGAAAAATACCAGGGATAGTTGTTTCTATTTAAAAAAGTTAAGGGGTATGTTATAATACTTCCATATTGGATTTTAGTTGTCACGCAGGAGGAATGGTAATGGCTGATATTGATGAGCTTAAAAAGAAACTTGAAGATGGATGGATAAAGGGTGAACCTTATGTATTTGTAAGTTATGCAAGTAAGGATAAAGAGAAGGTTTATGAATTTGTATATGAACTTAGAAAACGCGGAATTAATGTATATATAGATATAGAGCTTCAGGAGAATATTTCTAAGAACTGGTTACAGAATATTAAGGAGCGTTTATATGATGTTGATTGTGTTGCTATGATTTCATTTCTTAGTCTTAACTATTTCCGTAGTTATGCCTGCCTTATAGAACAGCTTGTAACACGTTCAGAGGATTTAAAGATGGAAAAAGGCAAGTATCTTGAGAATTTTTATATTGCATTGGATGATAATATGTCTACAATACAAAGAATGGAAGATGCAGTGTATGATAATACAGTTGCAAAAGAAAGTCAGAGTATGGCAATAAAGATGGTTCCAGAGGAAGTAAATGTCCTTAAAGATGTCATGGAAGATAATATTGCAGTAAAGAGCAAGTTAAAGAAAGATGTCAGGTCAACTATAGATGGTTTGAATACAGCACATAGAGTTGCGATAAGTATGCTTAGTTATATTTTTAAAGAGTCAAGCTATAGTATTCAGAAATATGGAACAGCTGGTGATTGCGCACAGTTAATGTATAACAATTTTACTAATGACAAGAATGACAAAATTAATATTGATGTATTGGAGGAACTTAAAGAAAAGTACAACAATGATAGTGTTGCCGATAAAAATAACATAGCAATAGACAGCGTTGCTGCAGATGATTCTGTAACAGCAGTAGATAACACCAATATAACAGATAATACCAGTATAACAGATAACACTCATATAACTGATAACACCAGAACAAGACAGGCTACAAGTACAGGTGATATCAGATTTACGCTTTATGGCAAGGAGTATGAGCTTAATCAGTCAGATATGATGCTTACATTTTTTGCACACGTTCTTAATAAACATCAGGATATTGTGGACGAACTTCCTTCATATAATGGGATGACCTGTGTGTCTGATGTTGATTATAGTCTTCCAGAGAATCGTAAGGCAGATATGCCTACATATTTCAGAAGCTGTGAATTTTTTGAATTCGCTAATGGAAGCCATATATGTGTTGGAACATCATATTCAGTAGTAGACAAGTTAAAGAAAATGGCACTTCTGCTTAATATATGTGGTGAAAGCCCAGAGATATTCAGTTCAGAACAGGTTGAACTTCCAGCGGTAAAGGTAAGAGGAGGTTCCTCTGTTAGCGGCAAAGGAAGTGGATCACTTGTGAAATTCAGCGTATATGGCAATAAATACGAGCAGAACCAGACAGATATGCTTGGAACAATATGCAGTTCTGTTATAGCTAAGCACCCAGACAAGTTAGAGGAAGCAGCAGATGCTTTATTATGTATTGATGTTAAAGATTATACAGATGTTGCCAAAGAAGACAGACCGGTATATTTCTCATCAATGAACAGATATGAAGTGAATGGCACAGCTTATAGTGTTGGTGGAAGCTTCGGAATGAAAGAAAAGCTTAAAATGATTGCCAGATTACTTATAATGTGTGACGAAAGCAAGGATATAATTGATATAGAAGACTATGAGATACCAGATGTAAAGGTTAAGGCGGCTGCAGGCACTAAGAAGAAAATTAATTACTTTGATTAATTGGAATTATTACAAGATAGGAGAAGCTTTATGTTTGATATAGCAGTAGAACAGATAGTGAAGGTAAAACCACCTAAGACAGCAGTTATTTATAAGGCATTGCTTATAATAGGCTGTATTGTGGCGGCTACAACCATACCACAGACAAGAACATTTGGAATAATTGTGCTTGCATTATTTGCGGTGATGACATTTTTAGTATTCCAGTATTATAATGCAGAGCTTGAGTATTCGATGGTGGATGATACGCTTACGATTGACAGGATTATGGCAAAATCAGCAAGAAAAAGATGTGGTGTGTATACACTTTCAAGAGCAAAGCTTGTGGCAAGAGCTGATTCGCAGGATGCACTCCGTATGAATCATATGGACGTTAAGACTTATGATTATTCAGTTGGTGCAAGCAATCATGATTCAGTTGTCATATATGCGTATAATGAACATAACGAATTAGTCAGGGTATTTATATATCCTGATGAACGTGTTCTTCACAGCATACAAAATGTTGTTGAAAAAGATGTGTTTAAAGTTATTGACTTTTAAAAAATGCTCTGATACAATTTTAATATTATAAACAAAAGGAATATGATAGAACGTTTATCAGATTTTTCCACACAGAAATGTCCGAATTAAGTATTCGGATTTTTTTGTACCAAGAATTGCGTTATTATGCGCATATAACTTAATTATTTTATTCACAGGAAAGCGAGGACAAAGGAAAATGGGTACAATTATTGGTGAGGGCATTACATTTGACGATGTGTTATTAGTTCCACAGTATTCAGAAGTAACACCTAATATGATCGATTTAACAACTAATCTTACAAAGAATATTAAGCTTAATATTCCTTTGATGAGTGCAGGTATGGACACAGTTACTGAACATAGAATGGCAATCGCTATGGCAAGACAGGGTGGTATAGGTATTATCCACAAGAATATGTCTATTGAGCAGCAGGCAGAAGAGGTAGATAAGGTAAAGAGATCAGAGAATGGAGTTATCACAGATCCATTTTACTTACATCCAGATAATACATTAAAAGAAGCTAACGAGCTTATGGGAAAGTTCAGAATATCAGGTGTACCTATCGTAGATGAGAACAAGAAGCTTGTTGGTATAATCACTAACAGAGATCTTAAGTTCGAAGAGGATTTCTCAAGACCTATCAAGGAATGTATGACAAGTGAGAATCTTGTAACAGCAGAGGAAGGCATCACACTTGAAGAAGCTAAGAAGATTCTTGGTAAGGCAAGAAAGGAAAAGCTTCCTATTGTTGATAAGGATTTCAAGCTGACAGGTCTTATCACAATCAAGGATATTGAGAAGTCTATCAAGTATCCTGCATCTGCACATGATTCGCAGGGAAGACTTCTTGCAGGTGCTGCTGTTGGTATAACTTCTAATGTTATGGACAGAGTAGAAGCACTTGTTAATGCAAGTGTTGACTGTATTGTTATAGATTCAGCTCATGGTCATTCAAAGAATATTATTACAACTTTAAAGGAAATCAAGGCTGCATATCCAGAACTTCAGGTTATTGCGGGTAATATAGCTACAGGAGCTGCTGCCAAAGCTTTATGTGAAGCAGGCGTAGATGCTGTTAAGGTTGGTATCGGACCTGGTTCTATATGTACAACAAGAGTTGTTGCCGGTATTGGTGTACCTCAGGTAACAGCAGTTATGGATGCATATGCTGAAGCTAAAAAGTATGGTATTCCAGTTATCGCTGATGGTGGTATAAAGTTCTCAGGAGATATAGTTAAGGCGATAGCAGCAGGCGGTAATGTATGTATGCTTGGAAGTCTTTTAGCAGGCTGTGACGAAGCTCCTGGTTCATTTGAGTTATTCCAGGGCAGAAAGTATAAGGTTTATAGAGGCATGGGTTCTATTGCAGCTATGGAGAATGGTAGTAAAGACAGATACTTCCAGACAGATGCAAAGAAGCTTGTTCCAGAAGGTGTTGAAGGACGAGTTGCATATAAAGGACTTGTTGAAGATACTATATTCCAGCTTATGGGAGGACTCCGTTCAGGTATGGGTTACTGTGGAGCACAGACTATTCCAGTACTTCAGGAGACAGCTAAGTTTATAAAGATGTCATCTGCAGCTTTAAGAGAAAGTCATCCGCATGATATCCATATTACTAAAGAAGCTCCTAACTATTCTGTTGAGAATGCTTAAATAATATAATTGATATCGGGGTTAAAAGTAACCTTTTATCATATTTAAAGTGTAAAAATAAGTTTCCGGCATGGCAAAAGTGTGATTAGCTGTGCCGGTTTTATTATGTGAAATAGTTAAGAACGCGAAGTATTTTCTAAAATATCAGTGAGCAGCAAGTAATATGTCAATTTTCAATCAATTAAATAAAATAAGTGATTGCTAACTTGTATCTTAATGATGTATAATGAATTTAAAAGTTAAATGAATCGAAAAATTATAATTGACAGATAATCAGGTATGAGGAGAGCGATGATATGCGGGACAAGATGATTAACAAATATATTGCCAAAAATCACGCTGGAACTGTTTTTACTGATAGTGAACTGAAGGTTATCAAGGAAGGTAATATAGATGATATGGTTACAACATTTCTTGATATGAACACAGAATACTACAACAAGCAGATGCAGAGTGTACTTAAGATATTTACTCAGTTTATAGGTAATGATATGGAACTGGAAAGAATTATATATCAAAAGGAGTATGAGGGAAAGTTTGTAGGCTGCCAGCTTATGGACGGAGATATAGATGTATTTCTTGGCATAGCGGGAGATGATGACGACCTTTTATGTGTTGCATCAGTATTTTCACAGGAAGAGCTGAGTGAGTTTGATTCAGATGCTTATGATTCAATATGTGAGCTTATTAACGTGATTAATGGTGCGTATGCAACAAAGCTCAGCTATGAAGACATAGAAGTTGCATTGCATCCACCAGTATTTTATAAGGATACACAGATTAAGGCAGATAATGGAATGTATGTAGTTACATTTTCAATGAAGGGACATAGATTTAATCTGATTATGGTGGCAGATGATAAGATTAAGCTGGAAGTTTAAGGTGTAAGCATATACCAGATTATAAAGTGGGAACGGAGGACGATTATGGCTAGAATATTGATAGTAGATGATTCTAAGACATCAAGGAAATTCTTAAGAAATATGCTTGAACAGGCAGGACATGAGATAGTTGCAGAAGCAGTAGATGGTGCAGAGGGTGTTGAAAAATTTAAAATATACAGACCTGATATTACAACAATGGATATTACAATGCCAAAGCTTGGTGGAATTGCTGCAGTTAAAGAAATAATAGATGACGATCCGGATGCTAAGGTTATCATGGTTACAGCGGCGGGACAAAAGGCTAATATGATAGAGGCGCTTAAGATGGGTGCAGCTGATTTTATACAGAAGCCTTTTGAGATGGATGTTATCGTTAATACAGTTGAAAAGGTTATGGAAGAATAATGTATAATTATAAGTTACAGATTCAATATGATGGTGGCAGATATGATGGATGGCAGCGTCTGGGTAAAGATTCATCATCCAATACGATAGAAGTTAAGATTAAAGAAATAATTAAAAAAATGACTGGTGAGGATATAGATATATATGTTGGCTGCAGGACAGAAAAGGGTGTTCATGCACTTGCGCAAACAGCTAACTTTAAGTTAAATGACAGGTATCAGGCTATTGAGATTAAGAATTATCTTAACAGATACCTTCCAAGAGATATTGCAATCAATCATGTTGAAGAAGTTGATGAAAGATTTCATAGCCAGTTGAATGCAAAGAGCAAAACGTATGTATACAAGCTTGATATGGCTAATGTAGCAGATGTGTTTACAAGAAAATATGCATATCATACATTCGATGTGCCAGATATATCAGCCATGAGAACAGCGGCACAGTATTTTATCGGAAGTCATGACTTTAAAGCATTTACAACTGCTAAAAAGAGTAAGTCAACAGTAAAAAATGTCAAGTCAATAGATATAGATGTAGAAGGTGATAAATGTAATATTACAATAACAGCTGATGATTTTCATCATAATATGGCAAGATATATGATAGGAATGCTTCTTGATGTTGGTAACGGATTAAAGAAGACCTCAGATATAGAAGCTGCACTTGATGGAAGGGATGTTGTTATGTCACTTCCAGCTGAGAGCTATGGACTTTTTCTTGAAAGTGTCTTATACTAAACTAAATACAGCTTTATATATTATTGTTCAGAATAGTTGAAAACCTAAAACTGAGCAGTGATGTAGTAGTGTTTTATATGGAAGCTGTCGCAACGTAAGTAGTTTATATATCAATATATAATCAACTTAGTGCAACAGCTTCTTTTTTATATTTATTATATATGCATCAGGTGATATAACAACTGAAAAGCAAATAAAATCAGGAGTGGAGATTATATGAAGACTATAATAGAACTTATGACAGAACAATTCCAGAAAGCGTTTGAGGAATGTGGATATTCTAAAGATTATGCAAGGATAACAGTATCTAACAGGCCAGACTTATGTGAGTATCAGTGTAATGGTGCTATGGCAGCAGCAAAGACATATAAAAAGGCACCTTTTATGATATCAGATGAAGTTGTTTCCAAGCTTGCAGATAACAGACTTTTCTCATCTGTTGAAAGTGTTAAACCAGGCTTTATCAATATAAAGATTAGTCCTGAATATCTTGCTGGTTATATGAATGATATGGCAGCTTCTGATAAGTATGGTTATCAGAACAAAGAACAAGTTAAGACTGTTATTGTAGATTTTGGTGGTGCTAATGCGGCTAAGCCACTTCATGTGGGTCATTTAAGATCAGCTGTCATCGGTGAAAGCGTTAAAAGAATTAACAGATTTGTTGGCAACAGGACAATAGGTGATGTGCATCTTGGTGACTGGGGACTTCAGATGGGACTTATTATAGAAGAATTAAGAGATAGAAAGCCGGAACTGCCATATTTTGATGCTTCATTTACAGGTGAATATCCTAAAGAAGCACCATTTACAATAGCAGAGCTGGAGGAGATATATCCAGCAGCAAGTGCTAAGTCCAAGGAGGATGAAGCGTTTGCTAAAAGGGCGCATGAGGCAACACTTAAGCTTCAAAATGGTGATAAGGCATGCAGAGCTATCTGGAATCATATGAAGAAGAATTATGATAATCTTAATGTATCCTTTGATCTTTGGAAAGGCGAAAGTGATGCACAGCCATATATAGATGAAATGGTAGATAAGATGGTTGATGATGGTATAGCATATGAAAGCCAGGGGGCTACTGTTGTAGATATAGCAGAAGATACAGATACTAAAGAACTGCCTCCATGTATCGTAAGAAAGTCAGATGGTGCGGCACTTTATGCTACATCGGACCTTGCAACTATAGTAGAAAGAGAAAAACTTTATAAGCCTGACACATATATATATCTTGCAGATAAAAGACAGGAGCTTCACTTTACACAGGTATTCAGAACCGCAAAGAAAGCAGGCATCGTAAGACCTGATGTTAATATGACATTTGTCGGATTTGGAACTATGAATGGAAAGGATGGCAAGCCATTTAAGACACGTTCAGGCGGTGTTATGAGATTAGAGCATCTTATTGCTGATATTGATAATGCAGTACTTAACAAGATAAATGAGAATCGATCAGTATCTGATGAAGAAGCAGAAGAAACATCAAAGATAGTAGGGCTTGCTGCACTTAAGTATGGAGATCTTTCTAACCAGGCATCAAAGGATTATGTTTTTGATATAGACAGATTTGCTTCTTTTGAGGGAAATACAGGTCCTTATATTCTGTATACAATCGTAAGAATAAAGTCTATACTTGCAAAATACAAGGAAAATGGTGGAAGTTCTGAAAATATTAATATACTACCTGCAAAAGAAGCTTCAGAAAAAACGCTTGCATTGTCACTTATTAAGTTTTCAGATGTGATAGAAAGTGCATACAAAGATAATGCACCACATAGAATATGTCAGTACATATATGAAGTGTCTAATGAATTCAATGGCTTCTATCATAATACGAAGATACTTGCAGAAGAGAACGAAGAACAGAAAAAGGGTTATATAGCACTTATTACACTTACAAAAAATATTCTTGAAACATGCACAGACCTTCTTGGCATCAAGTGCCCAGACCGCATGTGATACCCAAGGGTCGAAAGTGTGACCGCTGTTCGTGCTTGCACGAAAAGGCGGTAACATTTTCGACCCGCACAAACATGAGGAAGAAGCGAAACGATTTTTTTGAAGAAAATTAAATAGGAGATTATACATATGAAGTTATTATCATTTGCAATTCCATGTTATAACTCAGCAGAATATATGGAAAAATGTATTAAATCATGCCTTGCAGGAGGGGATGATATTGAGGTTATCATAGTGGATGATGGTTCTATGAAGGATAACACTTTAGAAATAGCTAAAAAGTATGAAGAACAGTATCCAGGCATCGTTAAAGCAGTTCACCAGGAGAATGGTGGACATGGACAGGCGGTTAACACAGGACTTGCCAATGCTACAGGAGTGTTCTTTAAGGTAGTTGATAGTGATGACTGGGTAGATATAAAAAGTTATAGAAAAATACTTACAAAGCTTAAGGAATTCGTAGAAAAAGATGACATTCCTGATATGGTTATAGCTAACTATGTATATGAAAAAGTAGGCGCTAAAAGAAAAAAAGTTATTCATTATGAGAATGCACTCCCAGTTGATAAGATGTTTGGATGGGATGATATGGGGCATTTTAAAGTTGACCAGTACATACTTATGCATTCAGTTATATATAGGACACAGCTTATTAAAGATTGTGGATTGGAACTTCCAAAGCATACATTTTACGTGGATAATGTGTTTGTGTTTGAACCACTACCTTATGTTAAGAAAATGTATTACATTAATACTAATTTCTACAGATATTTCATAGGACGTGATGACCAGTCAGTTAACGAAAAGGTTATGATATCAAGAATAGACCAGCAGTTAAGAGTTACAAGAAGGCTTATAGATTCATATCTTTCTGAGAAACCAGAGAATGAGAAATGTAGAAGATATATGAGAACATATTTAAGAATTATGATGGAGGTTTCATCAATATTCTTAATAATATCCGGAACAGAGGAGAATCTTAACAAAAAGAAGGAACTCTGGAGGTATGTTAAAGACACAGATAAGCAGCTCTATAAGGAATTAAGATATAGTCTTTTAGGAAGTACAGTTAATATTCCCGGACGTATAGGAAGAGGAATATCCAAGACAGGATATAAGGTTATGAATAAGCTTATAGGATTTAACTAACTGCAATGAGCATTGTTTAGTTGTTATTTATTGAAGATTTATTTCAGAATTAATGCAGCAGATAACAGGAAATATAAGGAAAGAGAGAGTATATGATATTAGATTTATTTAAGTTAGATAATAAGGTGGCAGTTGTTACGGGTGCCAATACAGGACTTGGACAGGGAATGAGTATTGCGCTTGCACAGGCAGGAGCTAAGGTGCTTGGAGTTGCAAGACGTTCATGTGAAGAAACTAAGGCTAAAATAGAGGCAGATGGTGGTATATTTACCGAAGTATTAGCTGATCTTTCAGACATGAATTCTATATCTAAGATTATGACAGCTGCTATGGATGTATACGGAAGAGTTGATATACTTGTTAATAATGCAGGTCTTATCAAAAGACAGGATGCTATAGATTTCACAGAGGAAAATTGGGATTCAGTCATACAGGTAAATGAAAAGATGGTATTTTTCTTAAGTCAGGCATTTGCAAAGCAGCTTATAAAGCAGGGCGAAGGCGGCAAGATTATCAATGTATGCTCTATGCTTTCATATCAGGGCGGAATAAGAGTACCTTCATATACAGCAAGTAAGAGTGCTGTTATAGGTCTTACAAGAGCCATGGCTAATGAATGGGCAAAGTATAACATCAATGTAAATGGAATTGCACCGGGATATATGGCAACTAACAATACAGCCCAGTTAAGGGATGATGCAGACAGAAGTGAAGCTATTCTTGACAGGATACCTGCTGGAAGATGGGGAACACCAGAGGATATGGAAGGTGCTGTAGTATACCTTGCTTCTAAGGCATCAGACTATGTTAATGGTTTCACACTTGCAGTTGATGGAGGCTGGCTTGCACGATAGCTAAGTGAGAGCAGAATAGAATACGGTAATGATAATCAGACAGGGGTTATTAGGAGTATAAAAGTATGAAAATAGCATTGTGCGAAGACGATAGTGCACAGGCAGATATGTTTGTCAGGCTTCTTGATAAGACAGCAGACAAACTTGGGATAAAGGTTAAAACGGATGCATTCAATAGTGTTGCAGATATTAAGGATGAACTAGAAGGATGCTGTGATTTAAAAGAATTCAGCAGGCAATATGATGCATATTTTCTTGATATAGAGTTGGGAAATGATAATGGAATTAGTCTTGCCAGATGGATAAAGTCAGAGTATAAGAATGCAATAATAGTATTTATAACAAGCCATACGGATTATATGCAGAATGCATTTGATGTACATGCATTTAACTATATTGTTAAGCCGGCAAATGAGGAACGTCTTTGTATGATTCTTAATGACATACACAAGATATGCAGAAAAGATAGTGATATGTTTTTGTTTAATATTGGAAAAAGTATATATAGAGTAGATTATGATGATATAGTATGTATATATTCAGATATGAGACATATCAATGTAGTAACAGTTGATGGACAATATCGTACATATGGAAAGATAAAGGATATTAAAGATAAGTTTCCACAAAGTCGGTTTGGGATGGCAAGTAGTGGCTGTATTATTAATTATAGATATATATCAAGATTACAGTCAGATGTTGTATGGTATAAGATATCAAATGAAAGTGAAAATGTTCCGATGGCTATAGCAAGACGTTATAGTAAAGAATTTATAAAAAAATTTAATGACTATGTTACCGCTCACAATTGATAGGTGGGCGGTATTTTGATTGTTATTCAGAAATATAATATGTTTTTTTGTATAATTGAGATTATTTAATGATTTATGCAATAATAGTTAAAAAGTTAAAAGGCAGACAGAAGGAAAAATATATGGGAATGTATATATATTGGCTCATACTTTTTGGGATAACTGAATATATAATATATATCAGCTTTATTAGTTCAATTACAAAACAAGTTGACGATGATGCATATATTAAGGATAAAATGTATAGTTTAAAATTAAAAGGGATTATATCATCAGATATAAAACATATAATAACAGGACTAATATTAATATCTTATAGCAGTTATACAATATATTGTATCATAATATATGATAATCTAA
>OHIM01000805.1_pt1 | contig 15807 bp, 17 predicted proteins | sample 1568271 | NCBI WGS metagenome assembly OHIM01 (sample SAMEA3879580, study PRJEB24766) | human gut metagenome | biome: human-associated habitat; feature: feces | place: USA | collected 1985/1987
CCATTCTCGGCGTTGTGGGCTATGTCAGCCACACAGAGGGCTCACTGATTCAGAACCACAGCACCAATCTCGCGCTGTTCGCAATGACAACGATAGTCCCCGCCATAGGCTATCTGCTCATGCTCATACCTATACACTTCTATAACATCACCGGCGAAGGACACAGAAAGATGATGTCCGAAATCGCCGAACGCCGCGCATCTATAGCAGCCGAGACTGCCGCCGAGATGCAGAGCGCAGGAGAGACAAAATGAATCCACGCTTCGTTTTCATAGCCGATACCCACCACTTCTCGCGCACCCTGTCAGACGGCGGCGAGGCATATGCCTACCGCAGCGAATCGGATCAGAAGTGCCTCGAGGAGACGGGCGAGATAATCGACGCGGCTTTTGAGAAGATACTTGAAGACCCGCCCGCCGCGGTGATGATAGCCGGAGATTTGTCCGACGACGGCGAGTACATATGCCACGAGGAGTTCCGCGAAAAGCTGCGCGAGCTTCAAAAGCACGTTCCCGTATATGTCATAACCGCGACGCACGACTGGTGCTGTGACGAGAATCCGCGCAGATTCACGGGCGGCAAAGTCACAAACGACGTTGAGACAGTCCCGCACGAGGAGCTGAGCGAATTCTACCGCGAATTCGGGCTCAACCGCGCGATAAGCTCATACAAGACGCATCTCGGCATATACTCATATGTCGCGCAGATTGCCGACGGAGTCCGCCTGCTCGCGCTCAACGACGACCAGAACGGCAAAGGGCGCGCGGGCTACACCCCCGACCACATGGCGTGGGTCGAGGAACAGATACGCAAGGCAAAAGAGGACGGTCAGCTGATGATCGGCATGGAGCATCACCTGCTCATCGCGCACATCCACCCGTTCATCACGAGCGGCCACTGCGTCGGCGACCGCGAAGATAGCCGAGGGCGTGTCAAAGGCCGCCGCCGTTGTGGACGGCAGACCCGCCTGCGTGCCGCCTCTGCCGACCGAGAGCGCGAAAGACGAGCTTGAAATGCTCGATATAAGCAAGAAGCCCACCGAGCCCGAGAAGCCGAAGAAAAAAGAACCGGAGCTCCCGCCCGTCAAAGAGCCCGATCCCGTGCCCGATGTGCCGGATGAGGATGAGGAAGAGCCTGTTATCGAGAGTCAGCCGACTTATCGCAAGCCGCCGATAACCTGCCTCAAAGAGCCCATCCATGACGGCAACGATAATTTCTCCGATGAGCTCAAATCCAACGCGCAGAAGCTGCTCGACACGCTCGAAAGCTTCAATGTCCACGCAAAGATAACTGAGATAAGCCGCGGACCGTCCGTCACAAGATATGAGCTTCAGCCGGACGCGGGCGTCAGAATAAATAAAATAACCAACCTTGCGGATGATATCGCCTTGCGCCTTGCCGCGTCGGGAATAAGAATCGAAGCACCCATTCCGAACAAGGCGGCGATAGGCATCGAGGTGCCCAACAAGACGGTGACGCCGGTGCTCATCCGGGACGTCATCGAGTCCCGGGAGTTCATGGAGCATCCTTCCAAGACGGCCTTTGCCCTGGGCCGGGACATCGGCGGCAAAAATATCATCGGCAACATCGAAAAGCTGCCCCATGTGCTGATCGCCGGCACCACCGGTTCCGGTAAGTCCGTGTGCACCAACTCCCTCATCATCAGCCTGCTGTACAAGTCCACACCGGACGAGGTCCGCTTTATCATGGTGGACCCCAAAATGGTGGAGCTGGCGCCCTACAACGGCATCCCCCACCTGCTGATCCCGGTGGTGACGGACCCGAAGAAGGCGGCAGGCGCCTTGCAGTGGGCCGTGTTTGAGATGATGAAGCGGTACAAGACCTTCTCGGAAAACGGCGTGAAGAAGCTGGAGGAATTCAACAAGCTGGCTGCCGCCCGGGAGGATCTGGAAAAACTGCCCAGCGTGGTGGTGGTCATCGACGAGCTGGCCGACCTGATGCTGGTGGCCGCCAAGGAGGTGGAGGAGTCCATCTGCCGGGTGGCCCAGATGGGCCGTGCCGCAGGTGTGCATCTGGTCATCGCCACCCAGCGGCCTTCTGCCGACGTGATTACCGGCCTGATGAAGGCCAATATCCCCAGCCGGATCGCCTTTGCCGTGGCGTCCTCTCTGGAATCCCGGATCATTCTGGATACCACCGGCGCGGAAAAGCTGGTGGGCAAGGGCGATATGCTCTATGCGCCCATCGGCACCGGCAAGCCCCTGCGCGTGCAGGGCTCGTACGTGTCGGACGAGGAGCGCGAGGAGGTCGTGCGCTTTATCAAGCAGAACTCCGAGGCGCAGTACAGCGACGACATCATCGCCCAGATCGAGAAATCCGCTGCCGAGGCCGATAAGAAGTCCGGCCCCGCGCCCGAGGCGGACAAGCCTGCCAAGAGCGACTATGACGAGCTGCTGCCGCAGGCCGTAGACGTCATTCTCGAGACGAAGCAGGCGTCGGTGTCCATGCTGCAGCGCCGGCTGAAGCTCGGCTATTCGCGCGCCGCGCGTATGGTCGACCAGATGGAGGAGATGGGCATTGTCGGGCCGTTCGAGGGCTCGAAGCCGCGCAAGATCCTCATCACGAAGCAGCAGTGGCAGGAGATGCAGTATGTGCAGGGCACCGCGCCGAGCGAGGTGCTGCAGGCACAGACGGATTTTGCAGATGTGAACGAAGAGGAACCTGAAGACGATGAATCATGATCTTCACACGGGGCGGCCGGAGCGCCGCCCCGTCGGCACGATAGCCTTTCCCGGCGGCACGGACTTTGCCGCCGCCCGGCGGCTGGGGCACACGGCGCTGCACGCGCTGAGCCTGCCGACGGTCTGGGCACCGGAAACGGCAGGGGAGGCGCTGGCGCGCACGGTGCAAGCCATTTTGCAGGAGCGGGAGGAGAAGATATGATTACAGAGAAAAAGGGCTGTCTTGCCTTTGCGGTGTGCGGCAGCTTTTGCACGTTGGAGGACGCCTTGGGCGCGGCGCAGGCGCTGACGGCACAGGGCTGGACGCTGCTGCCCGTCATGAGCTTTGCCGCGCAGCAGGATACCCGGTTCGGTACGGGGGAAAGCTGGCGGCAGCGCTTACAGGCCGTTACCGGGCATCCGGTGCTGGACACCCTGCAGGCGGTGGAGCCGCTGGGCCCCCGGCGGCTGGCGCAGGCGTTGGTGGTCGCCCCCTGCACCGGCGCAACGCTGGCGCGGCTGGCGGCGGGGCTTTCGGATACGCCGGTGACCCTTGCCGCTAAAAGCCTGCTGCGGGTGGGCAGCCCGGTGGTGCTGGCAGTCTCTACCAACGACGGCCTTGGCGCCTCCGGCGAAAATATGGCGCGGTTGTGCCAGCGCAAGCACTATTACTTTGTGCCCTACGGGCAGGACGACCCCTTTGCCAAGCCCCAGAGCCTGAAGGCCGACCTTGCCCTGTTGCCCGCCGCCGTGGACGCCGCTTTGCGGGGCGAGCAGCTGCAGCCGGTGCTGCTGGGACAAAGGAATGCGTAAATCTCTTTTCAGCGGGGAAAAAATGTGGTATACTTCAAATGATGTCTTGCTGGCATAAAACGGATAAGCGGAGAATACCAGATGAAAAAATTTACCGCAGCACTGTGCACTGTGCTGCTTTTGATAGGCGCTGTACTGATGCCCGGCGCGGCAGCAGCCGGCCCGGCGCTGGCCAATACCCGGGCATACTGCATCATGGATGCAGACACCGGCCTTGTGCTGGCGCAGCAGAATATGGACGAGGAGCTGCACCCGGCCTCCATTACCAAAGTAATGACCCTTGGTCTTGCCTGCGAAAAGGCGCAGGGGGACTGGGATGACGTAAAGCTGACCGTGACCCACGAGGATGTCTACTCGCTGGCGGGCACGGATTCCAGCCATATCGCCCTGCGGGAAGGGGAAGAAGTCCCCCTGGCGGATGCGCTGTACGCCACCCAGATGGCCAGCGCCAACGACGGTGCCAACCTGCTGGCGGAGTATTTCGGCGGCGGCACCATCGCGGACGGCGTGGCGGCCATGAATGCACAGGTGGAGGAACTTGGCCTTGCCCACACCCACTTTTCAAACCCCCATGGCATCAGCGACGAGGACCACTACACCAGCTGCTACGATATGGCACAGATTTTGCGCTGGGCGCTGCAGCAGCCGGGGTTTGAGGACCTGTTCACCCGCAACGAGATGTACACCATGCAGCCCACCAACATCCAGCCGGTGACCCGCTACTTCTCCCAGCAGGATAAGATCCGCATCGGCTCCAGCCGCTACCATATCGACAGTGTGCTGGGCTCCAAGCTGGGCTATACCAACACCGCCCGGTACAGCTATGTCTGTCTGGCGGAGCAGGACGGGGTGCGGCTGATCTGCGCGACCATGCAAAGCCAGCTGAGCACCGATAAATATAACGATATGCGCACCCTGCTGGACTACGCCTTTTCCACCTATAAAAGCTACACCCAGCTGCCCGGCGGCACGGTCACCGCACAGCTGGCTGTGGCGGGCGGCGGGCAGAGCCTTGGCACCGTTACTGTGGCCGACCCCGGGGTGAAGCTGCTGCTGGCCGAGGGCTTATCCGCGCAGGACGTGACCGTGGACTTGGAGCTGCCGGAGCAGTATCTGCTTGGCGCAGAGCCCGCCGTGTATGCGGTGTACACCCTGAACGGCGGCGCGCAGCAGGAGAGCACCAGCGTGCGGGTAAAGGCAGAGATCACCGGTCTGGCGGAGCTGCTGGAGCAGAGCACCGGCACAAAGCTGGAAGCCGCCAGGGACGTGGAACCGGGCAGCAGCGCATGGCTGCTGGCGGGCATCTCGGTGGGGTGCACCATAGGTGCAGCCGTGGTTACCGTACTGGTGCTGCGGGTACATTCCCGCCTGAAAAAGCGCCGCAAAACGGCAAGGCACCATAAAAAAGCGTAAAAGCCTGTTCAAAACCAGACTTTTCCAGATAAAGAAAAAGCTTTCAGAAAAAAAGAGAGGTACAATATCATGGGTAAGTTTATTTTTACGCAGACCGAGATCCCCGGCGTGGTGGTCATTGAGCCGCAGGTGTTCGGCGACGACCGTGGCTATTTTATGGAGACCTACCAGAAGGACCAGTTCGCAGAGGCCGGTATCGACAAGGAATTTGTGCAGGACAACCAGAGCCGCTCCACCCGGGGCGTGCTGCGCGGGCTGCACTTCCAGAAGAACCACACCCAGGGCAAGCTGGTGCGCGTGACCAAGGGCGAGGTGTACGATGTGGCCGTGGACTGCCGTCCCCACAGCGCTACCTTTGGCAAGTGGGTGGGCGTGACCCTTTCCGAGGACAACAAGAAGATGTTCTATATCCCGGAGGGCTTTGCCCACGGTTTTCTGGTGCTGAGCGATGTGGCAGAGTTCTGCTATAAGTGCACCGATGTCTACGACCCCACCAGTGAGGGCGGCATCCCCTACGATGACCCCACCGTCAACGTGCAGTGGCCGGACTGCGGCTGTGAGCACAAGACCAGCGCAAAGGACAAGCTGCACGAGCCCTTTGCCGCCCAGAAGTTCGAGTATTTTGAAAAGTGGTGATCGCCCGTGGCAAAACTCAAAGCAATGTGGAATGGCTTCTGGCGCTACCGCTATCTGCTGTGGAACCTTGTAAGCCGTGATTTCAAGCTGAAATACCGCCGCAGCGTGCTGGGCGTGGTGTGGAGCGTTTTGAACCCGCTGCTGATGTGCCTTGTGTACTGGGCGGTGTTCAGCAGCCTGATGGATATGCGCGGCAGCGGCATCGACAACTTTGCCGTCTTTCTGATGTGCGGTCAGCTGCTGTTCAACTTTTTCAACGAGGCTACCTCCACCAGTATGAGCAGCGTGCTCAGCGCCGCCCCGCTGCTGAAAAAGGTGTATATCCCCAAGTATATCTTCCCGCTGGAAAAATGCTGCTTTGCCATGGTGAACTGCATCTTCAGCTTTGTGGCGCTGCTGCTGGTTATGATCTTTACCGGCGCACCTTTCCACCTGACCATTTTTGAGGCGCTGTACCCGCTGGTGACCTTGTTCTTCTTCAGTCTCGGGGTCAGTATGTTCTTAGCGGCGGCTACCGTGTTCTTCCGGGATATCATGCACATCTGGAGCGTGTTCGTCACCGCGCTGCTGTATTTCTCCGCCATCTTCTACGACCCCACCCAGATGACCTTTTCCATCGGCGGGTTCAATATGCAGCAGATCATCAAGCTGAACCCCATGTACTGGTATATCACGGGCTTCCGCCGCACGGTGATGTGGGGCATCCCGCTGGACGTAAATATGTTCCTTGTCTGCGGCATCTGCGCCGTAGTGTCCATGGTAGTGGGGCTGCAGGTGTTCCGCAAAACGCAGGACCACTTTGTGCTGCACATTTAAGGAGGGTGAACAATGGAACCGATCATCAAAGTGGACAATGTTTCCATGTGCTTCAACCTTTCCAAGGAAAAGCATGAGAGCCTGAAGGAGTACTTTCTGGCCATGGTGCAGGGACGGCTGCAATACGACGAGTTCTACGCTTTAAAGGACGTCAGTCTGGACATTATGCCCGGCGATTTTTACGGCCTTGTGGGCTTGAACGGCTCGGGCAAATCCACCCTGCTCAAGACCATTGCCGGGGTGTACAAGCCCAGCAAGGGCAAGGTGACCGTAAACGGCACCATCGCCCCGCTCATCGAGCTGGGCGCGGGCTTTGATATGGACCTGACCGCCCGCGAGAACATCTACCTCAACGGCACGGTGCTGGGCTTCTCGCCCAAGTATCTGGACGAAAAATTTGACGAGATCGTAGAATTCAGCGAACTGGAAAACTTTCTGGATGTGCCGCTGAAAAACTACTCCTCCGGCATGGTGGCGCGCATCGGCTTTGCCATTGCCACCATTACAAAGCCCGATATCCTCATTGCGGACGAGGTGCTGTCGGTGGGCGATTTCCTGTTCCAGCAAAAGTGCGAAAAGCGGATGCAGGAGCTGATGGCGGGCGGCACCACGGTCATTCTGGTGTCCCACTCCATCGAGCAGATCGAGCGGATGTGCACCAAGGTGGCATGGCTGAGCCACGGCCACCTGAAAATGAACGGGGACACCCAGACAGTCTGCGCCGCCTACAAGGCGACCCAGCGCGGCGAGGTCTGATATGAATGTACGGTTGAAACGCGCCAAGGAGCTTGCCGGCTACGCCGTGCAGCTGACAAAGGAAGAGGGCCTGCCCACCATGGTCAAACGCGGCGCGGGCTTTGTGAAGCGCCGCTGCTTTGGCAAGCGTGCGCGCTACCTGCCCGCCAAAAAGGTGCTGGAAGCCCAGCGCGCAGAGATGGCGGGCAAAACGGCAGCAGACTGCGGCCTGCCTACCATTTCGGTGCTGACCCCGCTGTATAACACCCCGGAAAAATACCTGCGGGAGTTTCTGGATTCCTTTGTGGGGCAGACCGCGCCCAACGGGCAGCTCTGCCTTGCCGATGCTTCGGACGCCGCCCACGGGGACGTGGAACGGATCGTAAAGGAATATCAGCAAAAAAATCAACAGATCGTATACAAAAAGATCGAAAATCAGGGCATTGCCGCCAACACCAACGCTGCCGCGCAGCTGGCAACGGGGGAGTATCTGGCGCTGGCCGACCACGACGACATTCTGGCACCCCATGCCCTGTACACTATGGGCAAGGCCATCCTGCAGCTGCGGCAGCGCGGCGAACCGGACGGCTTTCTGTACAGCGACGAGGCACTGTTCACCAAGAGCATCCGCCGCCCCATGGTGGCGCACTTCAAGCCGGACTACGCCCCGGATTACCTGCTGTGCTGCAACTACATCTGCCATCTGGCGGTGTTCCAAAAAGCGCTGTGGGAGCAGCTGGGCGGCGAACGCCCGGAATGCGACGGCAGTCAGGATCATGATCTGTTCCTGCGGCTGCTGGAAAAGACCGGCGGTGCCGCCCATGTGCCGCAGGTGCTCTACTACTGGCGGGTGCACGCGGGGTCTACCTCCGGCGGTGCAGACGCCAAGCCCTATGTGGCGGCAGCGGCCAAAAAGGCGCTGGCAGACCACCTAACCCGCACCGGGCGCACCGGCACGGTGGAGGACGGCCTGTTCCCCAGCACCTACCGGGTGAAATGGGACATCGTGGGCGAACCCAAGGTGAGCATCCTTATCCCCAACAAGGATCACACCGAGGATCTGGAAAAGTGCCTGCACAGCATCTGGACAAAGACCGAATGGGAGCACTTTGAGGTGATCGTGGTGGAGAACAACTCCACCGACCCCGCTACCTTTGCCTACTATAAAAAGGCGCAGCAGCGCTACGACGGCCTGCGGGTGGTCACCTACCCGAAAAAGGGCTTCAACTTTTCCGGCATCAACAACTTTGGCCGCAAGTACGCTACGGGCGAATATCTGCTGCTGCTGAATAACGACGTGGAGGTGCGCAGCGGCGAATGGCTCACCGAACTTCTGCGCCAATGCGCCCACCCCGGCGGGGCGGCAGTGTGCGGTGCAATGCTCTTTTACCCGGACGAGACCATCCAGCACGCGGGCGTCATTACCGGGCTGGGGGGCTACGCGGGGCACAGCCACAAGTATAAAAAGGCCGGCGGCAGCGGGTATATGTTCCGCACCGCCACGGTGCAGGACTTTTCCGCTGTGACCGGTGCCTGCCTGCTGGTAAAGACCAGCGTGTGGGACGAGGTGAAGGGGCTGGACGAAGCCTTTGCGGTGGCGTTCAACGATGTGGACTTCTGCCTGCGGGTGCGGGATGCGGGCTACCGCATTGCGTGGACGCCCTACGCCCAGCTGACCCACTACGAGAGCAAGAGCCGCGGCGGGGACGAGAAAGACCCGGTAAAGGCACGGCGCTTTGCCGCCGAGCAGCAGCGTCTGTACGAGGTGCACGGCAAGGAGAACATCCTGCATGACCCCTACTACAACCCCAACCTGACCATGGACCGGGAGGATTTTTCCGAAAGCGATGATCTGCGCGGGCTAAAAGAGGGACGCATCACGGTGCAGTGGAGGGAATAACAGCATGAACATCAAGGGCCATTTCGAGACTATCACCCGGCACAAGCTGCTGGTGATGAAATACTGCTTTGCCTGCGGGCTCTACGAGCAGGGCCTTGCCCACGACCTGAGCAAGTACAGCCCCACCGAGTTCATCCCGGGCTGCATCTACTATCAGGGCGACCACAGCCCCAATGAGGCGGAGCGGGAAGCCAGGGGCTACACCTCGGCATGGCTCCACCACAAGGGCCGCAACAAGCATCATCTGGAATACTGGATCGACTACAGCACCACCAAGACCGGCCTGACCGGCATGAAGATCCCCCTGCGGTACGTCTGCGAGATGGTGTGCGACCGGGTGGCGGCAAGCCAGATCTATCTGGGCGATAAGTACACTGATGCCTCTGCGTGGGAGTACTACCAGCGCAGCAAGGATCACTACCTGATGCACCCGGAGACCCGGGCACTGCTGGAAAAGCTGCTGTGCATGGTGCGGGACCTCGGGCGGGAGCGCACCTTTGCCTACATGAAATTCCTGCTTGGCTGCGAGACCGATTACTGAGCATTTTTGTGCAAACGCCGCTGACGGAAAGTCGGCGGCGTTTTTGTGTGGTCTGCCGGACAACGCAAAAACACCCCGGCCGGGCGGTTTTACCGCTTGGCCGGGGTGCTGTTTTTGCAAGAAAAATATTACTGCTCGTTTTCGTAGATCTTGATATAGCGCGGGGCGCTTTTATCCTGCCAGAGCAGCAGAATGGCGGTCAGGGCGACAGCCAGTGTGGTGAGGACGGCGAGCAGAGCTTTGAGAACTTTCATGGTTTGGTGCCTCCTTGTGAAGTTCGGGAGCGGAGCGGGGGACGTTCCGCCTGTCATGTTAGGTATAGTATAGCATATTCCCACAGTAAAGGCAAACGGCAGAAGAGGGAGAACAAAAAGAAAAATACGGCAGTTAGTTAAAACTAATCTGCGAAAACGAATAAGAAAGTTCAGGAAAATTCATCATTTGAGCCGTGATGTCGTTGACTTCCCGCGCCAAAATGATACAATAAGTGTGTTAAGCAGCTGCTGTCCCTGTACCAGTGCGCCTGCATGGGCGTGGGGATGGCAATTCAAGCAGAATGGGGGATTTGAAATCCATGTTGAACAAGCTGAAACGTGCGGCGCTTGGCGCGCATACGCCGCATGACAAGGCAACTGCTGCAAGCAAACCGGTCCCGATGCCTCTGCCCGCGCAGGTACGCATCCTGATGAGCCAGCACATTGGCGCACCCGCCAAGGCACTGGTGAAAAAAGGCGATGAAGTGTTCGTCGGCACCAAGATCGGTGAGGCGGGCGGCTTTGTCTCCGCAAACATCCACTCCAGCGTTTCCGGTACGGTAGCTGCAGTGGAACCTTTCCGTCTGTCCAATGGCCGTATGTGCGATTCTGTTGTCATCAAGACCGATGGCAAGCAGACCGTAGACCCCGCCGTGAAGGCACCCGAAGTGACCGATAAGGCCAGCTTCCTCGCCGCCGTGCGTGAGAGCGGTCTGGTGGGTCTGGGCGGCGCAGGCTTCCCGACCGACGTCAAGCTGCAGCCCAAGGACCCCGTGGACACCCTGCTCATCAACGCCTCCGAGTGTGAAGTCTGGCTGACCAGCGACACGCAGGAGATGCTGAACTGTGCAGACGACATCGTCCGCGGCATCGAGGCTGTGCTGAAGTACACCGGCATCCCGAAGTGCGTCATCGGCATTGAGAACAACAAGCCCGAGTGCATCGACCTGCTGTGCAAAAAGACCAAGGACGACAGCGCTATCGAGGTTAAGCCCCTGCCCAGTGTCTACGGCACCGGCGCAGAGCTGATCCTCATTGAGAAGTGCCTCGGCCGTGAGGTGCCCCACGGCGGTCTGCCCGCCGATGCAGGCGCCATCGTGATGAACGTGACCAGCGTTTCCACGCTGGGCAAGTATCTGGCTACCGGTATGCCGGTGGTCCAGCGTACCATCACCGTGGACGGCGATGCCTGCGCAAAGCCCCAGAATGTTGTTGTGCCCGTGGGCACCGCTTATCAGGACATTCTGGACTATGTGGGCGTTAAGGGCGAGCTGGGCAAGGTGGTTGCCGGCGGTGCCATGATGGGCCCCGCTGTGGAGAACCTTTCCTACCCCACCACCAAGACCACTTCCGGTCTGATCCTGCTGAGCAAGGCAGCTGCACAGCCCGCACAGGTCAACCCCTGCATCCGCTGCGGCCGCTGCGTGGAGTACTGCCCCATGGGTCTGGAGCCCGTGGAGGTCAATCAGGCCTACGCCGCCCGCGATGTGCAGGAGCTGGGCAAGCTGCACGCTGACTACTGCTTCAACTGCGGCAGCTGCTCCTTCGTCTGCCCGGCAAAGCGCCCTGTTACCCAGATGATGAGTCTGGCCAAGGCCTTCTATCTTGGCGAAATCAAAAAAGGAGGCAATAAGTAATGGATACGAAGCTTATTGTTTCGGCTTCCCCGCACGTCCGCAGTGATGAGACCACCCAGAGCCTGATGGCTAACGTGATCGTTGCACTGTGCCCCTGCGTGGTTGCCTCTGCGATCATTTTCGGCGTGCGCGCCCTGCTGGTCACCGCCGTTTCTGTGGTGGCCTGTGTGGCTTTTGAGTGGCTGTACTGCAAGCTGCTGAAGCGTGCAAACCCCATCAGCGACCTGTCCGCTGTGGTCACCGGCATCATTCTGGCCATGAACGTGCCCGTGGGTATGCCCATCGGTCAGCTGATCATCGGCGATCTGGTGGCTATCATCGTTGTCAAGCAGCTGTTCGGCGGCATTGGCATGAACTTTGCAAACCCCGCTCTGGTGGGCCGTATCGTGCTGTTTATCAGCTTTGCCGGCTCCATGAATAAGTGGGTGTTCCCGGATGCAGCGGTGGACCAGCTGTCCAAGGCTACCCCGCTGGCTGTGGCAGATCCTTCCAAGCTGAGCCTGCTGGATCTGTTCATGGGCATCCACGGCGGTGTGCTGGGCGAGACCTGCGCACTGGCTATCGTGCTGGGTCTGATCTATCTGGTGGCTACCAAGACCATCAGCATCGCTATCCCTGCTTCCTACGTTGGCAGCGTGTTCGTGTTCTACCTGATCGCTACCAAGGATCTGCACAGCGCACTGGTTGCCGTGCTGAGCGGCGGCCTGCTGTTCGGCGCTGTGTTCATGGCTACCGACTACGTTACCAGCCCCTTTACCCTGAAGGGCAAGCTGGTGTACGGCGTTTGCCTTGGCATCGTTACCTTTGCTATCCGCTACTGGGGCAGCTACACCGAGGGCGTGTCCTTCGCACTGCTGTTCATGAACCTGTGGGTCCCGTACATCAATGATCTGACCCGTCAGACCCCGTATGGCTATGTGAAGCCTGCAAAGAAAGCGAAGGAGGGTGCTGGCAAATGAGTAAGACTGCAAATTCCAGCTGGGAAACCACCGGTAAGCCGATCGTTGTGCTGACCGTTATCTCTCTGATCGTCAGCCTGCTGCTGGCTCTGGTGAACGGCATGACCGCTCCCGTTATCAAGGAGAACACCCGCCGCACCACGCTGGCTGCTTATGTCAGCGTGATGCCCTCTGTTTCGGACGCAGCTACGCTGGAGGAAGTGACCGACTACACCACCGCCAATGTTACCGGCGTGGTAAAGGCTCCCGATGGCGGCATTGCCATCAAGGCCGAGGAAAAGGGCTTTGACGGCGGCATTCTGACCGTCATTATGGGCTTTGACGCCAACGGCGCCGAGACCGGCATCTGGGTAGACGCTTCTACCCAGACCAAGGGCATCGGCTCCAATGTGTCCACCGATGACTTCCTGGCACAGTTCAACGGCATGGACGGCACCAAGAACATTGTGATGAATCAGGATTTCGATGCGTACAGTGGCGCAACCATTTCGTCCACCGCTCTGTTTGCTGCCATCAATGATTGTATCAACTGCTTCAACGAGCTGGCATAAAAGGAGGTTGGTAAGAAATGGCACAAGAAAATAAGTCCAAGGTAAGCATCCTTACCAACGGCATCATCAAAGAAAACCCTGTTCTGCGTCTGGTTCTGGGCACCTGCTCCATTCTGGCCGTTACCACGGCAGTTTCCAGCGCACTGGGCATGGGCGCCGCCTTCACCTTCGTGCTGGTGTGCTCCAATATCATGATCTCCCTGCTGCGGAAAGTCATCCCCGGCAAGGTGCATCTGCCCTGCTACATCGTCATCATTGCAGGCTTTGTGACCATCGTGCAGATGTTCATGCAGGCCTACATGGAAAGCCTGTACAACGCTCTGGGCGTGTTCCTGCCCCTGATCGTTGTCAACTGTATCATTCTGGGCCGTGCCGAGATGTTCGCCTGCAAGAACAATGTGGTGGATTCCGCACTGGACGGCGTGGGCATGGGCCTCGGCTACACCCTCACCGCTACTCTGATGGCCTCCATCCGTGAGATCCTGGGCAGCGGCACCTGGCTGGGCTTCCAGATCATTCCGGAAAGCGTTGCCAAGGTCTCCATCATGACGCAGGCTCCCGGTGCATTCTTCTGCTTTGGCCTGTTGATGGCCGGCTGTGTGTGGCTGGAAGGCAAGCTGGACGCCCGCATCGAGCGCAAGAGCTGCTGTGATCTTGACAATCTGAAGAAGGAGGCGGAATAAGATGCTCGTCAAACTCGCTGCGATCTTCTTCAGCATGATCCTTGTCAACAACTATGTGCTGGTGAAGTTCTACGGTATCTGCCCGTTCCTGGGCGTTTCCAAAAAGCTGGATTCCGCTGTTGGTATGTCCGGTGCTGTCATCTTCGTCATGTTCATGGCAACGGCCGTTACCTTCCCCATCCAGATCTTCATTCTGGACCCGGCTGGTCTGGGCTACCTGCAGACCATCGTGTTCATTCTGGTCATCGCCGTGCTGGTGCAGTTCATCGAGATCTTCCTCAAGAAGTACATCGTTGCACTGTATAACTCGCTGGGCGTTTATCTGCCCCTGATCACCACCAACTGCTGCGTGCTGGCTGTGACCATTCTGGTCGTGGGCGACTACGGCGCCGATGTGGCTGCACACGGTTTCGGCTACGCCTACATCGAGGCTCTGATCTGCGCTATCGGCGCAGGCTGCGGTTTTATGCTGGCCATGGTCATGTTCAGCGGCGTGCGTAAGCGCGTGGAAGCCTGCGATCCCCCGGCACCCTTCAAGGGCCTGCCCATCACCCTGATCGCAGCTGCAATCACCAGCCTGTCCTTCATGGGCTTCGGCGGCATCGTCGAAAACCTGTTCAATGTTACGCTGTAAGGGAGGAACAGGACTATGAATATTGTATCTGCTGTTATCCTGTGCACCATCGTGGGCGCTGTGGGTGCCATCGTTCTGGTGGCTGCCGCAAAGTTCATGGCGGTGGAGGAAGACCCCCGCATTGAGGAAGTTTCTGCCTGTCTGGCCGGCGCAAACTGCGGCGGCTGCGGCTACGCCGGCTGTGCCGACTACGCCAAGGCTGTTGTTCTGGACGGCGTGCCCTGCGACAAGTGTGCACCCGGCGGCCCCAAGGCTGCTGCTGCCATTGCCAAGATCATGGGCGGCGAGGCAAGCGCCGTAGAAAAGAAGGCTGTGGTGCAGTGTCAGGGCAGCTCCGAGCACTGCAAGCCCGCCTACGACTACAAGGGCATCCAGACCTGCGCCGCTGCTGCTACCCTGTACGGCGGCCCCAAGACCTGCACCTTCGCCTGCATCGGTCTGGGCGACTGCACCAAGGTGTGTAAGTTCGACGCCATCCACATCGTAGACGGTGTGGCAAAGGTGGACAAGGACAAGTGCACCGGCTGTGGTGCCTGTGCCAACATCTGCCCCAAGCAGGTGATCATGATCGACGCTGCCGGCCCCCGCAAGCCGGTGGTCATGTGCTCCAACAAGGATAAGGGTGCTGTGGCAAACAAGCTGTGCACTACTTCCTGCATTGCCTGCGGTATGTGCGAGCGCACCTGTAAGTTTGACGCCATCCATGTTGTGGACGGCGTGGCACGCATTGATTACGACAAGTGCAAGGGCTGCGGTATGTGCGCCCAGAAGTGCCCCAAGCACATCATCCTGTTCCCGCTGAAGGACGACCCCAATCCCCCGAAGCCCGTGGTGAAGCCCGCCGCTCCCGCTGCTGCCCCCGCAGCAAAGCCGGAAGCCAAGGCTGAGGCAAAGCCCGAGACCAAGGCAGAGTAAACTGTAAACCAAAGCCCGCCGTGCGCAACGCCCGGCGGGCTTTTTTTGTACCCGTTTATTCCGTCTTGGTAGGGCGGATAGTCACCTCGCCGCAGCGCAGCGCCTCGGTGCGCCCGCCCTCCCGCTGCACCACCAGCCGCCCGGCATCGTCAATGGAAAGCGCCTGCGCGGCGTAGGTCTCGGTGCCGGTGCACACAGTCACCCAATGGCCGGGCACAAAGCAGCGGGCGCGGTACTCGTCCAGACAGGCAAAGCCCGGGCACAGCGCCAACAGCTCCCGTCCGATGGCACCCGCCAGCGCCGCCCGGCTTACCGGAGCGGGGCCGCCGGGGTACAAGCTGCCAGCTTTGGCGGTCAGCTCCGGGGGAAAGTCCTCTGCCGTGGCGGTCAGGTTCAGCCCAATGCCCACCACCAGCCATTCCAGCTGGCCGCTTTCAAGGTCGGTGCCGGCCTCGGTCAAAATGCCGCACACCTTTTTGCCCTTATAATACAGGTCGTTCACCCACTTGATGGCAAGTTCCAGCCCGCACAGCGTCTGCACCGCCCGGCACACTGCCACTGCCGCGCCGATGGTGGCGGTCTGGACGTTGGCGGCAGGCAGCGGCGGGCGCAGCACTACCGAGCAGTACACCCCCTTGC
>OHIM01000812.1_pt1 | contig 15631 bp, 13 predicted proteins | sample 1568271 | NCBI WGS metagenome assembly OHIM01 (sample SAMEA3879580, study PRJEB24766) | human gut metagenome | biome: human-associated habitat; feature: feces | place: USA | collected 1985/1987
CCGCAGCGGAAAGACCATACTCGCTGTCGTTGGCCACCGCCAGCGCCTCCTCTTCGCTATGGACGCGAATAATTGCTTTCACCGGACCGAAGGACTCTTCACGCCACAGCCGCATCTCGCGGGTCACGCCGTCCAGCAGGGTCGGGCTCATATGGGTATCGTTGGCTTTACCACCGGTCAGCAGGCGAGCGCCTTTCGCTAACGCATCGTCAATGAGCGCGTTGCAGCGGGCGATGGTGTTCATATCGACAACCGGGCCCGTGAGGGCGGCAGGCAGGGCGGCGGCGCGCCTGGCCAGCAGCGGGATAAACGCCTCCGCTACGGCATTGTCGACAATAATGCGCTCGGTGGACATGCAGATCTGCCCGGCGTTGGCGAAGGCGCCAAAAACAGCGCCCGCCGCCGCTTGCTCAATATCAGCATCGTCCAGCACCAGCAGGGGCGCTTTTCCACCGAGCTCGAGCACCGCTGGTTTCAGATACTGTCCGCAGGTGCGGGCGATAATGCGCCCCACCGGTGTGGAGCCGGTAAAGTTAACGCGCCGCACCGCCGGGTGGGCGATCAGCGATTCCACCAGCGCCGGCGCATCTTCAGGCGCACAGGTAAGATAGTTCACCACGCCCGGCGGGAAGCCCGCCGCGTCAAGGGCGTCGATAATCAGTCCCTGAGCGGCGGGGGAAAGTTCGGCGCCCTTAAGGATCACCGTGTTGCCACAGGCCAGCGGCGTCGCCAGGGCCCGGGTGGCCAGAATCAGCGGCGCGTTCCACGGCGCCATGCCCAGCACCACTCCCGCCCCCTGGCGGACGCCCATCGCCAGGTTACCCGGCACGTTGGACGGAATTATTTGCCCTTCAATCTGGGTGGTCAGCGCCGCCGCTTCACGCAGAATATCTGCCGCCAGATGAACGTTAAATCCGGCCCAGTGCGCGGTCGCGCCGGTCTCCGCCGCCATGGCGGCGATAAATTTCGCCTCCCGCAACAGCATCTGTTCCGCCGCCTCGAGCAGTAAGCGACGTCGTTCCGCCGGCGCAGTATCGCGCCACAGCGGAAAGGCGCAGGCCGCGGCTTCGACGCAGCGTTTGCCGTCGGCGAGGCTGGCGGCAGCGGCCACCGAGGCTGCCTCATCGTGGGCCGGGTGGCGTCGGGTAAAGGTGCGGCGGCCTTCGGCATCGTGCCACTGGCCGTTAATGTACAGATTGCAGGTGATTGTCATGGTGGAAACCTCTTGTTCTGCGGTTCCCCCAGTGTACCGGGCGGCACTGACGGGAAGCGTGAGCCGGGCGGTTATCGCACATTTTTTTGCAGGAATTTTGTGTGGCTCACATCATCCCGAAGCCCTCTGGCGTAAAAAGCAGCGCAACGTCGATTAAACCAGCAAATTCCACGCGTTTTGCATAAGGTGATAGCCATTGATTATTTGCCGCCGTCAGGCGGCTGTGCTGTTATTACTGTTCTTATAATCAATAATCAGGACTTATAACCATGTCTACAGGGAAAACCACGCTGGCGCTGCTGCTGAGCGCACTGCTGCCGGCCGGCGCCGCCTGGGCCGCAGGCAATGACACTCTGGTCTACTGCTCAGAAGCCTCTCCGGAGTCCTTCAATCCGCAGATCGCCAGCTCCGGTCCGTCGTTCGTCGCCAGCTCGCAGGTACTGTATAACCGTCTGGTGAGCTTTGACCCGGTGAAAAATACGCCGATCCCGTCGCTGGCCACCGAGTGGCACGTCTCTGAGGATGGCAAAACCTGGACCTTTACTCTGCGTCAGGGGGTGAAGTTCAACAGCAACAAATTCTTCAAACCGACCCGCGATTTTAACGCCGACGACGTCCTGTTCTCCGTGCTGCGCCAGATGGATCCTCAGCATCCTTATCACAAGGTGTCGCAGGGGAACTATGAATACTTCCACGACGTGGGCCTCGATAAGCTGATTAAATCGGTGAAAAAGGTGGATGATTACCATGTCCAGTTCGAGCTCAACGAGCCGAACGCGGCGTTTCTTGCCGACTGGGGCATGGACTTCGCCTCTATTCTGTCGGCAGAGTATGGTGAGGCGATGCTGAAGAAAGGAACGCCGGAAAACGTTGATAACTGGCCTGTCGGTACCGGGCCGTATGCGCTGCAGCAGTATAAAGTGGATTCGCAAATCCGCTATATTTCCAATCCCCACTATTGGGAAGGCGAGGTACCGACCAAGCACCTGATCTTCTCCATTACGCCGAACGTCGAGACCCGTCTGGCGAAACTGCAGACCAACGAGTGCCAGATTATTCCCGCGCCGTCGCCGGTACAGTTCCCGGTGATTAAGGGCAATAAAGATCTGGCGCTGCATGCGGTTGAGGCGCTGAACGTCGGCTATCTGGCGTTTAACACCGAGAAAAAACCGTTTGATAACGTGCTGGTGCGCCAGGCGTTAAACTACGCTACCGACAAGCAGGCGATCGTCAAGGCGGTATTCCTCGATTCCGGCAGCGTGGCGAAATCACCGATCCCGTCGACGATGCTCGGGTATAAGAAAGATCTCCCGGACTATGACTACGATCCGCAGAAAGCCAAAGCGCTGCTCAAGCAGGCGGGTCTGGAGCAAGGCGCGGAAGTGACCCTGTGGTCAATGCCGGTCCAGCGCCCCTACAACCCAAACTCAAAACGCATTGCCGAAATGATCCAAAACGACTGGGCGAAAGTGGGGGTCAAAGCCAAAATTGTCAGCTATGAATGGGGCGAATACCTTGCCGGTATGCGTAAAGGGGAGCACGACAGCGCCCTGTATGGCTGGATGTCGGACAACGGCGATCCGGACAACTTTGCTGGCACATTGCTCAGCTGTGATAATATCCAGACCGGCTCCAACGCCGCCCGCTGGTGTGACAAATCCTATGACGCGCTGGTAAAGAAAGCGCTGTTGGTGAGCGATCCGCAGGCGCGGGCCAAACTCTACGAACAGGCGCAGGAGATTTTTTATCAGCAGGCGCCATGGATCACCCTGGCGACCGGTAAAACCTTCTATGCGACGCGCAGCAACGTCAGCGGCTACACCGTCAGCATGATGGGGAGCGATTTTTCCAAAGCGAAGCTGAATTAAGCGAAAGGAGAACAGGATGGCACATCTGGATGAGGTTATCGTCAAAGTCGATGACGCCCTGGCCGAGGGCGTTATCGCGCATATGAATGAGCTGCTAATCGCCCTGAGTGATGATGCGCAACTCAGTCGTGAGGAACGCTATATCCAACAGCAGCGTCTGCGCACCGCCATCGCCCATCATGGGCGACAGCATCAGGAAGAGCAGGACGCGCGCCGCGAGCAGTTGACCAAAGGCGGCGCGATCCTCTGAAGATGCGCTCAGAACTGGCGTCTGGCCACCAGCCAGGCGCCCACCACCAGCATCACCGCCCCGCATAACGGTCCGATCAGCGCCCGCACCGGCACGCCGTGGGCGCGAACTAAATCCATGATCAACCCGCCCACCAGCTGGCTGGCCACCAGTACCGCAATGGTCGTCGCCGCGCCAACGTTTTGATAACCGCTGATGCTGGCGAAGACGAAAAAGGACCCCAGCAGGCCGGGGATCAGCGTCCACCATTTCACGCTCAGGGCCAGCTCCTGAAAGCCGGCGACGCCCTGGCGCAGCAGTAACATCGTCACGAAGATAACGATCCCGACCAGCGAATTGAGCAGCATAGCGATAAGGATCGTCGACGCCGACTGGGTGATGCGCACCATCAGAGTGTTCTGCACTACCAGGCCAACGCCGGCGGCGATCAGGCAGGCGAGAGTGAGCGACGCGTTCATGCTTTGCCGTCCGGGTCCTGACGCGCATCCAGCTGCAGCTGCATAAAGGTCAGATCCAGCCAGCGGCCAAATTTGGTGCCCACCTGCGGCATCTGCCCGGTGGTGATAAAGCCCAGCGTTTCATGCAGATGCAGCGAAGCGTGATTCTGCGACTCGATGCCGGCGACCATCACATGTTTATTCAGCCGTCGCGCTTCGGCGATCAAGGCGACCAGCAGCTTGCGGCCCAGCCCTTTCCCCTGATGTTCGGGATGAACGTACACCGAATGCTCAACGGTATGGCGAAAGCCGTCAAACGCCCGCCAGTCGCCAAACGAGGAATAACCGGTAATGACGCCGTCTTCCTCGCTCACCAGTACCGGAAATCCAGCCAGCTGGCGGGCTTCAAACCAGGCGATGCGGTTGTCGGTATCCACAGTTTTATCATTCCAGATGGCGGCGGTATGGACGACGGCATGGTTATAGATCTCGGCGATCGCCGCGCAGTCGTCTTTAATGGCAGGGCGAATGGACATAGCAAACCTCAATTTTTCGTACACTATAGTAGTACAATATTATTACAATAATGAACGTCACGCTGTCATCCGTTTTCAGCATAATTTTAACGGCTAACCCGGGAATAACGCGTCTCGGTGGATGGTTGTGTAATGGGGGGGCGCACACTATAGTGTTACGTTATGAATACTATAGAAGACAACCTCAATCAGCGCATCAGCGCGCGCATCCGCATCGAGCGCGAGTCCCGCGGCTGGTCGCTGAACGACCTCGCCGAACGGGCCGGCGCCTCGCGGGCGATGATCCATAAAATCGAGCGCGGCGAAAGCAGCCCGACCGCCTCGATGCTGGGCCGCCTTTCCGGCGCCTTCGGCATCAGTATGTCGACCCTGATCGCCCGCGCGGAAATGCAGGAGGGCAAGCTGCTGCGCTTTGCCAGCCAGCCGGTATGGCGCGACCCGCAAAGCCACTATCTCCGCCGCCACGCGCAGCGATTTGCCGATCGATCTGGTGCAGATTGAGCTGCCGCCCGGTAGCGATGTGCCGATGCCCGCCGCGTCCTATGCGCTTGCCCGCCAGCTAATCTGGCTGCAACAGGGCGAGCTGGTGTTTGTCGAAGGCAATACCCGCCATGAGATGCAGGCGGGAGATTGTCTGGAGCTTGGCCCGCCCAACGATTGTCGCTTTATTAATGAATCCGCAGAGACCTGCGTCTATCTGGTGGTTCGCCTTAATCAATCGCCATCCGGCTCTTAATGGTAAAGCACGTTGCGCATAAAGCAGCTAGCCTCAGTACAGTCTGCTAACAAGAGGAGTTTGCTATGACAGATCAACCGCAACGCCATCGCCGCTGGGTACTGGCTTCCCGCCCCCATGGTGAACCGACGGCAGAGAATTTCCGCCTGGAAGAGAGCGAAGTGCCGACGCCAGGCCCGGGTCAAGTGCTGCTGCGTACCGTTTATTTATCGCTCGACCCGTATATGCGCGGGCGCATGAGCGACGCGCCGTCCTATTCGCCGCCGGTGGCCATTGGCGCGGTGATGGTGGGAGGGACCGTGAGTCGTGTGGTCAGCTCAAATCATGCCGATTATCAACCCGGCGACTGGGTGCTGGGCTACAGCGGCTGGCAGGATTATGAACTCTCCGACGGCAGCGGACTGGTGAAGCTGGGTGACAATCCGCAACACCCGTCCTGGTCGCTGGGAGTTCTGGGGATGCCCGGCTTCACCGCCTACATGGGTTTGCTGGACATCGGCCAGCCAAAGGCGGGCGAAACGCTGGTGGTCGCCGCGGCGACCGGGCCGGTTGGCGCCACGGTTGGACAGATCGGCAAAATTAAGGGCTGCCGCACCGTCGGCATCGCTGGCGGCGCGGAAAAATGCCGCTATGCGGTTGAGACGTTAGGCTTTGATCTCTGCCTTGACCATCGTGCGGATGATTTTGCCGAACAGCTGGCCCAGGCCTGCCCGCAGGGTATTGACGTTTATTATGAAAACGTCGGCGGCAAGGTTTTTGACGCGGTGCTGCCGCTGTTGAATACCGCAGCGCGGGTACCCGTCTGCGGGCTGGTGAGCGGCTATAACGCCACCGGGCTGCCGGACGGGCCAGATCGTCTGCCGCTGCTGATGGCGACCATCCTCAAAAAGCGCATCCGGATGCAGGGCTTTATTATTGGCCAGGATTACGGGCATCGGATCGCCGAATTCCAGCAGCAGATGGGGCGCTGGGTGCAGGAGGGGAAAATTAAATATCGCGAACAGCTGATCGACGGTCTGGACCAGGCGCCGCAGGCGCTGATCGGCCTGTTAAAAGGTGAGAACTTCGGTAAGGTAGTGATCCGCGTCGCGGCGGACGACTAGCCTGGCGGGCTTCGACTTAACAGGCCCCTTTTTCCGCCAGGGAAAAGGGGCCTGGCATAGAGGTCAGGCGTAGAAGGCTAACCGCTGGGCGAGCAGATCGACAAAGGCTTCGCGGTCCACATCCAGCATCAGGGTGGTATTGGGCCGATTGCCGGTCAGATGGTAGTAATCGACCACCGTCATCCCCTGGGTATATTTGCCTTCCGTTTCTACGCCAACCCAGCGTTCGATCGTGGTAAAGATCTCCGGCTTGAGGAGCCAGGCGATGGTGCAGGGATCGTGCAGCGGCGCGCCGTCGAAGCCCCACTTTTCATCTTTGTGGTAGGCCATAAAGAAGTCGAGCAGTTCGGCGACGATGGTCGACACCGGGTTGCCAATCTGGCGGAATCGCTCGATATCGGCGGGAAGGATTTGCGCCTTATGAGTGACGTCAAGGCCCGCCATCACCACCGGGATCCCCGACTGAAAGACCATTTCCGCGGCCTGCGGATCAACGTAAATATTAAACTCCGCCGCCGGCTGCCAGTTGCCCAGCCCCATGGCGCCCCCCATGATCACGATGCGGGCGATCTTCGCGTGCAGCTCCGGATGGCTGGCGAGCAGCAACGCCACGTTAGTCTGCGGTCCGGTGGCCACCAGAGTCACCGGCTCCTGGCTTTCCCGCAGCACGCTAGCCATCAGCTCGACGGCGGTGCAGTTCTGCGGCGCAAAGGCCGGCTCAGGCAGGCTCGGGCCATCCAGTCCGCTCTCGCCGTGCACGTTATCGGCGATGATCAGATCGCGCATCAACGGCTTCCACGCGCCGCCGGCAACCGGAATGTCCGGCCGGTTCAGCAGCGTCAACATACGCAGCACGTTGCGCAGGGTCTTCTCCGGGGTCTGGTTGCCCGCGGAAGCGGTGACGGCTTTCACCTCCAGCTCCGGCGAGGCGAGGGCGAGGACCAGGGCGATCGCGTCATCATGTCCCGGATCGCAATCAATCATAATCGGCAGTGCCATAGCAGCTCCTTGTTGGCGATGTTCTGTGACCAGACTAACGCTGCGAGTCGAGGCAGACGAGATGGTGTGCAGAATAGTGTGATGGAGACCACGATTGCTGCGAGGGCAACGCGTATCGTTACGCGACCGTCCGTAAACATGATGCCTCGTTTTGCGGTGGCGCAAGATGGCGCCCGGCGCGGCGCGATATAATAGAAAAATTGCTAATCCTTACGGATATTAATGGTTTGCTTTTCGGCGGGCGGGTTCTTATCCTTAAGAAAACTCAAGAGGTTATTACGATGAAAGATGTAGTAGATAAATGCAGCACCAAAGGCTGCGCCATTGATGTCGGGACGATCATTGATAACGAGGACTGCGTCTACCGGGCCGAGAAGGTGTTCCCAAGCCGCGAAGAAGCGGAATCCACCGTAGCCGCCGTGCGCGAACGTGCTGCCGCCGCAGCGCCGGCCAGTGAACCGCCGCAGGTCGATTACACCATCGTCGCCGCTGGCGACGCGGTGAAACTCGACCTCTCCATCGCCTTCTCCTGCCAGGCGGAAAAGATTATTTTCGAGTTATCCTTGCGAAATCTGCTTTAATTCGCTCCTGTAGCGGAAGCGCGATGCTCTGGCGGGCAGACGCCTTCCGCTGATGCAGCACGCTGCCCGCCCGGCGACCTGAGCCGGGTGAGCGCGGTTAGTCTTGAAAGACGACGTTTCCGCCAACCATGGTCATCACCACGCGGCTGGCGCCAATCTCCTCATGGGCTACGGCGAAGATATCGCGGTCCAGCACCTGAAAATCAGCGACTTTGCCGACCTCTATCGATCCGCGTACCGCTTCTTTCCCTTCCTGATAGGCCGCATTGATGGTGTACATCCGCACGCCGTCCGCCACGCTAATTGCCAGTTCCGGGCGAATAACGTTGCCGCTGGAAGATGATTTGCGGGTGACCGCTGCCTGAACCATTTTGCGCCAGTTCACCAGCGCCATAATGCCATCTGACCCGCCGGCGATGATGACCCCAAGGTCGATGATATCCCGTAGCCCTTTGCAGATTTCCCCCTTGATGCCACAGTAGCGGGCGCGCTGTTCATAGTCATATGCCGGGCCGCCGGGTGAGGGTTGTTCGGAAAGCAGAATGCCGTATTTTGCCGCCATCACGAAATCTTGCCGATCGCCCATTGAGCCGTGCAGCACATAATGCCGTCGGCTCTCCCCCGGATAGCGCTGAATCGCCTGCACGAAGCTGTTAATCGTGACTTTTACCGCCTTATCGCCGACCGCATGGACTGCCACCTGAAAACCCCGCTGGTGAGCCAGCAGAATCATCTGCTGTAGCGCCTCAACTTGTGCTTCCTCGGTCGCCTCGGGGCCACCAAACACCGAGCGTCCGCGATATCCCGGCCGGTCGGCGTAATCCTGATTCATCCACGCTGTGTGCGATGTGGGAACGCCATCGCAGAACAGTTTTATGGTCCGACAGTCCAGCCAGTCCCGGTCGGTGAACTGGGAGAAATCAAAGCTATCCAGATCGCGCTTCAGGGTGGCGCAGGATTGAACCCCCCGCTCGGCGGAGTAAAAGGCGATGGATACCCGGGCGGTGAGTTTTCCTTCATCCTGCAGTTCACGGTAGGCGGCGATGGCGCGATCCCCCGCGGCGCCCACCTCGCGCGTGTTTTCCCCCGGACCCATGGCGCCTTCCGTGTAGCTGGCATACCCTTCGCTGTTCATCAGGCGCTGGGCTGCCAGAAGATTCTCTTTGAGGGCCGCTACGGTCAGACGCGGCATCGTGCCGGATGCGAGATGCAGGGCGGGCAGGTCGATGAAATTGCCGTCCAGTTCGCCACTGGCCGTTCGCCCCAGATGTCCGCCGAGGGGATCCGGGGTGCTGGCGTCAAGACCGGAGAGGGCCAGCGCCCGGCTGTTGACGATGCAGGAGTGACCGTCCCACAGGGCGAGCAGGGTGGGATGATCGGCCGTGACGTCGTCAATATCCCAGCGCGTCAGAGAGCGCTGCTCGGCCGCGCACTCCTTGATTGCGTTTGGATCCAGACCGCAGACGCGGATCCATGCCCCGGCGGGAGTGCGGGCTGCCTGGTCGCGCAGTCTTTCCCGCAGTACTGCCAGGGAACGCACGTCCTGGCAGTTCAGGCAATGCCAGCTGTCAGCGAGCCAGCCGATATGGATATGTGAGTCATGCGCGGCGGGTAAAATGAGTTTGCCGCCAAGGTCAATGACCTGCGTCTGGGGACCAATATGCTGCTGAATCTCCTGGTCTTCACCAACGTTAATAATCCATCCCTGCTTCACGGCGATGGCGCGCTTAAAACTAAAATGTGCGTCCACCGTGGCGACCTTGCCGTTAATCAATACGCAGTCCGCATAAACGACATTATCCATTTATCCCTCCCTGGCTGATAAAAGTGCCGATCAATATAAATAGTAACCATGGTGATTATGTGGCGACTATATGACTACGAAGGGGGTGGAGTGTCAAGCGCGGGTGGTTGGCGGGTGTCCGCCTGGCGGTGGAATAGACGGTAAGGAAAAGCGCTTCGCCCGCCGATCGCGAGAGGCATCGGCGGGGAAGGGGCGTGTTATTCGAAGCGCCAGGCGAGGTTCAGGCCGATGCCGTAGTTACGTCCCGGGGCAGGCTCGTAGTAACGCCCGTTAGACTCGTTAACGATGACAGACCCGACGTACTCCCGGTCGAACAGGTTGTCGATGCGACCGAACAGATCCATATCCATCCTGCCGTAGCTCCATTTATAGCCAGTCGTCAGGCCAACCACCGTCCAGGAGGGCGCTTTGGCGGTGTTTTCGTCATTGGCCATGATATCGCTCATATAGCGAATATCGCTCCCGGCGTACCAACCTTGCTCCGGCTGATAGCCAAAGGAGGCGTAGCCCATATTGCGCGCGATCCCCGGAATGCGATTGCCATTGCAGCTGGCGTCGTCGCAGACGTTAGTGCGATAGGTCGCGTCCAGCCAGGTCCAGGCCGCCTTCAGACGCCAGCTCTCGCCAAACTGCTGATCCAGCCCCAGCTCCATCCCCTGACGGCGGGTCTTGCCGGCGTTTTTATAGCTGGTGCGCCCGCCGCTGCTGCTGTCGACCACAATCTCATTATCGGTATTGGTCTGGAACAGGGCGGCGGTGAACAGCCCATTGCCGATCCGCGTCTTGCTGCCGATCTCCACCGTGTCGTTGGTGGAGGGTTTCAGGCCGAAGTTGAGGCCGCTCTGGTTATCGGAGCGGTAGGAGAGTTCGTTAATGGTTGGCGTCTCGAAGCCGCGGCCGGCGGAAAGATAGACGTTCCACGCGTCGGTCAGGGCATATTTCAGCGAGCCCGCGGGCAGCCATTTGTGATAGCTGGCATCACCGCTGTCATCGCCATTGCCTGGGGTGATGTAGTAGTCGTTCGAGTCGAACCATACCGAGCTGTAGCGAACCCCGGCATCGAGCGAGAGTTTGTCAGTGAGCTGCCACTGGGTCTGCAGGTAGGGGTCGACGTTCCACATCAGGTTGCGTTCGTTACGGCGCAGCGCGCCCTGTTCGCCATACTGCGGCGCGCCGTTGACCATCACAAAGTTTTCATACCCTTTGCGCCGCTCGCTCATGTTCTCGTAGTCGAGACCGGCGGTGAGCGTGACGGGCACCAGCAGCTCTCCGCGATGGGTCAGCCGGGTATCAATCCCCTGGTAGTGACGGGTAAGGTCGATCACCCCGCCGGCATGGCTCGGCTTCAGCTGCGGCGCGCGCGGGATCGACTGGAACTGAGTGGTTTCACGTTCTCCAGCGTACATCATAACGCTGAGATCGTCCTGGGCACTGAGCTGGCGCTCATAGCGCAGGCCGGCCTGGGTCTGTCGGGTATTCTTGCGGGTATTATACTGGTCGCCGCGCGGTGACTGGCGCGGGTTATCGCGCCATTCATCGGCGGTCAGGCCACCGGCGTCATTGGCTTTGATATCCACGCTATTCAGCAGCAGAGTCAGCTTACTGACGTCGTTGATGCGCACCCCCAGCCGGGCGTTCGCCAGATTTTTGCGCGCGCCGCTGTGATCGCGATAGCCATGGGTGGTGAAGCGATTGGTTGAGACCGTGTAATCCACATCGCCTGCGTGGCTGCCGTCGCCAACGGCGCCAGTGGCTTTCATCCCGTAGTGCCAGGTGCCGAAGCTGCCATAGTAGCTGCTGGCTTCCACGGTGGGCGGCTGGGTGCCGGTCTGGCTGGTGACGTTGATCACCCCGCCGGACGAGTTACCGTACAGGGCAGAGAAGGGGCCGCGCAGCACCTCAATGGTGTCAACGCTGCCGATATCAATATTTGAGGTCTGCCCCTGGCCGTCGGGCATGGTGGCCGGAATGCCATCCACATAGATGCGCAGTCCGCGCACGCCATAGGTTGAGCGCGAGCCAAAGCCGCGAATCGACAGCTGCAGATCCTGGGCATAGTTTTGCCGGTTCTGCACCTGCAGGCCCGGCACGGCGCCCAGCGATTCAGAGAGATTGACGCGCGGCGCGGCCTGGCGCATCTCATCCCCATTCACTACGCTGACGGCGGCGGGGGTATCCAGTTCAGAAACCGTGGTTGGCGCGGCGGTCACCACCATGGTTTGTTCATCAGCGGCCTGGGCTGCGGCAATGAGCGGCAAGAGCAGGGCCGGGAGGGCGACGTGACGCACGGACAGGATTTTCATCGATAATACTCAAAGACGAACCAAATGGAACATATGTATATATGTTACCTCGTTTGTAAAATATTTGAAAATTATTAACTGCTGCTGGTTAACGGATAGTGCTCGCCAGGCATGAATTTACCGCACAACAACAATTAACGCTCCACTTTGATATAAATAATGATTACTATTCGCATTCAAAAATAAGGGTAAAGCCAGGACTTTACCGCCGGAAGCGATGTCGGGTCAGCACATACTGGTTTATCAAAGGGAGTCGTCATGTCATTACGTCATTTTGCCGCGCCGCGTCTGCGCCATTCACTGCTCGTCACTTCTCTGCTGCTGGCAGGCAGCTTTAGCGCCCACGCCGCGGAAGAGATGCTGCGCAAGGCCGTCGGAAAAGGGGCCTACGAAATGGCCTACAGCCAGCAGGAGAATGCGCTGTGGGTCGCCACATCACAGAGTCGTTCGCTGGACAAAGGCGGGGTGGTTTACCGTCTTGACCCCGCCACCCTCGACGTGACGCAGATTATTCACAACGATCTGAAGCCGTTCGGCGCCACTATCAACCATGCCACCGGCACGCTGTGGTTTGGCAATACCGTCGACAGCACTGTCACCGCTATTGACGCCAAAACCGGCGCCGTGAAGGGGCGCCTGGTGCTGGACGAGCGTCAGCGCAGCGAAACCGTGCGTCCGCTGCAGCCGCGCGAGCTGGCGGTCAATGAGCAGACCAACACGGTCTACATTACCGGTCTGGGCAAAGAGAGCGTGATTTGGGTGGTAGATGGCGCAACCCTGAAGCTGAAAACGACCATTACCGGCACCGGGGCAATGGCGACGGGTCTGGCGATCGATCCGCAGGCTAAGCGTCTGTATACCACCAACGCCGACGGCGAACTGCTGACCATCGACAGCGAGAGCAACACGATTGCGTCGCGCAAAAAATTGCAGGATGACGGCAAAGCGCATTTCTATCTTAACCTGAGTCTCGATACCGCCGGCCATCGTGCCTTTATTACCGACAGCAAGCAGCCGGAAGTGCTGGTGGTCGATACTCGCGACGGCAAGGTGCTGGAGAAAATCGCCGCGCCGGAGTCGCTGGCGGTGCTGTTTAACCCGGCGCGCAACGAAGCCTATGTGACGCATCGTAAGGCCGGGGAAGTCAGCGTTATCGACGGCAAGAGCTACAAGGTGGTGAAGACCTTTAAAACGCCGACTCACCCCAACAGCCTGGCGCTCTCCGAGGACGGCAAAACGCTGTACGTTAGCGTGAAACAGGCTTCCAGCCGTGAGAAAGAAGCCACCGCGCCGGACGATGTGATCCGCATCGCCCTGTAAGACCTCAGCGCGACGAAACCGGAAAACGGTGGTCGCGCTCCGCATGCCGCCGGGCCAGGCCCGGCGACTCACCCTCTGTTACAAACGCCTATTGGCCTGACAAACCAGATGGTTATACACTTAACCCTTTCCCGCCACGTGCGGGCAGTGGTAATCAGTGGAGATAAAATGAAAAAGCCATTCATGGTGATTTGCGCCGGCGCGATGCTGGCGCTGCTGGCAGGTTGTTCGTCAAACTACGTTATGACCACGAAGAGCGGTCAAACTATCGTTACCCACGGCAAGCCGCAGCTGGATAAAGAAACGGGGATGACCAGCTATATCGATGAGTCAGGTAATAAGCGGGAAATTAACAGCAGCGATGTGTCGCAGCTGGTTGAAGATAATTAAGTTCTGACCTCCCGGTTTGCCCGCGATGGACAAACCGGGAGTCCTGCCAGTTACTTCCTCAGCGTCGGCGCCGTGCTGTGAATCTCATGCACGCGTTTACGCACACCAAACCAGCCAGCCACCAGCAATACCGCCAGCAGCGGAATTGATCCTATGGTGTAGGTACCGTTCGGATAATCGAAGGCCATCAGCACCAGCACGCTGAACAGGAACAGCAGCGTCAGCCAGGAGGTGAACGGCGCCCCCGGCATTCTGAAGCTGACCTTTGCCGCTTTCCCTTCCTTGATCGCTTTGCGCAGACGCATCTGACACACCACGATAAAGCCCCAGGAGGCAATGATCCCCAGCGAGGCGACGTTGAGTACGATCTCAAATACCTGAGATGGCACCAGATAGTTGAGGAAAACCCCGACTACATATACCCCCAGCGTCGCCAGGATCCCGGCGTAAGGGACGTGGTGACGGCTCATCTTCGACATAAACTTCGGCGCGGAGCCTCCCATCGACATCGAGCGCAGAATACGCCCGGTACTGTAGAGACCCGAGTTAAGGCTGGAGAGGGCCGCGGTTAACACCACGATGTTCATCACGCTGCCGATATATGGCACGCCCAGCTTTGAGAAGAAGGTAACGAACGGGCTCTGTCCGGCCTGGTAGGCGTTCCACGGCAGAAGCAGCACCAGCAACACCACCGAACCGACATAGAACAGACCGATACGCCAGATCACGCTGTTGATGGCCTTCGGCACCATTGTCTCCGGATCCTTACACTCTCCGGCCGCGGTCCCCACCAGCTCGATGGAGGCGAAGGCGAAGACCACCCCCTGCACCAGCACCAGCGCCGGCAGGAGGCCGTGCGGGAAGAAGCCGCCGTTATCGGTGATCAGATGGAAGCCGGTGGCATTGCCGTCCAGCGGCTTACCGGAGCCGAGGAAAATGGTGCCGACCACGAGAAAGGCGACGATCGCCAGCACCTTAACCAGCGCGAACCAGAACTCCATTTCGGCGAACCACTTCACGCCGATCATATTCATGGTGCCGACGATAGCCAGCGCGCCGAGGGCGAAGACCCACTGCGGCACATCGCCAAACGCGCCCCAGTAGTGCATATACAGCGCCACGGCGGTGATATCGACAATCCCGGTCATCGCCCAGTTAACGAAGTACATCCAGCCGGCCACGTAAGCGGCTTTTTCACCGAGGAACTCCCTTGCATAAGAGACGAAGCTGCCGCTCGAGGGGCGGTGGAGGACCAGTTCGCCGAGGGCGCGAAGAATAAAGAAGGAGAAGATGCCGCAGACCAGATAGACCAGGGCGAGCGCTGGCCCTGCCATTTGTAAACGTGCCCCGGCGCCGAGGAACAAACCGGTACCGATAGCGCCGCCGATGGCGATCATCTGTACCTGACGGTTGCCCATCGCTTTGTGATAACCCGCTTCATGTGAGTTAAGCCAGTGGCGTTTTGCAGCATGATGCTCCGCTGCATTTTCGTGTTTCGTATTCATTGATGTATCAGTTTCCTGTCAATGCCCATGTTTGCAGCCGGAATGGAGGACGGCTGGCACATTATGCTGGCTTTCTCATCATTCTGACGTAGGAGATAAGCTCAGACATGGCGCTGAATCCTACACGTAACCTAATAGTTACGCACCTAAAACATTTACCGAGAGCATTTGACAGATTTATCAATGAGATCAGCGTCGCAGAGTTTCCAGTAACAGCGTGAAAGCGCTGGTATGCTGGCGCCGGCTGGGGTAATAGAGATGGTAGCCGGGGAAGGCGGGGGTCCACTCCGCCAGCACCCGCACCAGCCGGCCGCTGGCTAAGGCCTCCGCCACGCAGTCATCCGGAACGTAGGCCAGCCCGAGGCCCGCCTCCGCCGCGTCGATGCGCTGCGGCAGGCTGTTGAGGATCAGCTGTCCCTCCACCCGCACCTGAATCTCCCGGCCATCGCGGGCAAATTCCCAGGCGTAAAGTCCCCCTCGTGTCGGCAGGCGCAGATTGATGCAGCAATGTTGGGCAAGATCCCAGGGCGTTTGCGGCGTACCGGCCCGCTGCAGATAGGCCGGCGAACCCACCACCGCCATCCGC
>OHIM01000842.1_pt1 | contig 15125 bp, 13 predicted proteins | sample 1568271 | NCBI WGS metagenome assembly OHIM01 (sample SAMEA3879580, study PRJEB24766) | human gut metagenome | biome: human-associated habitat; feature: feces | place: USA | collected 1985/1987
TTTGATGCTGCTCCAGAAGGCGCGTAAAGCCGAAGCTGCTGCAAGGAAAGCCGCAAGCGATACGCAGGAACTGAATGCAAAATTGCAGGTCGCCGTGGAAAAAGCAGAGAGCGCGAACCGCGCCAAGAGTACCTTCCTTTCCAATATGTCCCACGATATCCGCACCCCCATGAACGCCATCATCGGCTTTACCACGCTGGCGCTCAGCAATATTGACGATACAGACCGGGTGAAGGATTATCTTGGCAAGACCCTTGCATCCAGCAACCATCTGCTCTCCCTCATCAACGATGTGCTGGATATGAGCCGCATTGAAAGCGGAAAAATTCATCTGGAAGAGGTGGAAGTTAACCTTTCGGATGTGTTGCACGATTTAAAAACCATCGTCAGCGGGCAAATTTATGCAAAACAGCTGGAGCTTTACATGGACGTCATGGACGTGACCGACGAGGACGTCTACTGCGATAAGACCCGGCTGAACCAGATCCTGCTGAACCTGCTGTCCAACGCCATCAAGTTCACCCCGGCGGGCGGCACGGTCTCGGTGCGGGTGCGGCAGCTTGCCGGTAAGGTGCATGGCTGCGGACAGTACGAGTTCCGCATCAAGGATAACGGCATCGGCATGAGCCAGGAGTTTGCCCAAAAGATCTTTGAACCCTTCGAGCGGGAGCGCACCTCCACGGTAAGCCGCATCCAGGGCACCGGCCCTTGGCATGGCCATCACCAAAAACATCGTGGATATGATGGGTGGCACCATCGAGGTGCAGACAGCGCAGGGCAAGGGCACCGAGTTTACCGTCTGCGTGCCCATGCGCGCACAGACCGAGCAGCGCCCGGTGGAAAAGATCACCGAGCTGGAGGGTCTGAAGGCGCTGGTGGTGGATGACGACTTCAACACCTGCGACAGCGTGACAAAGATGCTGGTCAAGGTGGGCATGCGCGCCGAGTGGACCCTTTCCGGCAAGGAAGCGGTGCTGCGTGCGCGGCAGTCTATCGAGATGAGCGATGTCTACCACGCCTATATCATCGACTGGCGTCTGCCGGATATGAACGGCATCGAGGTCACCCGCCAGATCCGCAGCCTGCACGATGATACGCCTATTATCATCCTGACCGCCTACGACTGGTCGGATATTGAAGTGGAAGCAAAAGCAGCCGGCGTGACCGCCTTCTGCGCCAAGCCCATGTTCATGTCCGACCTGCGCGAGACCCTGATGAGCGCCCTTGGCCAGAAGCCGGCGGATGCAGTGCAGGGGCTTTTGCCGGAAAAGAACGCCGACTTCAAGGGCAAGCACATCCTGCTGGTGGAGGACAACGAGCTGAACCGCGAGATCGCGCAGGAGATCCTGCGGGAGTACGGCTTCCTTGTCGATTCGGCTGAAAACGGCGCTGTGGCGGTGGAAAAGGTGAGCACTGCCGCGCCGGGCAGCTATGATCTGGTACTGATGGATGTGCAGATGCCGATCATGGACGGCTATACCGCCACCCGGAAGATCCGCGCACTGGACGACCCTGCGCGGGCAAAGCTGCCGATCCTTGCCATGACCGCCAACGCCTTTGACGAGGACCGCCGCAACGCCTTGGAAAGCGGCATGAACGGCTTTTTGTCCAAGCCCATCGTGATCGACGACCTTATGCAGGAACTGCACAAAATTTTGTAAATAAAACGCAGGTCAGGTGAATAAAAAAGAATGCACCCGCAGCATTTGCGCCCGGAGGCCAAAACCTCTGCAAAGCTGGACGCCCATGTAAAACTGTTCTTCCGTACCTTTAACATCGAGGGGGGTGAAAAATAAAGGAATTTTTGAATTTGAATTTTATGTTGAAGTAGAAAAACGCCATAAATACTAAAATCAAAGGAGAACTTTTTGAAACATACAACATTTGCACTGGGACTTGTGGGCTGACCGGGAGGTCTGGCAAATACCACAAGCCACGCCTCCCGAAGACGAACAGACACAATTCTTCAGGAGGATATTACCATGAATCGTGAAAATAAACGCAAGACCTTTGAAAAAGGTTACTATAAGACCCACGCCTGCAACGACACCTTTACCTGCAAAGTCTGCGGACGGGTCTGCACCCCGCAAAATGCCGGCAGCGACCACCGCAACCATTGCCCCAACTGCCTGTCCAGCCTTCATGTGGACGAAGAACCCGGTGACCGCGCCTCCGACTGCGGCGGCATCATGGAGCCGGTAGCCGTCTGGGTACGCAAAGGCGGCGAGTGGGCCATCATCCACCGCTGCAAACGCTGCGGAAAACTCAGCTCCAACCGTGTGGCGGCAGACGACAACCCCATGAAGCTCATGAGCATTGCCATGAAGCCCCTGTGCTCTCCGCCGTTCCCGCTGGACTATATTGAGGAAATGACCGCCTTGATGGGCGGCGATGGACGGATGCGGTAAGCCGCAGGAGGAACTACAAGATGGAGTATATCCGAATCACAAAAGAAAACATCGACAAGGAACACATCTGTTGTGCCATGTCCGGCAAACAGAGCCTTGCCAAGAAGAAATGGCTTAAGCAGCGCTTTGAGGAGGGGCTTGTCTTTTACCGCAGTGCGGAGCGCGGCAAATGCTTTATCGAGTACATCCCGGCGGAAAACGCATGGGTGCCCATTGATGCCGATGGCTATCTGTACATCAACTGCCTGTGGGTCTCCGGCTCCCTGAAAGGGCACGGCTATTCCAGCGAGCTGCTGGAAGAATGCCTTCGGGATGCCAAGGCGCAGGGCAAAAACGGCGTTTGCATTCTGTGTGCAGAGGGGCGCAAACGGGAGTTTCTCGCTGACCCCAAGTTTTTGACCCATAAGGGCTTCAAGGTTTCGGACATCTCCGATTGCGGCATCAACCTCATGTGCCTGCCCCTTGCAGAGAGTGCCCAGCCGCCAAAATTCAAGGCCTGCGCCAAGCATCCCAAGGTGGAGGAAAACGGCTTTGTCCTCTACTATACCGACCAGTGCCCCTACACCTATTATTGGGTGCCAAAGGTGCAGGAGGCCGCAAAGGAACATGGGATTCCGTTCAAAGCCATCCACGTCACAGAGAAAGAGACGGCACAGAATGTGCCCGCACCGGTCACAACATACGCATTGTTCCGGGATGGGAAATTCGTGACACAGGGCATCCAGTCGGACAAGAAATTTTTGAAATTAGCAGGCGCAGCGGATTGAGAGATTCAGGAGGAAAAATGCAATACGATCAAACGGTTATCACACCAAAAGGACTGATCGTCCACATCCGAAACGGCGTGGCATCCGATGGAAGCGCTGTGCTTGAAAACTTTGATTTGACACACGCAGAAACAGATTATCTGCTGAGTTATCCCGATGAAAATCACTTTGATGCGGAACAGGAAAGCCGCTACTTGGAGAAAAAAGCAACCAGTCCGAATGAGATCGAACTGATCGCCTTTGTGGACGGTAAAGTGGCAGGAACTGCTGGAATTGATGCAATCGGAGCGCAGTATAAAGTGGCGCATCGTGCCGAATTTGGCGTCAGCATCCTAAAAGAGTATTGGGGTCTGGGGATCGGGCGAGCCTTGATGGAAGCCTGTATCCATTGCGCTAAAACCGCCGGATACGCTCAGTTGGAGCTGGATGTAGTGGCGGAGAACGCAAGAGCAATCTTCATGTACCAGACGGCAGGATTTGTGGAATATGGCAGAAACCCAAAAGGTTTTCGCTCTCGAAACGCTGGATATCAGGAACTGATCTCCATGCGGCTGGAATTGTAAAGCTTATCGACTGAAAACAGCCCTCCTGACCATGACGGCCGGGAGGGCTGTTTTTGGTAGGGAGGTTGACCAGTATGAGGACGATACCCGGACTACCGCAAGGCGCGGAACGAGATGCAGGAACTGGTTCGGGCACAGAAAAATGTAGAACGTTTTTTTGCAGAGGAAAAGAACACCACCGAGAAAACACAGACACGTTAAAAAAAGTCGCCGAGGAGCTTTCCCTGTTGGGAGGCATCCTCGGCGGATTTTTTAGTTTATATAGCAGCTTTGCGGAGCAATGCGCCTGTTACCCGTATATTTTCCCCACGATCTTTCCGCGTGCTGCGGCGGGCAGAAGCTTGCACAGCAGGCTCAGGAACTTATACTGTGCACCGGCAACATAAACGACCGCCGGCTTCTTTTTCTCCACAATACCGGCGATGTACCGTCCGATGCGTGCCGGGTCCATGCCGTTTTGCTCGTCGTGCTCCATCTGACTGACGCTCCGGGAGATACGTCCACCGTATTCATCATCGCCGAGAATGCTTTTCTGACGTGCCTTTGTAAATCCGGTGCAGATGTCACCAAGCTCTACGACGGTAACATGGATGCCGTAGGGCTTGACTTCGTTTGCCAGAGCGTAAGAGTAAGAAGAAACGGCAGCCTTGCTTGCAGAGTAGAAGGTCTGGAACGGAATGTGCGCTACGGCAGCAACAGAGCTGATGTTCACAATATGCCCCTTCCCTTGATGGCGCAGGAAGGGGAGAACCGCTTTATTTACAGTGACCGTTCCGAAGAAGTTCACATCAAACTGTGCTTTGGCTTGCTCCATGGACGTAAACTCCACCGCACCGGAAATGCCAAAACCTGCACAGTTGATCACCGCATCAATTTTGGTCTCTTTTTGGAGGACCTGCTGCACAGCGGCGTTGACCGCATCTTCATCGGTCACATCTACGGACAGATGGGTGACGCCTTCCATAGGGATATTTCTGCGGCTGAACTCATAGACGATGCAGCCGTTCTCCTTCAGAGCGGATGCCGTGCACCGCCCGATGCCGGAGCTTCCTCCGGTAACGATGACCACCTTGTTGTTTTCTCCCACCATGATTTTCCTCCTGAAAATGTTGATCTGGTTCGAGTATACCGCATCGCAGGGCGGCTGTCTATACGGATAGCCGGATCGTGGAAAAGTACAGGAATCAACTTGCGTAAATTTTCACGCAGATTGGCCTCTCTTTTTTACACAACCAATGCCAATTAGCGCTTGAAAACGAAACGCTGCGCAAGTATACTATACTAGTTATACTGTACAAGCTTGATCACAAATCAGTATGCCAGTTGACCATAAAAGACATACCAGAATTGAAGCGTGCGGCGGGGTCAAAACCCTACGAGGATGAAAATGAAATTCGATAGAAGACTTACAGATGAAATCTACACTTCCGATACGGTAAGGCTGGGAAAAAATGCATTTCAGGCCATGCAGGAGACGATCTATCATAATGGCGGTGTCGGAACCATTACCGGGTACTATGATGCCGAATTGTCGATCCTGTCGGTCAGTGATCTGTTGCTGCATAATCTGAACCACAGCTATGCATCCCTGATGGAACAGACAAAGGGTTCGCTGAAGAATCTTTTCTATAAGAAAGATGCCGCATTCCTCGACAATGCACGCTTTCGTCAGCTCCAAGGCGAAGGGGAAGGCCGGATCCTCACGGCAGATGGGGCTCCCGTCTATGTGCGTCTCTACAAAAAAGATGCAGTCGATACGGATGGAACACCGATCTGGATCATGTCAGTACAGATGAACTGGGCGTATGAGAACCTTGCGCTGGTTAATGAATCCATCCATTCTGCACTATGGTATTTTGAGTGTAATGAAAACGGTGAGATCGTTCATGTGAACTGGAGCCATGCGTTCCGGCAGATCCTTGGATATCATGACATTCTGGATTTTCCGAACAAACTGGATTCGTGGTCGAACCTTCTGCACCCGGAGGACTATGACCGGGTAATGCAGCTGCTTTTGGAAGCGATTGCGGACAAAACCAATGCTACGAAGTATAATGTTGAGTACCGACTGAAAATGCAGGATGGCCAATACCAGTGGTTCCGGGCATCGGCGGAGGTGATACGCCGTCTGGATGGTTCGGCCAATCGAATTGCCGGAATCATCAGCAACATTGACGCGGAAAAAAGAAGCCGGATGCAGGCGCAGCGGGCAGCGGCATTTCACCGTGCATTTACCAGCGCAAACCTCTGCGAATACTATGTAAATCTGGAAAAGAACACCTTTGACACTTTCAAAGTGGAGCCCTCTTTGATGACGGCCTTTGAGCAGAACCACACATGGGATGGACTAGTCAGATTCCTTGTGGATAACTATGTGGTTGAAGAGGACAAAAAGTCTGTAACGAATTTCTACAATCGCGCCTACATCACGGAAAAATTAAAGGGGCTTGAGACGGAGCTGCGTCAGGAGTGCCGCATCGTTCTGGATGGGGAGGAACGATGGGTCAGCAACGTGGTCATGCGCGGCGAAATCGAAGATTCCGAATATGCGATGATTTTTCTGCGGGACATCACAGAGTCCAAAGCAGAGACGGCACGGCGGATGCAGATGGCCTCAGATAACGCATCGATGGATCTTTTGATCAAGAGTATGGTGCGTCTGCTGGATCGCTTTGTCGTCTGCGATCTGGAGAATGACCGGTATCGGTTCTATAATCTGCAAGGTGAAATGATATACGCGCCGACGGGAACCTACCATGATTTTGTGGAGCAGGTGGTTGCAAAGTATAAGACACTGGAACCGCCGGACGTATTGGCTACTTTGATTTCACCGGAAAATATCCGCAAGAATTTGCAGGATGAGAACGACATCTACAAATTTGAATACTGCTCCATAGATGAGAACACCTATAAGATCGCTTCCTTCATTCCGCTGGAGTGGGATGGCACAAAGCTGGTCAAAGCACTGTTGGCATCTATGGATGTGTCACAGGAGAAAAAGGCCGAGATCGAATCCCATAAGGCACTGAAGGATGCGTACCGGGCAGCGGAAAACGCAAGCCGCGCCAAGACAGAATTTCTCTCCAATATGTCCCATGATATCCGTACACCGATGAATGCAATCATTGGCTTGACCGCCATTGCGGGTGCGAATATCGAGAGTCAGGACAGGGTGGTCGAGTGCCTTGGCAAGATCACAAAGTCGAGCCGTCATCTGTTGGGACTGATCAATGAAGTGCTGGATATGGCCAGAATCGAGAGCGGGCGAATGAGCCTTGCCGAGGAGGATTTCAGCCTGCCGGAGCTGGTCGATAACCTGCTCACCCTCACAAAACCGGCAATCGACGAGCACAAACATCAGCTCGAAGTCCATGTTGAGCACATCGAGCACGAAGCTGTCTGCGGCGACAGCCTGCGCATCCAGCAGGTCTTTGTGAACCTGATGAGCAACGCCGTCAAGTACACCCCGGATGGAGGAAACATCACCCTTACGATCAAGGAAAAACCGAACGGCTTCTCGGAGCTTGGCTGCTACGAGTTTTCCATCGAGGACAACGGCATCGGTATGACGCCGGAATTCCAGAAGATCATGTTCGAGCCGTTCAGCCGGGCAGACGATCACCGGACGACCAAGGTGCAGGGCACCGGTCTTGGCATGGCCATTGCAAGAAACATCGTCAACCTGATGAATGGTGACATTCAGGTCGAAAGCGCTCCCAACAAGGGAACGAAGATCACGGTCACGGTCTATCTGAAGCTTCAGGAGAACGAGAAGGAACAGGAAAAAGAGCTGCTCGATCTGCCGGTACTGGTCGTGGACGATGACAAGACCTGCTGCGAAAGCACCGTTGCAACCCTTCAGGAGATCGGCATAGCGGGCGAATGGGTCCTGACCGGCAAGGAAGCCGTGGAACGCTGCGCGGCGCGGCACAAGACCGGCCGCGACTATTTTGCGGTGATCCTGGACTGGAAGATGCCGGAGATGGACGGCATCGCAACGGCCAGAAGGATTCGGGAATGCGTTGGGGAGGACGTCACGATCATCATCCTGACTTCCTTTGATTTCAGCGAGATCGAAGAAGAAGCCAGAGCAGTGGGCGTGAATGCGTTTATGGCAAAACCGCTGTTCCGTTCTCGTCTGACGGCAACTCTGCGGCAGTTTACATCCGGGAAGAAGGAGAAAAACGCCCGGAACTATCTGGAAGACTTTGCGAAGGAAAACTATGCGGGCAAGCGGATCCTTCTTGTGGAAGATAATGCGCTGAACCGTGAGATCGCAACCGAGATCATAGGCATGACGGGCGTGACCATTGACATTGCCGAAAACGGAAAAATTGCAGTCGAAAAGGTGATGGAAGCGCCAGAAAAGTGGTACGATCTCATTTTTATGGACATCCAGATGCCCATCATGAATGGTTACGAAGCCACTGCTGCGATCCGTGCGCTTGCCGGCAGCCGGGGCAAAGTGCCCATCATTGCCATGACGGCAAATGCCTTTGCCGAGGACGTGCAGCTGGCAAAGAACACCGGCATGAACGAGCATATCGCAAAACCGCTTGATTTGAATAAGCTGAACGATGTGCTGAAACAGTGGCTGTGATCTGTGCATTGCCGTAAGGCGCGTGATACTGTTGACCGGGCAATCAAAAAGCATGAAATGAAGAACGCCGAGGAATCCCTTCCCATGTGGAAGGAACCCTCGGCGTTCTTTAGTTTATATAGCAGCGGTCCTGTTTTATAAGCCACTCTTCACACAGCCGCTGGGCTTCGTCCTTTGTGCAGCAGGTGCAGTTGAAAAGTTTGCCACGGATGGAACAGTAAGTGTAATGTACCTTCGGGACTCCATTGGCATCTCGAAAATCAACGCAGCGTTCCTCACCGGGCAGCAGATAGATCGTATCCACGTTCAGCAGCTCCCTTTGCTGGGTCACTTTTCGTCCGGGGCGCTGCCGGAGTTCAGGATCGCCACGAACTGCTGCAGCTGCTTGAGGGAGCTGACACCCAGTTTTTCGTAGATGTTCTTGTTGTGGAAGCGCAGGGTGCTGTCCTTGATGTCCAGCTGCTCCACGATCTCCCGGGTGCGCAGCCCGGCGGCGTAGCCGTCAAAGATGCGGCGTTCGGTCTTGGTCAGGGTGGGGATGCCCGCCACAAAGGTCTGGAAGGCATCGGGCACCGACTCGTTGCGGCACACGTCCGCCAGCCGGGACAGCTCAGTCTGCATCTGCTGGCGTTCCAGCTGCAGCTCGTCCATCCGCCGCCGGGATTCCCGCCGGTCCTCCTCGAACTGCCGGAACGCAGGCAAGAGGATGCGCCGGTGGAAGTTCATGCAGCAGAACACTACGAAAAAGGCGATGAACAGGCCGATGAGCAGCATCTGCAGATTGCCGGAAAAGATCAGTCTCCGGTAGTCTGCCATGGGGATGCACACCGCCAGCCGGTAGGACTGGCTCTCGCTCAGGCGGCACAGCTGGGAGATGCCCGCATAGGCGCTGTCGGGGCCGGTCAACTGGGTCAGCCCGCCGCCTATGCTGCGCAGCACCAGCGTGTTCCGGGGGGCATGGTAGTAGCCGCCGGTGGTGCCGCTGCTGAGGGCGGCATCGGCGGCAAGGCCGTCTCCCGCCGGGGCCAGCAGGCAGCTCAGCCGGTCAAAGCCGGTGGGCTGGGCAAAGTTCTGCTTGAAATAGCTCTCGCTGATCTCAAAGCCGCACAGTCCGTACATCGTGCCGTCCCGCCCCCGCAGGGGCAGCAAAAACAACTGCACCTCCTCCGAGGTGCCGGGCAGCTCGAACCGCTCGGTCAGTGTGTAAGACTGGTACAGCGGGGTGCTGCCGGGGGTCATCCAGCGGTCGTAGTCCGGGAACTGGTCGGTCTGGAACTCCATGCGCCACTTGCGGTGGGGCATCACGCTGTGGGCCTTGCCCACCTCCGCACTGCCCCGGTACAGCAGCAGGGGCACGGTGGGGGTGTCGGCACCGCTTTTCTGCACATACAGCCCGGCGCGGGAATGCTCTGCTCCCTCCATGCGGGTGTTGACGGTGGCATCCAGCAGCACAAAAGCGCCGGAACAGCCGGTCTGGCGCAGACGGCGGCACAGCGGCTCGATCATTTCCTCCTCCAGCGCGTTCAGCACCTCGGGGGAGTCGTTCAGCTGGGCAAAGGACATCTGCCGCAGAGCAAGCTCCTTGTCCACCTCTGCGCTCATGTCCTCGGACAGGTTCACGCCCATGACCGCCAGCTGGTCAAAATAGCGCTCCATATCGTTCTGGAACACCGAAAACTGGATCTGCAGACTGCGGCTGATGTCCTTTTTGGTGTTGTGCAGGCTGGCAAACAGGAACAGCGCCGCACCAAAGGTCAACACCAGCAGCACCACCAGCAGCAGGCAGGCCCACAGCAGCCGGCTGCTCATGGGGCTTTGGCGGATCTTTTCACGGTGCCGGTCAACAAAGTGCATCAAAGTCCCTCCTTTCCGGCTGAGCGGCAGGCTCAGGCATTGTCACACAGCAGCTGCCATGTTTCCTCGGCAAGGGCTTCCGGCGTTTCGCCGTCCGCAAGGCGCTGGGGGTAGTCCTTCTGGAGCTGGCGCAGGCTGTCGTACAAGGTTTTGGCCTTGGCGTGGTACCCCACGATGCCCGGTTCGGACAGGGGTGTGTTCTGGATGCGCATTTCGTTGTAGACGTCGTACAGCCGCTGATAGCTCTGCTGCTCAAAGGGATAGTCCGCAATGGCGTCAAAGGCGGCGCTGGACACCGGCATGTAGCCGGTATCGGCGGCAAATTCCAGATTGCGCTGCTGTTCGGTGAGCCAGCGCAGGAACACGGCGGCGGCTTCGGCCTTCTGGTCGGTGGTCTTGAAGGCGCACAGGCCCACACCGGCCTGCGGCATCAGGGGTGTGGCGGTGCCTGCGGCGTGGGGCAGGGGAGCCAGCAGCAGGTCGGTGGGCTCGGTGGTGTTGTCCGGGTAGGTGACGAAATCATTGTAATAGAGGATGGCTGCCGAGCTGCCAAGGCCCGCCAGCGTCTCGCCGGTCATCACCTGCGTGTTGGAGTACAGGTCCGACACCAGAATATCGCCCTGCACCAGCGCCCGGGCAAACTCCATCCACGAAGCGCGGAAGGTCTCGTTGGTCAGATCGTACCAGCTGCCCTTGTACAGCTCGCCGCTGCCCTGCTCCAGCGCGTTCAGCTCCACCAGACGCAGGGGGTAATCCAGCGCGCAGAAGGGCTTGCCCTGCGACCACTGCCGGTAGGCACCCGCCATTTCAAAAAAGCCGTCCCATGTGGCAAGGGTGGAAAGCTGCGCCCCGGTGTCCGCCGCAAACCGGGCGTACTGGGAGCCGTTCAAAAAGATGAGCTGGGTGGATTTGGATACCGGGAACACCACCTGCCGCCCCTCAATGATGCCGTCCTGCACAAAGCCGGGCACATAGGCCGCCATGTCCTCGGCGGTGAACCAGTCGTTCCAGTCCACAAGGTTCTCAATGCCCAGAGCGCTGGCGTCCGCGGAGTGGGCCGAGAACAGGTCCGGCAGGTCCAGCGCGCCGGGCTTGCCGGCCTTGGCGTCCTGCAGCTGGCCGCCGATGGCGGCGCTGTTGGTCATGTTGGTCACGTTGAGCAGGATGCCCTTCTCCCTGCCCACCGTGTCGTTGAACTCGGTCAGCAGGCGGTTCATGGGCGAGTCGGCCTGTTCGCCGTACACATGCCAGATGCTGAGCACGGTGGGGTCCTTGGGAGAAAGCAGGGTCTTGCTGCCGCCGCAGCCCGCAAGAGCCAGACCGGGGACAAGCGCCGCAAGCTTTAAAAATGTCCTTCGTTCCATTTTTCATGACTCCTTTCCGCACATTGCAGCCAGAGGGGGAAACCGGCACAGGCAGGGCTGCAGCCGCCTGTTTTGGTGGGAAACCACCCCCAAATCCCCCCAATTTTGGGCTTTTTGGGGGGATTTTTTGAGGGGAAAGCCCCAAACCCCAAAAATTTTTTTGGAATTGCCCCCCAAAAACGGCTTTTCTGAGGGGGCAATTTTTTCCCAGGTATGATACAGTACAAACAGAAGAGGTCCCGCGCCGGTGCAGAAAGCCTGTCGCTGTGCACAAAACGCGTCAACAGGCAACTGCGGATTCTATTCATAAGGATAGCATAAGATGGAGCGGACTGCAAGTGCAGAGAATACCCAAACCAGCCCCCCTAAAAAGCACGGGGACAAACAGAAAGGAGCACCCCCATGAAAGAGATGAACCGACGCGAATTCCTCACCCTTACCGGCGCATCGGTCGCCCTGCTGGCACTGGCTGCCTGCGGCGGTGCACCCTCCACGCCCGTAGTACCCACTACCGGCGAAGAAGCCAAGGTGCTGGAAGCCATCAACAAGGTCTGGAAGGAAAAGTTTGATGCAGGTCTGGTTGACCACGAGCAGCTGACCCTCAATCAGGATGCGGTGGGTGCCATAAGGTGCTACGGACGTGTTTTTGAAGAGGCCAACGAGACACCGCATACGTTGAAAGACCCTGACCACAAGATCATTTTTGGGGAACTCAATGGACTTGAGGACAAGATACGGAACAAGTATGGCAAGGACAGTTTGGCAGGTATGGCCGGCATCTCCGAACCGTCTCCCGAGAATGTGGTGGCTCTGGAGGATGCGTATTCTTGCGAGGATGCTGCCGTTCGGGCTTTTGTAGCAAAACTGCTGGACAATTCTAATAGCGCCAAGGCAGAGTTCATCAGCATTTATCTCCCGGTGGTTCAGGGCAAGACCTACATGACCGCTGTTGTGTTCCGAAATAACAAGGCATAAGATAACAAGCCCCCCTGTTTGCCCCGGGCACACTCCCCCTGTGTCCGGGGCTTTATAGAAAGGAGCACCCCCCATGAAAGAGATGAACCGACGGACGTTCCTGAAGCTCTCCGGCGCATCGGCGGTGATGCTGGCGTTGGCAGCCTGTGACGATAGCTGCTCCTCCGGCTCCACAAGTTCCGGCTCTGCCACAGAAACGCCTCCCTCGCCGCCGATCCCTGTGATCCGGGACGGGCAGAAAATTCTGACCATCTTCAACGCAGAACTGGCCCGGCGAAAGGTGGAGAACATCAAGTTCGAGTACAGCAAGGGTCTGGAACACGCCATTCAGGCAGATGTGCAGATGTTTGTGGATAACGGCAGCCCGGAGTTCCCGTCGGACGAAGGGCTCAGGCTGCGGATGGAGGGCGACTATTCCGCAAAGATGTGGGAAGGTCTGAACGAAGCCGGTTACAGTGCCGGCTCCACAGCCATCTTCCGTATGCTCAATCAGTACCGGGTAGGCGTGGATTTTGACCACGAAGGAAAGCACCTTTACAGCATGGATCGTCTCTACCCCGCCACCGAGGCCCAGTTCCAGCAATTGGTGGATGAACTGATCAAGGACTACGGCGGTGTGCCGGGGCTTCATGAGGACGACCCGGTGGTGAATAAGGTAGGCATCACTGTGGTGGATATCAACGACAAGACCTATTGGGCCGCCTACATCATCGACAAGTGGCAAGGCATAGGAGACGGCTGAACCATACCATAGAAAAGGAGCCCGCCATGAAATACCAACACCTTGTAAGCCTTGCACTGGCTGCGGCGCTGCTGCTGACCGGCTGCGGCGGCACCCAGAGCAGCCCCAGCGCTGCTGCAGACCAAAGCTCCGACAGCAGCCGAAGCACCCCCGGCGCGGTGGCGCAGGCCGCCCAGACAGACCGCATCACCGACCAGTACACGCTGGAAAAGAACGTTTCGGGTGTGTGGGGGGAGGAAGCGGTGCAGTGCATTTCCGTCCATGTGCCGCAGCTGGAATGCGACAGCCCGGATGCCGCCTACATCAACGATGAGCTGAACGCCATCTATGCGGCGGATTTCCGGGAGTTCGAGAACAGCGAGGAGGCCGGGCAGCCGGGCGGCGAGTACCCGCAGATCGGTGTGGGCTGGGATGACTGGTGGTACGGCGACTGCGTCAGTCTGGTGGTGCGCAGCCGCTACGGCGGCACCGCCCCGTGGCGTTACAGCGGCTGGTGCTTCGATTTTGCCACCGGCAGGCAGATCACCGTGGCCGAGATGCTGCAGCGCATGGGGCTGGACCCGGACACCGTGCAGCAGCAGGTGCAGCGGCAGGCCATGCAGGCCTTTGACCGGGAGATGGCGCAGGGCGCGTATTACGAGGGCCTGCGTCTCGGCGGAGAGCTTTCGCAAATGCGAATGGATACGCTGGAATACAATGAACTGGAAAACCTGTGCCTGCTTTTGCCACAGCAGGATCAACTGGTGCTCCGGGGAAAGTACAGCTGCGAAGAAGGCTGGCAGCAGCTGGATATGGAGCTCTCGCTGCCCCCCGCTGACACCCCGGTGCTGACCGATACCTACGATGGTGTGCAGGTGCAGCTGGAGGGAACGCAGGCCACCATCACCCTGAGCCCTGCGCCAAAGACCGACCAATGGGGAGACATTGGCATCCGGGTGGAACAGGAGCACAGCTACCCCATCCTTGGCGCTTATAACGAGTATGTGGACGTGTGCATCGGGGAGCAGGAGGACGGATTCTTCCGCCCGGTGGTCTATCTGCTGACCAAGGACGGTGTGGTGGAGTATGTGGACGTGCTGCGCTGCCCCATGTTCGGCAATGCCATGATCTGCCAGGATCCCATCTACTTTGCCAACAACGGTGTGGCGCTGGAACTCTGCGGCAGCGAGGTGAACCTGCGCCGGGCGGATGGCTCTGTGCTGGAGCTGGCTCCCCTGTCGGCAGAGTGGAGCGCGCAGGAGATCCCCTATTCCGTCACCGGCTCCTACAACTACACCTCTGAAACCGGCTGGAACTGGCTGGACCTGACCAGCGACGGCAGCGTCCAGATGGGCATTCAGGACAACAGCCGCATGGATCAGGGCGATGCCGCGTATCTGGGCGTGGTGCCGGAGGGCGTGGTGCTGGGCATCGCAGCCGATGAGGAGCTCGAATTTGTGGCGGCGTTCAAGAACGACCAGTACAACGAGAACCTGACCCTGACCATGATCGCCGGGCAAAACCCCTTTGCCGAGGGCGAGACCCAGCTGCAAATGACCCGCAGCTACGACTGAGAATACAGGAGAACGACCATGAAACACAAACGCCTTACCGCGCTGGTGCTGGCTGCCGCGCTGGTGCTGGCCGGGTGCGGCGGCACAAAAAGCAGAATGCCCCGGCGATTGCCGTTCAAAAGGAACGTATCATGGAGCAATTCACGCTGGAAAAAACCGTCCGGGACGAGTACGGCATCACCCAGAAGCTGACCATCCATGTGCCGCAGCTTGTGTGCGACAGCCCGGATGCTGAATATATCAATAATGAGCTTGCCGCCATGTATGCGGCGGAATATCGGGATTATGAAAGCTACCCG
>OHIM01000849.1_pt1 | contig 15014 bp, 12 predicted proteins | sample 1568271 | NCBI WGS metagenome assembly OHIM01 (sample SAMEA3879580, study PRJEB24766) | human gut metagenome | biome: human-associated habitat; feature: feces | place: USA | collected 1985/1987
CTTAATATAAATATATTATTTCTAGTTTTTTTTGCATTTTTTGTAATATTATCTCATTTAATTTAAAATATTTTCATTATTATTGTTTAATTTGTAGTTATATAAAAATATCACTCACTCTAAAAAATAAGAGCAGTTAAATAAATCATTATAATTCTTAGCTACTCTCTTTTATTAACTTAAATATAAATTACTTATGATACGGTTCTCCGTAACTACTGCAAATGAGGTTTTTCCATTTTATTCTTGTGTATATATTCTACATAAATATGGTATAATTCTAAAGTAATATTTTGAAATCCGTAGTAGGATGGCTACGGAGGTTTTGAACGTTTTATCCTCCATGGCTATTGGTGAACTATTTCACTATAGCTAGGAGGTGGTATTGGATATGTTTGATACTTTGATAAAGTGTATATCAGTCATTTATGTAATTAGATTAGTTCTAAAACATAATCTTTTTATACATCACTTAAAAATTAAGATTAAATTTCTTGGTCTTGATATAGAAGTTAAAAGCAAAGAAAAAAGTGCCCCATCCTGCAAAGAGTAGCACTTTTTCTTAATTAATCTTCAATTAATTTCATCCAATAGCCCTAAAACAAAATAAATGTTCTAAGGATTGCTTAGTGTTGACACACTAAGCTTTTCTTATTTATATTATATCAAAATTTTATAAAAAATAAACATATATATAAATCAATTTGTTATATAATTCTTAATGTATTTTACTGATTGCCTTAAACCTTCTATTGTCTTAGTTTCTAAAACACATGTACATTTATTTTTTATTGCAATGTTTATCATACCTTTAATATCAATATTACCTCTTCCAAGTGGTAGATGATTTTTGTAATTTATTGCATCATGTATATGCATATGCATTAATTTTTTGATATTTTTGTTTATAAACATACTATCCTTATTACATATACAATAATCGTGCCCAATATCAAATGTTAATGCAAAAACTTCGCTCTTAAGTAATATTTTGAAATCTTTAGTAGGCTAAATAATATAGTTATCCATATTTCAACCTTGGATTATAGGTAATTTAAATCATAACTTAAAAATATTGTATTGAATATGATATTTACTTTAATAAATTAATCCCCTGTAGATATAACAATTATCCTTAAGCTTTCTTCCTCTAGTCACCTCTATAAGATAAATTATTAGTTTCAATTCCATCAGGATTTGTTCTAATATGACTCTTAACATGCTCTATATCTCCACTAGAATTTATCCTTGTGTATTCTCTAACGTTGTGCATCCCTGGATTTGTTTCAACATAATTATTATATTGTGCTGTACTTACCAATGTTGATATTTCCGAAATAATAGCTGGTACTAAAATTGACATAAACAATAACGGCAACATGCATATAGCTGTTAAAGCTCCATCAACTGAGTACTTCATAAAATATAAACTAATCATCATAATATTAAATAAAATACCATAATAAACATATTCAATTGGAATGGATGTAATATCAGAAATTGTATAGATAAACTCAAATTTAGCCACAATCTCAAAAATATAATTAACTGGAATGGCTAAAATACGATATATATCTCCTAAAATAAGCTGAATTAATTGACTTGGAGCTAGAACAACTGTAATTCCTAAATACATTGCATATTTATTTTCCCAAACAAATGTCAATTTCGATATAATTCCTAATAATATTAAAATAGGTATTAAAAACCCTAAAAACGGGAAAACACCTACTATAATACCAATAAAAATTGATATAGCTATACCTATAGCTAATTGTTGATATGTACAAAAAATAATAAACACAATAGTTAATATAGTTTTCTCAATTGGAATTTCACTACCATTAATTCCAAACATTAATGTAAATATTATCATAGCAATAATATGTCTTATTGTTAAAACTTGTTTTATAGACCATAATCCCCTATTTCTAATTTCATTTAAAAACAATTTCATTCAACTCTCCTATCTACACCCCTCATATTCGTCTATTATTATAATCTAAAATTTTCCTATTTACAACTTTATCATTACGAAACTATATCTACGGTAAGTATCTTTCCCGCCTTAAAAATAGTATTATTATTGGTTCTCCCCAACTCGTATCTAACCACTCTTTTTAACCATATCTTAAGAAATAATATTTCCATCTACTCCAATAGACTCTCTTTTACGCTTTTCAGCAGTTGCCTTTTAACACAAAATATTCATATTAAAAGCTTGATTATCCATAATAAAACTTCAATATCTGAATATGATTCATATCCATAATCATAATTTACTACATTATCTTAATTCTTAATAATTTCAATAGTATCTTCCTTAGTTAAGCTCAATTCTTCTGCTACATAAAACTCTGCTAATTTTGCACTGATTTCATTTATTCTTTTTTGTTACTCTTCAGTGTACTCACTCCAACATTTCTTAACATAAAAGAATAAGGCCCTTGTTGAAATTCTCTAGTATGCTCTTTATGAACTCATACGGTATTTCTTCACTTACATCGTCTGAAAGTGCAACTAGCAATGGCTCTTTTTACTCTTTTATTTATATCACCTTTTCTTTATTCTATCTACTTATATGAATTTATCTTACTTATGACAAGGTGTTTTCAGCTACAAAAACAGGCTTAAGCTAGTAATATCAATTCCTAAAGCTATAAACCTCATTTACTTATGGTATGGTTCATTCTTCATTATTCTAAAACACTATCAACTTTTATGCTGATAGTGCTTTTTCTATTATATATCTTTTCTAAAATACTTTCCTTCAAAATTAACCATTTCAGTTAACTTATAAGCTTCTTCTCTAGCCTCTTGAACAGTTCTACCTCTTCCAACAACAGATAAAACTCTTCCTCCACTAGTTCTTAAAACTCCATCAACCAATTGAGCTCCAGCTAAGAATACCTTATCTCTTATGCTATCATCAATAGTAATTTCAAAGCCCTTTTCAAAACTTCCTGGATATCCTCCAGAAGCTAAAACAACATTAACGCATGCTCCATCATACCACTTAGCTTCTACTTCATCTAATCTACTATCTAAAGCAGCTTCAACTAAATCAACTAAATCACTTTCCATTAAAGTTAATACAGATTGAGTTTCTGGATCTCCCATTCTTACATTATACTCTAAAAGATAAGTACCCTTCTTAGTTATCATTAACCCAAAGAAGATAATCCCCTTAAAGTCAAATCCTTCTTCTTGAATTCCTCTTAAAGTATTAGCAACTATATTTTCTTCAAAGTCATTCATTACATCTTGAGTAACAAATGGATTTGGTGCTAAAACTCCCATTCCACCAGTATTTGGTCCCTTATCTCTATCAAAAATTTGCTTGTGATCTTTTCCTGAGATAAAAGGTATTAAAGTCTTACCATCAGTAATTGAAAGAATTGATGCTTCTACCCCTTCTAAGAACTCTTCAATAACAATTTTTTGCCCAGCGCCCTTAAATATATCAGAAACCATAAAATCATCTACAGTTCTTAAAGCTTCTTCTTTAGTAGCTGCAATAACAACACCTTTCCCAGCCGCTAATCCATCTGCTTTAATAACTATTGGGTATGAGCAATCTTGAAGATATCCTAATGCTGGTTCGTAATCTGTAAATGTAGCATATTCAGCAGTTTTAACTCCATACTTCTTCATGAAATCCTTAGAGAAAGATTTACTTCCTTCTAATTGAGCACCTGCTGCATCTGGTCCAAAGCATCTAAGTCCTGCTGCTTTAAACTTATCTGTTATCCCCTTTGTTAATGGATCTTCTGGTCCAACAAAAGTTAAACCTATATTATTTTCTTTAGCAAATACTACTAATTCATCTATATCAGTGATATTAACATTTTCACATTTATTTTCAATTGAAGTTCCACCATTACCAGGCGCTACAAATATCTTACTTACCTTTTCACTTTTAGCTAATTTCCAAGCAATAGCATGCTCTCTCCCACCAGAACCAACTAATAATACTTTCATAACTTTACCTCTTTTCCAATATCTTAATAATTATCATATATCTTTTATTTAATCATTAACTATATTTTAGTGTTTAAAGTGTCTGATTCCTGTCATAACCATAGCTATTCCATGTTCGTTACAAGCATCAATTGATTCTTGGTCTCTCATTGAACCACCTGGTTGGATTATAGCTTTAATTCCGTATTTAGAACATTCATCAACTATATCTCTAAATGGGAAGAATGCATCTGAAGCTAAGATTGTAGCTCCTTCACCTCTTCTTAAAGCATCCATTGTTGGCCAAATTCTATTAACTTGTCCTCCACCGATACCTACAGCAACACCATTATGAACTGTTACTATAGCATTAGATTTAACATATTTAACAACCTTCATACCAAATAATAAATCTTTCATTTCTTCATCAGTTGGAGCTTTTTCTGTAACAACCTTTATTTCATCAACTAATTGTCTATCTTCTTCTTGAACTAATATTCCACCATCAACTGTTACCATATATTTTTCATCACATGGTTTAACATTACATTTTAAAACTCTTAAGTTCTTTTTAGTTCTTAATACTTCTAATGCATCTTCATCATAATCCGGAGCTGCAATTACTTCTAAGAATATTTTAACCATTTCTTCAGCTGTAGCCTTATCTAACTTTCTGTTAAATGCAACTATTCCACCAAATATTGAAGTTGGATCTACATCATGTGCTTTAGTGTAAGCTTCATATGGAGTCTCACCTATTGCAACACCACATGGAGTATTATGTTTTAATGCACAGCATGAAGCTTCATCAAATTCATTTGCAACCTTCCATGCTATATCTAAATCTTTAATATTATTGTAAGAAAGCTCTTTACCATTTAATATTTCATAATCATTCATTCCACCATCAAATTCAGTAGAAACATAGTAAGCAGCACTTTGATGTGGATTTTCACCATATCTTAAACTTTGCTTTTTCTTATATGAAATTGAAAGATATTCTGGATATTCTTCTTCATCACTCAACATAAAGTTTGAAATTGCAGCATCGTAAGCACTCATTAAGTTAAATACTTTACCTGCTAATTTCTTTCTTAATTTATAGCTAACATCTCCAGTTTCTTTAATTTCAGCCATTACAGCTTCATAATCTTTAACATCTGAAATAACAACAACGTCTTGGAAGTTCTTAGCTGCTGCTCTAAGCATTGTAGGACCACCGATATCAATGAATTCTACTTTTTCTTCAAAGCTTAAATCTTCTCTAACTTTTTCAAAGAAAGGATATAAATTAACTATTACCATATCAATTGTATCTATATTTCTTTCTTTAATTGTATTCATATGTTCTTCATTATCTCTTATAGCAAGTATTCCTGCATGAATTATTGGGTGAAGAGTCTTAACTCTTCCATCTAGCATTTCTGGGAAGTTAGTAACTTCATTAACTTCAGTTACAGAAACTCCATTTTCTTTTAAGTGCTTATAAGTACCTCCAGTTGAAATAACCTCAACTCCGTTTTCTGCTAAAAACTTTGAAAAATCTAAAACACCAGTCTTATCAAATACACTAATTAATGCTCTTTTTATCATGTAAAAATCCTCCCTATTTTAAAATATTTACTCTTCCATCTATAATTTCAATTTTACCCCTACTTAATAAATCAATAGCCTTTGGCAATAGCTTATGTTCTTCTACTAATACTCTCTTTTGAATATCTTCAGCAGTATCCTCAAAATATACTGGCACTGCTTCTTGAAGTATTATTGCTCCCCCATCTACTTCTTCATTTACAAAGTGAACCGTACATCCAGTAAATCTAACTCCTGAGCTTCTTACTGCATTATGTACATGCATTCCATACATCTTATCTCCACAAAAACTAGGAATAAGAGATGGATGTATATTTATTATTCTATCTTTAAACGCTTTTAATATTTCCCCATTTAATATTGAAAGATACCCTGCTAAAACTATTAAATCAACTGTCCCCCTAGTTAATTCTAATATTTTATTAGAAGTCTCATTTCCATATTCTTTTCTAGAAACAACATGAGTAGCAATACCAGCATTTTTAGCTCTCTCTAAGCCATAAATTCCTTCTTTGCTTCCAATAACCATTTCTACTTTAAAAGTATCTTGTCCATAATCTAAAATTGATTGGAGGTTTGACCCTCCACCAGATACAAGTACTGCTACTTTAAGCAAACTCCTTCACCTCCAGCTGTTACAACACCAATTTCATAAGCTTTTTCACCTAATTCAATAAGTTCTTTAATAACAGCATCAACATCTTTTTCATCAACACATAACACAAAACCAATCCCCATATTGAATGTATTATACATATGATCTCTATTTACACCTTTATTAATCATATCTTCAAAGATTGCTGGTAATGGATAACTATCTTTGTTTATTTCAGCAGTTAATTCTCCACCGTTAAACATTCTTGGAACATTTTCAATAAATCCACCGCCAGTTACATGAGACATACCTTTAATATCAAACTTTTCAATTAAGCTTAATATTGGTTTAACATATATCTTAGTTGGCGTAATTAATGTTTTCCAAACTTCTTCACCATTAAATTCTTCATTTAGATCTGTATATAATTTTCTAACTAAAGAGAAACCATTTGAATGTACACCAGATGAAGCTAAACCTATTAACTTATCTCCTGGCTTAATGTTTTTTCCGTTTATTATCTTATCTTTATCAACAATACCTACTGCAAATCCTGCAATATCGTATTCTCCTTCTTTATAGAAACCTGGCATTTCAGCCGTTTCTCCTCCAACTAAAGCACAATCTGACATTACACAACCATCAGAAACACCTTTAACTAAATCAGCAGCAACTTCTGCTTCAAGCTTTCCACACGCTATATAATCTAAGAAGAATAATGGCTTTGCTCCATGACATAAAATATCATTTACACACATAGCTACACAGTCAATTCCAACTGTATCATATTTCTTAGTTTTAAAAGCTAATTCAAGCTTAGTTCCAACACCATCTGTACCAGAAACTAAAACTGGCTTTTTATATCCTTCTGGTAATTCAACCATTCCTGCAAAGCTTCCAAGACCATTTAAAACATATTCACTCATTGTTCTTTGTGCATATTCCTTTATAAGCTTTACTGACTTATACCCTTCTTCTATATTAACTCCAGCCTCTTTATAAGTTATCATTTAAATTACCTACCTTTCAGTTTCTATTGGTGTTGCAACTGGATATACTCCATTGAAACATCCTACACAATATCCTTGATCTGCATTAAAGCATTTGTACATACCATCCATAGTTAAATATCCTAATGAATCACAACCAATTATTTCTCTTATTTCTTCTAATGAATTATTAGCTCCAATAAGTTCTTTTCTATAAGGAGTATCAATTCCAAAGTAACATGGATATTGAACTACTGGTGATGCTACTAAGAAGTGAACTTCTTTTGCTCCAGCTCTTCTTAAAGATTCAACTAAATGCTTTGAAGTAGTTCCTCTTACTATAGAGTCATCTATAAGAATAACTCTCTTATCTTTAATATTTACCTTTAAAGGATTTAATTTTACAGCTACGGCTCTTTCTCTTACTTCTTGAGAAGGAGTAATAAATGTTCTTCCAACGTATCTATTTTTAACAAATCCAGTATCATAAGGAATACCTGATGCCTTAGCATATCCTATTGCTGCTGGTATACCTGAATCTGGTACTGCAACAACTACATCAGCTTCAATTTGATTTTCTTTATATAATTGTTCTCCAGCTCTAACTCTTGATTCATGAACATCTAATCCATCAATAATTGAATCTGGTCTAGCAAAGTATATATATTCAAAAGCACAAGTTTGACATTGAGTATTTTCAGAATATCTATATGACTTTATTCCACTTTCATCAATTACTACAATTTCTCCTGGATCAATATCTCTAACTAATTCTGCTCCAATTGCATCTAAAGCACAGCTTTCAGAAGTTAAAATATAACCTTCTTCAATCTTTCCTAGGCAAAGAGGTCTTATTCCATGAGGATCTCTTACACCAATAAGCTTGTTTTCAGTTAATATAACCATTGCAAAAGAACCTCTAACAGCTTGAATCGCATCTAATACAGCTCTTTCAACACCTTTTTTAGCCCCTCTTGCAATTAAGTTAGCAATTACTTCTGAGTCAATTGATGTATGGAATACATGTCCACCATCTTCAAGTAATTCTCTTATAACATCAGCATTAACTAATGTTCCATTGTGCGCCATAGCTATTGGTCCTAGCTTTGTTTTGCTTAATAATGGCTGTGCATTTTCTATTCTAGTATCACCACTTGTTGAATATCTAACATGTCCAATTGCTGCAAATCCTTTTAAGCTATTTATATCATCTTGAGAGAATGCTTCTGTTATAAGTCCCATTCCCTTTTTAATATTTATATCTTCACCATTTGCAACTGCTATACCAGCACTTTCTTGACCTCTATGTTGAAGTGCATATAATCCGTAATATGCTACTGAAGCAACATCTAATGGTTTGTTAGAGTAAACACCAAATACTCCACACTCATCTTTAAATTTATCATTACTTGGATCCATTATTATATTGTCTAACTTTGGACTCATACTTTTAACCCCCGATTAATTAGTTTGGAGTTAATAGTTTTTAGTTAGTAGTTGAGGCTGAAACTCTTAGTGAGTTTCTATAAAATATTTTTCCTAAAATCAACATTAATTGATTTTATTCATTAACTCCTAACTACTAACTCCTAACTACTAACTATTCCTGTATTCTCTTTAATATTTCTATATATGCATCTTTAACATTACCAAGGTCTCTTCTAAATCTGTCCTTATCTAATTTTTCTCCAGTAGTAGCATCCCAGAATCTGCAAGTATCTGGTGAAATTTCATCTGCTAAAACTATATCTCCGTTAAATCTACCAAACTCTAATTTAAAGTCTATTAATCTAATTTTAGATTTTAAGAACATATCCTTTAAAATATCGTTGATTTTTGCTGTTAAAGCATAAATCTTTTCTAATTCTTCAAAAGTAGTAGCTCCAATTCCAACTGCATGGTAATCATTTATTAATGGATCTCCTAGAGAATCATCTTTGTATGATAATTCAAATACTGTAGTCTTAAGCTCTGTTCCTTCTTCTAATCCTAATCTCTTAGCCATAGAACCAGCAGCAACATTTCTTACTATTACTTCTAGTGGAACTATTTCAACCTTCTTACATAATTGTTCTCTATCATTTAACTTTTCAATAAAGTGAGTTGGAACTCCCTTTTCATTTAACATTTCAAATAACATTGAAGTAATTGAATTATTTAAAACACCCTTATCTTCTATTTGCCCTTTCTTTTCTCCATTAAAAGCAGTTGCATCATCTTTGTAATAAACTATTACTTCATCAGCCTTATCTGTAGCATATATTTTCTTTGCCTTACCTTCGTACATCATTTCTAATTTTTCCATTATAAATCCACTCCTTCACCATTTTCAGCTATAAATTTTTCTTTCATTTCTTTTCTATATTCAACTAATTTAGCTTTTAATTCTTTATCATTTACTGAAAGCATTTGTACTGCAAGCATTCCAGCATTATAAGCATTATTTATTCCAACTGTTGCAACTGGAATAGATTTTGGCATTTGTACTATTGAAAATAATGCATCTAACCCTTCTATTGCACCCTTACATGGAACTCCTATAACTGGCATTGTAGTTTGAGAAGCAATTACACCTGGTAAGTGTGCTGCAAGACCTGCACCTGCAATTACAACTTGACATCCTTGTTCTTCAACTTCTCTTAATGTTTCTTCTAACTTTTCTGGAACTCTATGAGCTGATAAAACAAATGCTTTATACTCAATACCAAATTCCTTTAAGCAGTTAGCTGCTCCCCTCATTATTTCTGTATCAGATTTAGATCCAAAAAATATTGCTACTTTCATACTATCCTCTCCTTTTAAAATAAGAACTAAGAAGGAAAAGTTAAAAGTTAAGGTAGAAACTCCTCAAGGAGTTTCTTAAAATATAATCTTTCTAAATTCAGCCCTGCTGAATTTATTCCCCAACCTTTTCCTCTTCACCCTTCACTACTTAAAGTATTTAACTCCTGATTCGAAAATCTTTTGATCAAAGTTTCCTGGTACATTCTTATAAAGATTATCTCCAATTCTTTCAGAGTGTCCCATCTTCCCAAGAACTCTACCATCTGGACTTGTTATACCTTCTATTCCAAGCATTGATCCATTTGGATTAAATGGCATATCTAATGCTATATTTCCTTTATTATCAACATATTGTGTTGCTACTTGTCCATTTTCAACTAATTGCTTTAATAGTTTTTCTGGAGCAACAAATCTTCCTTCTCCATGAGAAATTGCTACATTATGAATATCTCCCAGTTCAATCCCGTTAAACCATGGTGATTTCTTAGAAACAACCTTAGTTTGAATTATTGAACTCATATGTCTATTAATTTCGTTATAAGTTAATGTAGCCATATCTTCTTCAATATCAACTATTTCCCCATATGGTACTAATCCTAACTTAATTAATGCTTGGAAGCCGTTACAAATACCTAACATTAATCCATCTCTATTCTTTAATAAATCCATAACAGCATCTTTAATTCTTTCATTTCTAAATACTGTTGATATAAATTTACCTGAACCATCTGGCTCGTCTCCAGCAGAGAACCCACCTGGTAACATTATTATTTGACTTTCTCTAATTTGCTTTTCTAAGTTTTCAATTGACTCTACAAAAGCATCCTTAGAGTAATTTCTAAATACTAAAGTTTCTGTTTCTGCACCAGCATTTCTAAATGCTCTTTCACAATCATATTCACAGTTTGTTCCTGGGAATACCGGAATTATTACTTTTGGTTTAGCAACCTTTATAATAGGTGAATTAACATTTACTTTATCAAATAAAACTTCTTCTACTTTTTCATTGCTACTCTTAGTTTTTATCTTAAATACCTTAGATAATTTTTCTTCATAACTTTCTTCTAAAGCACTTAATTTTAAATCTAAGTCATATTCTTCTGAAATTATTACTTCATCTTTTATTGTGCTTCCTATTGCTTTATAAGCGCATCCTTTAAACTCTTCATCTATATTTACATCAGACTTAACTTCTAAAACTAAACTTCCATAGTTTAATCCAAAAAGCTCTTCCTTAGTTAGATTAGAGAACTTAACCCCAATTTTATTTCCGAAAGCCATCTTTGAAAGTGTTTCAGCTACTCCACCAAATTTAACGGATGCTGCTGATATTACTTTTCCTTCTAAAATAAGCTCATGTAACTTTTCTAAATTATTCTTATAACCTTCAACTTTTAATGTATAGTCTTCATTTCTTTCAGCCATTAAGAATACTAATTGTGAACCTGCTTCTTTTAATTCAGCACTGATTATATTCTTAGCTTTTTCAACTCCAACTGCAAAAGCTACTAGCGTTGGAGGTACATCTATATCTCCAAAACTTCCAGACATTGAGTCCTTTCCACCAATTGCAGGTATTCCTAAATCAATTTGTGCTTGATATGCCCCAAGTAATGCCGCAAATGGTTTACCCCATCTTTCTGCATTTTTTCCTAGCTTTTCAAAGTATTCTTGAAGAGTTAATCTTGCTTTTCTATAATCTCCACCAACAGCTGCTAACTTTGTAACCGCTTCAATTATTGAATAGTAAGCCATGTGATATGGACTCCAGACTCCTAAATCTGGATTAAATCCATAACTCATTATTGTAGCCTCTTCACTTACTCCATTTAATACTGGAATCTTAGCAACCATTGCTTCTTGTTCTGTATTTGCATCCCTACCACCATATGGCATAAGAACTGTTCCTCCACCTATAGTAGAGTCAAATCTTTCAACTAATCCCTTTTGTGAAGCAACATTTAATTTCTTTAAGTTATTTACCCATGCTTCTTTAACATCTATGTCCCCAACTGCTAAAGGATATTCACCTGGTAATTTAACTTCTACATTAGTTACTTGTCTTGCCCCATTTGTATCTAAGAAGCTTCTCTTTAAGTTAACTATTTCTTTGCCTCTCCAATACATTCTTAATCTTTCTGTATCAGTAACTTCTGCTACAACAACAGCTTCTAAGTTTTCTACTTTAGATAATTCTATAAATCTATCTACATTTTCTTTATTAACTACTACAGCCATTCTTTCTTGTGATTCAGATATTGCAATTTCAGTTCCATCTAAACCTTCATACTTCTTAGGAACATTATCTAAGTTAATATCTAAACCTCTAGTTAATTCTCCAATTGCAACTGAAACTCCACCTGCTCCAAAGTCATTACATCTTTTTATCATTTTTGCTATTTCAGCATTTCTGAATAATCTTTGGATTTTTCTTTCTGTAGGTGCATTACCCTTTTGAACTTCTGCAGCACATTCATTTATTGAATCTTCTGTATGCTCTTTTGATGAACCTGTAGCTCCACCAACACCATCTCTTCCAGTTCTTCCTCCAAGAAGAATTACTATATCTCCAGCATTAGGTTCTTCTCTTACTACATTTTCCTTTGGTGCTGCTGCTATAACTGCACCAACTTCCATTCTTTTAGCTACATAGTTTGGATGATATACTTCTGAAACTTGTCCAGTTGCTAATCCAATTTGATTTCCGTATGAACTATAACCATGTGCTGCTCCTAAAGTGATAGTTCTTTGTGGTAATTTACCTTTGATTGTATCCTCTACTGGAACTGTTGGATCAGCTGCACCAGTAACCCTCATTGCTTGATATACGTATGTTCTACCTGAAAGTGGATCTCTTATAGCTCCTCCTAAACAAGTTGCTGCACCACCAAAAGGTTCAATTTCAGTTGGGTGATTGTGTGTTTCATTTTTAAACATCACTAAGTATTCTTCATTACCCTTATCTGTTTCTATGTTAACTTTTATTGAACAAGCATTTATTTCTTCAGAAATGTCTAAGTCATCTAACATCCCTCTTTTTCTCATTTCCTTCATAGTAATAACTGCTATATCCATTAATGTTTCGTCTCTATCAGTTTCTCCATAAACAAAATCTCTTGATTTTAAATATGCTTCATATGACTTTTGAGCTGCATTATTTAATTCACCTATTTCAAAAGTTACATCTTCAATTGCAGTACTAAATGTTGTATGTCTGCAGTGATCTGACCAATATGTATCAATTACTTTTATTTCTGTGATTGTTGGTACTTTTTCTTCACTTTTGAAGTAGTCTCTTATCATTACTAAGTCATCAATACTCATTGCAAGACCTAATTCTTTATGGAACTCTTCTATTTGTTTTCTATCCTTATTAACAAAGTCATTAAGTATTTCTACATCGTTAGGTTCTGCTAATTTTGAAGAAAGTTCAATATTATCTATTGCTACTTCTCTAGAATCTACTGGATTTATATAATAACTTTTTATTTTATTTACTTCATCTTCAGTTAAATTACCTTTTAAAACTATTACTTTTGCTGATTTTACTTCTACTCTATCTTCAGCTCCTAATAATCCAATACATTCTGATGCTGAATCAGCTCTTTGATCATATTGTCCCGGTAAAAACTCTACTGCAAACGCTACTTCATCCTCATTTATTGGAAGATTTTCTTCATATAAATTATCTACTGTTTTTTCAGCAAATATTGTATATAAAGATTTTTTATAATACTCTTCTTTCATTTCACCTAATATATATTTATTGATTACTCTTACTTCTTGAAGATTATCTATTCTTAAATTACTTTTAAAATCTTCCATAAGACTTTTAGCTTCAACATTAAAACCATGTTTCTTTTCTACAAAAATGCATTTAAACCCTAACATCCTATACCTCCACCTTTAAAACACGAACATTTTCTCCATTTTTATTTTTATTCTTCGTATTAATTAAATATTACCAATTTATTTTATATTTGTCAACTTTATTAAGTGTTTTTTAACATATTTTTCGTTATATAGACGAATTTTAACTCTATTATTTTAAATTTAATTCGTATTATTCGTTTTTTTTATTAAATTTATTAATTTATTTAGAGATTTTAAAGTATGAATAATATAAAAATTTGCAATACTATAAAAGTAAATTACATATTTAATCTAAATTTAGTAAAGTTAAGGAGTGTTTTTATGAGAGTCCCTAAACATATCGGTATTATTCCTGATGGTAATAGACGTTGGGCAGAAAATAATGGCCTTTCTAAAGAAAAAGGATATAACATCGGCATTAATCCTGGCCTTTTATTATTTAAGTTATGTCAAAAGCTTGGTATTGAAGAACTAACTTACTATGGATTTACTACTGATAATACTAAAAGACCTAAAGATCAAAAGGATGCATTTACCCAAGCTTGTATTGATGCTGTAAATTTACTTTCTCACGAAGATGCTGAATTATTAGTTGTAGGTAATATAGAATCTCCTTGTTTTCCTCCTGAATTATTGCCCTTTACAAAAAGAAAAACATTTGGAAAGGGAGGATTAAAAGTAAATTTTTTAGTAAATTATGGTTGGGAATGGGATTTAAATTTATCAAGACAAACATATAAGAAAAGAAATAATCTTGATTTAGTTCTTCATTCTGAAGATATTTCTAGAATTGACTTAATAATTCGTTGGGGCGGCAGAAGACGCTTAAGCGGATTTTTACCAATACAATCTGTTTATTCTGATTTTTATGTAGTTGATGATTATTGGCCTGATTTTAAACCTCAACATATATACGATGCACTAGAATGGTATTCAACTCAAGACATTACATTAGGAGGTTAAGCCTTAATTCAAGGATGTGATTTAAATGAAAAAAGCAATTGTTATTGGTGGTGGTATAGGTGGTTTATCTATAGCTGCTAGGTTATTAAAGGATGGTTTTAATGTTGATTTATACGAAAAAAACAAATCGCTTGGTGGCAAAATTAGTCAAGTTAAATTTGCTGATTTTAAATTTGATTTAACTGCTTCCTTGCTAATGATTCCTAATGATTATACTGAAATTTTTTCTTATTGTAATAAAAATTATAAAGATTATT
>OHIM01000862.1_pt1 | contig 14880 bp, 9 predicted proteins | sample 1568271 | NCBI WGS metagenome assembly OHIM01 (sample SAMEA3879580, study PRJEB24766) | human gut metagenome | biome: human-associated habitat; feature: feces | place: USA | collected 1985/1987
GGAGAAAATGTATGAAAAAAAGAATTCTAGCAGCTATGCTTACTTTGTCTATGGTTGTGTCCATGACAGCATGCGGAAATTCAGAAGCAGGAGGATCAAAGGATTCAGCTAAAAATAACGGTAATGGGGATGAACCATATACAGTTACCATGGTTCTGAATGGAAGCACACAGCCGGATGAAGAAAGAATCGAACAAAAAATCAATGAGATTCTTGAACCGGAACTTAATGCGAATCTTGATATTGTTGTGCTGCCGTGGGCAAGTGCAAGCCAGCAGTTACAGCTTATGTTATCAGGGGATGAAAAAATTGATGTCTTTTATACCCAGGCAACCAATGCAGTGCAGTATATGAATGCAGGACAGATTGTAGACATGTCTGAACTGATTGATAAATATGGAACAAATATCAAACAGATTTATGGAGAGGATATAGCTAAGATCAATCAGGTCGAAGGCTTTGTATATGGCGTGCCAAATCAGATTGAACGAGGAAGTATTCCTGCCATATTTATGAGAAAAGATCTGGTGGAAAAGTACAATATTGATACAACACAGATTAAAGAACCAAAAGATCTGGAAAGTGTTTTTGAGACAGTAAAAGCGGGAGAGCCGGATATGACAATGTTATATTCGAGCAGTGAGAATGATGCACCGGCTACAAGATTATTCCGTGGAGATACTCTGTCAGATAACAATTATCTTGGTGTACTCATGGATCAGACGAACAGCACAAAATTAGAAAACTTCTTTGCGACGGACTGGTTTAAAGATACAACTACCATGCTGCATAACTGGTATCAGAAGGGATATATCAGCCAGGATGCAGGAACTAACACAGAGAACTGGAGAACAGTATGCAAGGCTGGAAATTTATTTTCACTGTTTTTTTCTTATCATCCTGGAACACCGGTAGAATTTGAAAGCTCCACCGGCTATGATTTTGAGATCGTGCCATTTTATAACGAACCGATCATAAATAGCTCATCCTATAATGGTGTTACATTCTCAATTGCCCAGAATTCAGAAAATCCGGAGAAAACAATGGAAGTACTGGATTATATCTACGGAAGTTCAGAGATCATGAATCTTTTAAACTGGGGTGAACAGGATAAAGACTATGTGATAGAAGATGCTGATAATGGCATTATCAATTTCCCGGAAGGAATCACTTCTGATAATGCAGGCTATAACTTAAACCTTGGATGGGAATTGCCAAATCAGTTTATTGCTTATAAATGGACTGGTTCAGATCCGCAATTATGGGAAAAAATGGAAGAATTTAACGGTTCTGCAAAGAGCTCCAAAGCAGTAGGATTTTTATTTGACAGCAGTAATTGTTCAAGTGAGATCGCAGCTCTTTCCAATATTGTAAAACAATACAGCGGAGCACTTTACAGCGGTTCCGGAGATCCAGATGAACTTATTCCGGAATTGTTAGAAGCATTAGATGATGCGGGAATCAATGAAGTGATCCAGGCAAAACAGGAACAGTTAGATGCTTTTCTTGCAGCAAAATAATCAGGTTCAGAAGGAAAGTCCCACAGATACAACGTGGGACTTTTTCATAAAAGGAGAAACTTATGAAGAAGAAAAAGAACAAAGTTAAGGAATATCTGCCGCTCTATCTGATGATGCTTCCGGGATTATTATATCTGCTGATCAATAATTATCTTCCGATGACAGGTATTATACTTGCTTTTAAAAAGTTGAATTTTTCAAAAGGAATTTTGGCAAGCCCGTGGGCAGGACTGGATAATTTTAAATTTTTGTTCTCGTCAAAAGATGCCTGGATTATTACAAGAAATACATTGCTATATAATATAGCGTTTATTCTTGTCAATATGGTCGTTGGAATTGCAATCGCAATTTTAATCTGTGAAGTTAAGAACACAAAAATGAAAAAAATATACCAGAGTGCTATATTATTGCCATTTTTGATGTCGATGGTCATTTTAAGCTATATTGTGTATGCACTTTTAAGTGCCGAAAATGGTCTTGTAAACAATACGATCCTGCCATTACTGCATATAGATCCGATCCAGTGGTATCAGAAACCAAAATACTGGCCGGCGATTCTTATCATTGCAAACTGCTGGAAAGGAGTGGGATACGGATGTCTGATTTATATTGCATCGCTGATCGGTATTGATCCGACTTATTATGAGGCAGCAAGACTGGATGGAGCCACAAAGTGGCAGGAAATCACAAAAATCACATTGCCATGCCTGGTACCGACAATCATTACGCTGTTATTATTGAGCATTGGAAGAATCTTCTATTCTGATTTTGGATTATTTTATCAGGTTCCGATGAACTCCGGTGTGTTGTTCCCAACAACAAACGTAATTGATACGTATGTATATCGTGCATTGATCGAACAGGGAAATATCAGTATGTCATCCGCAGCGGGTGTATACCAGTCATTAGTAGGTTTTGTCATTGTCATGTTAAGTAACTGGATCGTTAGACGTGTAGATAAAGACAGAGCATTGTTTTAGGAGGAGAGTCCATTATGACAAATTCAAAAAAAACAAAGAGATACCAGTTTTGGATCAATCTGATACTGATCGTGATGACATTGACTATTATTTTACCATTTTTGCTGGTATTTATTTCATCCATCACGGATGAAACAGTGTTGATCCGGAATGGATATTCCTTTTTCCCGGAAAAAATAAGCTTTTATGCATATCAGTATATTATCAGACAGGGAGAGAAAATACTCCGTGCGTATGGCGTTACAATTCTTATTACGGTAGTAGGTACCTTTTTTAATCTGATGTTTTCAGCATTACTGGCATATCCGCTGTCTGTGAAGACATTGCCTTATAGAAGGCAGATTACTTTTTTTGTATTTTTTACAATGTTATTTAATGGCGGTTTAGTACCTACATATCTGATGTATGTAAATTATTTTCATATAAAAAATACAATATGGGCACTGATAATTCCTAATTTGTTGCTGAGTGCGAACAATGTGCTGATGATACGGAGCTATTTTATGACAAGTATTCCGGAAGCATTGTATGAAGCGGCAAAAATTGATGGCGCAGGACATACAAAAATCTTTTTTCAAATTACGTTTCCACTTGGTAAACCTATCCTTGTAACCATGGGATTATTTTCGGCACTGGCATATTGGAACGACTGGACAAATGGTTTATACTATTTATCAGGAAATCAGGGACAGAAATTATATAGTATCCAGAATCTTTTGAATCAGATGATCACTGATATCCAGTATCTTGCAAGCGGTAAGGTTGCCGGAAATATAGGGGCAGAAGTTGCAAAACTTCCGACAACGTCCATAAGGATGGCAATTGCTTTTATAGCAATGCTTCCATTATTTATCATTTATCCGTTTTTACAGAAATATTTCGCAGAGGGTATTACGCTAGGGGCAGTAAAAGGTTAAAGGAATATCATGGCGTTTGGAAAAAAGATGAATTTAAAAAGACGAAAAAAGAAATCTTTAGCACAACAGAGTAAGCAAATATTAATTTTAATGACAGTCATTCTGGTAATTATTCTGGGAGGATGCACTTATGTTTTAAACAAAACAAGTGGGCAGATTTACGAACAGATGAGCCAGATGGCACAGCTGTATGCGCAGGAGCTTGACAATCGTTTTTTGAGGATCAGCCGGAATCTTTTTTCTACGATCATGGATACCAATGAGACAAATTCCACGTTCTATGGAAATGTAAATCTGATGAAGAATGGGGATTATTCGGAGTATGCGATCGGAAAACTCAGAGAAGAATATTTTTCTTCAGCATGGGAATATGGAACGGAATACAGGATTTTTTTATACACACATGATACGGATAAATTATATCAGCTTTCCCTGTCTTCGGATGGAAATTACACAATGTCACCTGATATTGCAGCGTCTATCCGTGAGCAGATAGACAAATTAGATGAAAAGACATATGCAGTGAAGCGGAAGTGGGATGTTTTGGAGTGTGATAATGAGGTATATATCTGTAAAATTGCACAAAAAAATGGAATTGCATTAGGATGCATTGTAAATGTAAAAAGTATCTTAGAACCATTCTCAAAGCTTTCGTTGGGAAAGCATGGATATGTAAGCCTTGTCGATCAGGATGAGGTCTGTATAGGTATGTTAGACCAGAGCGGAATCATATCAGAGCCGCAAAGTATGAATACCAAAAATACTTATACGATCCGTCAGGGATTATCCAGAGCACCCTTTGAGATCAGGATCGGGATTTCTTTAGGCGGTGTCTTAAGCCTGATGGCGGGAAGTCTGCTCGGAATGACAGTATTGATCTTTATGATTCTTATTATGAGTGGGATATTGCTATTTCATGTGTATTCCAATATTATGAAACCGCTTAAAGTGTTCACACAAAACCTTCAGCAATATGATGAGGGTGGATATATGCTGAACATGACGGAAGGAAATCTGCTTGAATTAGAGCAGATTGATGGAAAATTCCGTACAATGATCCATCAGATCCGCAAATTGAAGATCACGCTATATGAACGGGAATTAGAGAAACAGAAAATTGAGATGGATTATCTGAAAATGCAGATCCGGCCGCATTTTTATTTGAATTGCCTGAACTTTATTTACAGCATGATCGACTTTGGCGATTATGAACACGCAAGGGCAATGACAAAAATCACTTCGGATTATCTTTCATATATTTTTCGGAATACAACGGACAGAGTTCCGGTTTTAGCGGAATCAAAGCATTGTGAAGATTATTTAAAAATCCTGCTGCTGAGGTATCCGGATAAGTTTACCTATTATATTGAAGTTCATGATGAAGTGGCAGATGCGGAGATATTTCCATTCTTAATACAGGTTTATGTTGAAAATGCTGCAAAACAGGCATTGATGGCAGATGAAAAAATGCTGATCTCAGTTACGGTATATCCTGAGGACAGGGACGATGAAAAATACGTTAATATTTTTATCTCGGATACGGGAAAGGGATTTCCGGACGAAATATTATGTAAACTACAAAATGGACAAAACATTTCTGACAATGGAAAACATATCGGTATTTGGAATTGTATGAGGCGGTTTCAGTATTATTATGGGGATCAGGGAGAGATCCATTTCAGCAATAGTCCATTAGGTGGTGCCGTTGTGGATATTCATGTTCCATATAAAATCGGAAGGAGCGATACACAGGAATGAAATTATTGCTGGTGGATGATGAACGTTATGTGATTGAAAGTATAAAGAAAAATATCTGCTGGGAGCGGACAGGTATTACTGAGATTTATACAGCATTTACTATGAAACAGGCACAGGAAATTATAACAGCTGTTAAAATGGACATTATTATCAGTGATATTGTGATGCCTGCTGCAACAGGATTTGATCTGGTGCAATGGGTGAGGGAGCAGAATTTCAGGATACAGGTTATTTTTTTGACCAGTTATGCGGAATTTGACTATGCAAGACGTGCGATACAGCTGGAAAGCGTTGAATATCTGCTAAAGCCAATTGATTTTGAAAAACTGGAGGAAGCATTAAAAAAAGCAGAACAGGCAGTGCTTCAGGAAAAACATATCGAAAAACTTACAGAAGCGAGTGAGCAGTGGGAAAAAGACCGGATAATCCTGCAAAAGGATATCTGGAGAAATTTATTGAGCGGTAACATGACACAAAACCAGTTCTGCGAATCTGCAAAAAGGATGGATCTGTATCAGGATGGATTGATATATTTTAAACTGATCTGCTTTTATATGGATCATAAAGCGGAAGAGACACAAAAGTGGGACCCTTCCACCATCGAATTTGTCATGCAAAATGTGTTGACGGAGTTATTTCATTCCTTTTATGCCAGAGTGGACACCGTATTTTGTGAAAACGAATGTCGATACTGGGTGGTTCTGTCAACGGATAAAATGCCGGAAGAAGGAGAAAAAATAAGGGAAAAAGATCTGCTCAATCATTTTGTGCAATGGATGACAGATCATGTACATTCCTATTTTTGGTGTGGAGCGGGAAATTGGAGTGGATTTTCTGAAGTGACCGCACAGGCTGACGATTTGCGGAAGATGCGTGAAAGCAGTCTGTCGGTATGGAATGAGGTTATATATCTGTATGAGTTCCAGCCGAGTGGAACAGTCTATAAAAATCCGGAGCTGGATACATGGAAAACCCTTTTGGCAGAGGAGGAAGTGGAAGCAGTCATAGCAAGCATACGCAGTTATCTGGAGACAGTCAGGAAGAATGAGATGATCACACGGCAGTTTTTGGTGTCATTAAGGACGGACGTTACACAGATGGTGTATGTATGGCTGTCAGAGATGGGGATTTATGCCAATGCACTTTTTTCAGATAAAGAGAGTGAGAATTACATGCTTGGCGCTGTAAATGGATTTAACGAAATGATGGAGTATGTAGAAAATCTCATGCGGAAAGCGGTTGGATATAAATTATATATCACAAAAGAAGACACTGTCGCAGATCAGATATGTACCTATATTGACAGTCATTTCAGGGAAGAGATACACAGAGATGAACTGGCAGAATTAGTCTATTTGAATACAGACTATATGTCTCGGATGTTCAAAAAAGAAAAGGGAGTATCTATAAGCAATTATATATTGCAGAAAAGGGTAGACGAAGCAAAAAAACTTTTGTGTGGCAGCAGTCTTCCAATCAATACGGTTTCATTACATATTGGATATAGTAATTTTTCCTATTTTACAAAAATGTTTAAGGAGAATACAGGATTGACGCCACTGGAATATAGAAGAAAATTTGGAGAGGAAACATACGTATGACAGAACAGAAATTAACAGAACTTTTGAGAGACATGTCTCTGGAAGAAAAAGTAAATCAGATGAGTCAGGTGACAGGAGGATTTTTTAATGGTGAAATCGTTGTCACAGGTCCTATGGCGGATAAGGGATTTACAGAAGACAATGTAAATCTTGCAGGATCAGTCATCGGATCCATGGGCGCTGAAACCCTGAAAAGTATACAAAAAAACTATATGGAAAAGCATCCGCACCATATTCCATTGCTGTTTATGCTAGATGTCATAAATGGTTATAAGACGGTGTTTCCAATTCCGCTTGCGCAGGGAGCTTCCTTTGAACCAGAATTGTCAGAACAGTGTGCATCTGTGGCAGCAAAGGAGGCTTCGGTCAGCGGTCTTCATGTGACATTTGCACCTATGACAGATCTGGTAAGAGATGCAAGGTGGGGACGTGTCATGGAATCAACGGGAGAAGATCCTTACCTGAACAGTCTATTCTGTGCAGCAATGGTGCGTGGATTTCAGGGAAACAGCCTGAAAGATAACTATGCAATTGCAGCATGTGTCAAACATTTTGCAGGATATGGTGCACCGACAGCAGGGAGAGATTATAATACGGTAGAACTTTCCGAACATACATTCAGAGAGTTCTATCTGCCATCGTATCAGGCGGGAATCGATGCAGGTGCAGCTCTTGTTATGACATCTTTTAATACAGTTAACGGAATCCCGGCAACCGGAAATAAAAAGTTGATGCGGGACATTTTAAGAGAGCAGATGAAGTTCGATGGTGTACTTATATCAGACTGGGCAGCCATCGAGGAGACCATTTATCACGGATATTGTGCAGACAGAGAAGAAGCAGCAGTGCGTGCAGTGGAAGCAGGCGTAGATATTGACATGATGACAGGAATTTACAGTGAAAATCTGTGTCAGATGGTCAGGGATGGAAAAATAAGAGAAGAACTTATAGATGAGGCATGTCTTCGTATTCTGCGGCTTAAAAATAATCTGGGACTCTTTGAGAATCCATATAAAGATGCAGATCAGAAAAAAGAAAAGGAATACATTTTATGTGAGGAGCACCGGAATCTGGCGAGAGAAGCTGCAAAGAAATCTTTTGTTTTGTTGAAAAATGAGGATCATATCCTGCCTTTAGAGCAACAGAAAAAGATTGCCTTTATTGGTCCGTATGTAGATAACAGAAACCTGTTTGGTGCCTGGTCATTTATCGCAGATGCAAAAGATGTTATGACGCTGCAAGAGGCAGTACAGGAACAGTACGTTTCAGAAAACAGTACATTTTGTCAGGGATCACCAATGTTAGGGGCGGATGTATGTCTGGAAGGATTTGGAGAACAGCAGCAGCAATCTTATACACGGGAGCAGGAGGATCATATGCTGCAGGAGGCGGTACAGGCAGCAAAAGAGGCAGATATTGTTGTACTTGCAATAGGAGAAGACCGTTTACAGTCGGGTGAAGCAACCAGTAACGCAAATATCAGAATCCCTGAGGTACAGGAAGCATTGCTTGATAGAATTGCGGAAGTCAATCAAAATATTGTAGTGGTTTTATTTTCAGGACGCCCGTTAGACATACGTGAAATAAACAAAAAGGCAAAAGCCATCCTTCAGGTGTGGCTGCCTGGAACAGAAGGAGCTAGGGCAATTGCGGACACTTTATTTGGAAAATATAATCCAAGCGGAAAACTGCCGATGAGTTTTCCATACTGTGTAGGACAGGTACCGGTACATTATAATGAATATTCAACAGGACGCCCACATATAGAAGGCAAAGATAAAGACAGATTCCGCTCGAAATATCTGGATATTCCAAATGAGCCATTGTATCCATTTGGATATGGCCTGAGTTACACAACATTTGAGGTATCAGATATTCATTTAGATCGGACATGGATGGATACATCGGGACAGATTGAAGCGGAGGTGACTGTAAAAAATACAGGAAACTGCACGGGAACAGAAACCTTGCAGCTTTATATCCATGATATTGCGGCTTCTGTAGTGCGTCCGGTCAAAGAATTGAAAGATTTTAAGAAGGTTACGCTTTTGCCTGGAGAGGAAAAAAAGGTAGTCTTTACCATAACAGAACAGGAACTGCGTTTTTTGACAGAGGATGGAATCTATGCGAGCGAAGCAGGAGAATTTGAAATATTTATCGGAAAAGACAGTTTGACAGGTAATAAAGCTTCATTTGTATTGAAAAAATGATCTGCATAAGTCTGAGATTTTTCATGATACTCTAAATAGAATGTCATCGGTTATGACACAGCATTTATGTGAAGAAATTTAAGAGCCCGGCTTCGAAAAAGTCGGGCTCTTGGTATAAAATGAATGTATGATCAATGGAATCTCCGGAGTGAGCTTTACCTGGCAAAGCTGATACTGCACTCACGGAAAAAGGATGTGAGATGGCGGATAAAGTTATTGAGATATTTGAGATGACAGATGGTATAATGAAAAGCGGCATGAGTGAAAAGGAGAAATGCAATGGGCTATTTAATTTCAGAGACAACAAAAGAAGAACGCGAGAAGATCGTGGCGGAATCATTAGGAAAAGTGAGGATATGCCGGGAAGGGAAGGCCGCGGATATCAGGGAAGATAAGGAGGAAAATCAAATGAGTTTCGTAAAAGGAATCCATCATGTACGTTTGAAAAGAAGCCAGATTTGAAAAAAAGAGAGTGCAGGCGGCTTTGGCAGCAGATGTTGAAAATTAAAGTCAACTAAAATTTACGAAAAAACATTTATCAAACCCACCAGGACATGGTATAATGGTAATTTCTGTGCCCTCATGTTTATGATACGCTGGAAAAATATAAAAATCCCACAGTGGGTGATCCATCTGCTTCTTGTGGTAAACATGGGATTTTATGTTATGATCGCAACCGTTGATTATCATCATCTATACTATAAAGATTACTGGCTGGCTCCTTCGAAGGCAAACCTGAACGGATATACGCTGGAAATCTCTCCAGCACCAATGTACTATGTCTATATGGCTTTCTTACTGGCAGAAATCATGACCACGATCGGCATCATCATCTCTTCCTACTGCTCTCAGAGAAGTATGCCCAATAAAGGAAAAATCCATTTCCTTATGATCGCAGCGATGCTTTCACCAATGCTCCTGTTGTCTCTGCGCATTCTAAAAATTCTAAAAGGAGATGATCCAACACCTCTTGGAATTCTGTTGTCCTGTATCTTTATGAGCATTGCCGTTGTAAAATACGGCTTGTTTGATCCTGTCAAAAATGCAAAAAATTATATTATTGATAATCTGAAAGAAGCTGTCATTGTAACAGATGCGGATCACCGTTTCCTTTTTTTAAATTCGATGGCGGATAAAATTATTACTTCTATAAATAAGGAACAGGGATATAGCACGGATGATAAGATATATGCATTTATTCAGGGCAGTCAGGATTTTTTTGACTGGAAAGACCGGCATTATCAGGTGGAAGAAACGGTATTAAAGGACAATGAACTGATACAGGGATATATGATGACGATTGTTGATGTGACAAAGATCATAGAGCAGAACCATCTGATGAAGCGTCTTGTATTACAGACGGAAGATGCCAACCGTGCCAAAACCAACTTCGTTTCGAATATGTCACATGAGATACGTACGCCGATGAACTCTATTGTGGGAATTACAGAGATTTTACTGCGTTCCCGGCATTCACCGAAGGAGCAGGAATATCTGCTGAATATCCAGAGTTCCGGGCGTGTGCTTCTTACAATCATCAATGATGTGCTGGATTGTTCAAAGATGGAAGCCGGTAAAATGCAGCTGTTTGATGAACCGTATGATACATGTTCACTGTTTCATGATCTGAGGATTAGTATGGAAAACAGGATCGGACATTCCGGTCTGGAACTGATCTATGATATTGATCAGGATATTCCATGTAAGCTGAAAGGGGATATGGGGCGTATCCGTCAGGTCATCATAAACCTGGTGAATAATGCCATTAAATATACAGAGAAAGGCAGCGTCCGCTTTTCCGTGCATGTCAGACAGAAAAATACGGATAAAGTAATGCTTTATTATGAGGTGGCAGATACCGGGATCGGAATCCGCAAGGAAGATCAGAAAATTCTGTTCGATGCGTTTCAGCGCGTGGAGATGGACAGAAACCGTTATGTGGAAGGAACCGGACTGGGCTTGACAATTTCCCAGAATTTAGTCAATATGATGGGAGGGGTTATCGAAGTAGAAAGTGAATACGGAAAGGGAAGCAGGTTTTTCTTTACGATAGAACAGACAATCATTGATCCGACGCCTGTTTCTGCGGTAAATTATAATGGGCAGAAAGATAATGTGACGGAAAAAGAAGCGGAATGTCTGTTTATTGCCCCGGAGGCACACATTTTACTTGTGGATGATAACGAATTGAATCTTGTGGTGGCAAAAGAACTGCTAAAACCTCTCCGGATGCAGATTGATACGGCAGAAAATGGACTGCAGGCAGTAAAAATGGTCAGGGGCAGCCAGTATGATCTGGTGCTGATGGATCACATGATGCCGGTTATGGATGGAATAGAAGCTGCAAAAGCTATTCGTGCACTGCCGGAGGACAAGTATCAGAAGCTTCCGATCATTGCACTCACTGCGAATGCAATGGTAGATGCCAGAAAGGAATTCCTGAATGCAGGAATGAATGGTTTTGTTGCAAAACCGATTGATTTTGCACGGATCTGTAACCAGCTGAAACTGTGGCTGCCAAAAGATCTTGTGCGTGATGTCCCGAAGGAGGAGGCAAAGAAGCTTCTTGCAGATGATCTCTCTGACCGTGAGATACAGCCGGAAGATCCACAGATGGGATTTTCATTCGAGGAGGGGGTAAAGCACTGTGGTTCGAAAGCTGCACTTATGAAAACGATCCGGATATTTTACCGTACGATCGACAGTAAGGCAAATAAGATCGAACAGTGCCTGAAAGAGGGCCTGATCAGTGATTATGTGATTGAAATACATGCGTTAAAAAGTTCTGCACTTCTGATCGGTGCAGTACCGTTGTCGGAGGCAGCAAAGGAACTTGAGGATTATGGAAAACAGGGTAAGACAGAGGTGTTAGAGGAAAAAACACCGGATGTGCTTACCCTGTACCGTGATTTAAAAAATATATTGCGCCCCTATGCAGAGAAGGAAGAGGATGCAAAAAAAGAGTTTTCGGACGGAGAGTGGATCACTGCATTACAGCAGATACACCAGTGCATAGAACAGTTTGACCTTGATGGAGTGGATCAGATCATGGAACAACTTGAAGAATATCAGGTTCCGGAATGCATCAGGGAATCCATGGATCAGCTGCGTGTTTATGTGGCGGATGTATCGCTGGAAGAGATTATGGAATTGACAGATACCATGACAGGGTTATTGCGGGATTAAAGGCGGTTGGGGTTAAAGTGATCGTAGATCATGCAATCAAGCATAAAACGCCTGTGTTTGTCATGGGAAATGTGGAAGAGCTTGAGAAACTCTGGGAAACACTTCCAAAACAGATGTTTACCGATATTTTTATAAGACCGATCAATGTGGTGGAGATGGTGGAAAACATCAAAAGGCAGATGGATGAATATTATAAAATGAAAAAAAGAACTATTTTAGCGGTGGATGATTCGGGAGTGATCCTCCGGAATATTAAAACACTGCTGGAAGATAAATATCAGGTAATTCCTGTCAATTCCAGCGAGATGGCGATCAAATATCTTGCCTTAAATATACCGGATCTGATCTTGTTAGATTATGAAATGCCAATCGTGGATGGCAAACAGTTTATGCAGATGATTCGTGAAGATACGGAATTTCAGAACATTCCGATCATTTTTCTTACCGGAAAAAACGATGCACAGACGGTTATGGACGTGATGTCGTTAAAGCCGAATGGTTACCTGTTAAAAAGCATGGATGCGCAGAAACTGCATGCAGCGATCGATGATTTCTTTAAAAAACAGACAAAATAAAGGCTGGCCAATCAATAGGAAACGCACAAAGATATGTATGATCCCCCTTAAGCAGACAGGGTAAATGTTTCCAAACTGCTTAAGGGGGATTTTATGTATATAAAACTATATTCCGTAAATGAAAAAGAAAAAAACTAAGAAAAGTTTAATCTTCACAAAATTGACAAATCTGTATGTAATGATAGAATAACTTTGTTGAAAAAGAGACGATAAAAGATGGAAATATGAGGAAATCATGAAGATAAGGTTATATTTTGAAAAAGAGAATCTGATCCGGCTTGCTGTGGCAATGGTGTTTGCAGCAGTGATGTTTGCAGTGATAAGATTTCCGGTATGGGTACTGTTCGGGTTTGGGGTACTTTATTTTGGAATTAAAAGTTTAAAGATTGAATTAAATGAAAAAATGTCATGGCTGTGGAGTGCGATCATGCTTGGGACAGGCGGCATTTTTACAGCATATCATATCCAGTATCTGTTACTGGATGCAGAACTGAGAGCAAAAATATCCGACAATAAAATGTTTTTGAATGTATTGTGCTGTCTGGTAGTTTTTCTGGTCATTCAGATATTTACAAACAATACAGGACTGACCTGTCTGATTTCGCATATTGTACTGTTGTCCCTTGCCGGGATCAACTATTTTGTGTATCTGTTTCGTGGAAATGAGTTTATTTTCAGTGATTTAAAATCTATCCAGACGGGACTTTCCGTAGCAGGGAATTATGAATTTGTTCTGGATGCAAGGGCGGGCTATGTCATACTTCTTTCCACGCTGTATGTTGCATTTATCCGTAAATTACACGTATCCTTTAAGAAAAGGATTCCGATGTCGATCGTGTGCATTTCACTTGCCGTGCTGTGTTGTGTATACATTGGAAAACATACGCAGGGTGTTGTGACGGAGACATGGGAACAAAAAGGAAGTTACAGAAACGGCTATATCTTAAACTTTGTGTTAAGTATCCGCGACTGCTTTATTGCGGAACCGGATGGGTATTCGAAAGAGGCAGTCAAGGAACTTGAGGATCAGTACAGCAAAGAGACGGATACAGTCGCCGGAGAAACGGAGAAGAAGCCGACCATTATTGTGGTTATGAGTGAATCCTATGCGGACCTTAGTGTGGTGGGTAATTTTTCAACCAATATCGATCTGACACCGTTTTACGATTCACTGGAGGAAAATACGATCAAGGGGCATGCGCTCTCTTCCGTGTTTGGCGCCAAAACACCAAACTCCGAGTGGGAATTTTTGACGGGAAATTCCATGGCATTTCTGCCGAGCGGTTCGGTTGTCTATCAGCAGTATATCACGGATACACCGACTTCCCTGGTGTCAAATCTGAAAAATATCGGTTACACCTGTGTGGCAATGCATCCTTATTATGATACCGGATGGAGCCGCAATATCGTATATCCGAATATGGGATTTGATGAAACGCATTTTATCGATGATTTTGACCAGACGAAGATATTGCGTGATTATATTACAGATCAGGAACTGTATGAGAAGATCGTCGACCGTTATGAGAGTAAGAAATCCAACGAGGATTTATTCATTATGAGTATTTCCATGCAGAATCATGGCGGTTATACGGAGAAATATGACAATTTTGATGAAAAAGCGCGTATGCTTGGCATCAATTATCCGGACGTGAACCAATACCTGTCATTGATCCACGAGAGTGATTCGGCATTAGAGTATCTGATCTCCTATTTTGAAAAAGTGGATGATCCGGTTGAGATCGTCTTTTTCGGGGATCATCAGCCGAGTTTGTCATCCAGTTTTTATCCGTATCTGAATGGGAAAGGATTGGGCGGACTGACGCTGTCTGAACTTGAGAATCTTTACACCGTACCGTTTTTTATCTGGACGAATTATGACAGTGACAAAGAAAGTGTGGAACTGACAAGCCTTAATTATCTGTCAACATTGGCGTTGGAGCGCGCGGGCATTGCGCTTCCGGCATACAATCAGTTTTTAGCCGACATGATGGAAGAAATTCCGGCGGTCAATTCGAGAGGATTTTATTCCAAATCGCAGAGAAAATTTTTACATGTGGAAGATGCGGCCGGCGAGGATGCAAAATGGCTGAAAAATTATGAGATACTGCAGTATAATAATATGTTTGATAA
>OHIM01000875.1_pt1 | contig 14720 bp, 17 predicted proteins | sample 1568271 | NCBI WGS metagenome assembly OHIM01 (sample SAMEA3879580, study PRJEB24766) | human gut metagenome | biome: human-associated habitat; feature: feces | place: USA | collected 1985/1987
TCTCCATGGTGGCAGGAATGGAAACCGAAATCGAATTTGTGGAAAGCGGCAAGGGGGACGCATTCAATGTCTATGACAAGCGTATCGATCGGGCCAACTCCGAACTGTCAAAGCTTATCATCGGGCAGACGATGACCATCGAGGACGGAAGCAGCCTATCACAGTCGGAAACGCACCTTGAAGTGTTCCAGAACCTCGTGGAAAGCGACTGTGATATGCTTCGGGATATAGTGAACAACCAGCTCATTCCGCGCATGGTGCGCCACGGGTTCCCTGTTAAAGGGCTGCGCTTCGATTGGGACTACTCCATTGACTACACGCCCGAACAGCAGAAAGCTTACGAGGAAATGGTACTGCAACACTACAAGGTAAAGCCTCAGTACTTTGAGGAAAAATACGGTATCCCGTGCGAGGAGAAGGAACCGAAAGAAGAGCCGGACCCGACAGAACCGAAAAAAAAGAAAGACGGCAAACCGGCTGAAACGCTGTCCCGTTTTTTCGACTGAGCCCCGATGATTATTCGGGGCTGCACCAGCGGTATGCCCACCTGTTGGGCAAACAGAAACTATGCCTCTCCATGGAGGACGAGGCAAAACTCATGCGCGACAAGCTCACGGAACGCTTTGACCGCATGATGAAGGTGCTGTTCCGGCAAGAAGGGGCAAACCTTGAAATAGGTATCCTGGCATCCGAAGAAGCGCAGGATTTTATAGAAGCTCATTCTTCTGTCTTGAACGGTTCATTCCGAAAGGTGGAAATGTCCGAGACCATGCGCAAGCGGCTGGAGCGTTCCAACTATGTATTCTCCGGCTTGAAGACCTTCCATGAACTGAATGAAGCCTTTCCCTCCCTGTTGGATGAAAACGGCAATAGAAAGACGTTCGAACGCTTTTTGAATGATGTCCGGAAGATCGACGAAACATACAATTCAAACTATCTACGGGCTGAATTCACCTTTGTACAGGCTTCGGCTGAAATGGCAGCCAAATGGGAACGGTTCATGCAGGACGGCGACCGCTATTATCTACAGTACCGCACGGCCGGGGATGCAAAGGTACGTCCCACCCATGCAGAAATGGCCGGCATCACACTCCCGGCTTCAGACCCGTTCTGGGCAGAATTCTATCCTCCTAACGGATGGGGCTGCCGCTGTTCCGTGGTCCAGGTACGCAAATCCAAGTATCCGCCTACAGACCACGAAGAGGCCATGGCAAGGGGGAAATCAGCTTTGGAAGTTGACAAAAAGGGAATGTTCCGGTTCAATGCAGGCATGGAACAAAAGACGATGCCCGACTATAATCCATACACCATCAAGCGCTGTAAGGATTGCGATATGAACAACGGAAATATGAAACTGGTCTTCGTTCCGGAAAATGAATTGTGCGCCGCATGCAAACTGGTAAGAACATTGGCCAATGCAGATGCCAAACAGATAAAGAAGCAAGCCAAGCCATTGCAGGGAACAGTTATCACGAATAATGAATTCCCATTCCCGGTAAACATATCAAAACGCACGCTTCAAGAATGGACCAACCAGCCATACAAGTTCTACCATGAAAAGAACCTCATGCTTCTGGATATAAAGAATGTATTTGCCAAAGCCAAATACCTGGGAACAGCAGATAACCACAAAGGTATTCCACACCTCATACAATCGCACATTTTCGAGATAGAAGTAAGAGGTGAAAAAGCACTGATAATAGTTCGGGAATACGACTGGCACGAATACACGCTGCACAGTCTTTCAGAAGGAGGTGAATTATACAAACATATAAAAAAGAAAGAATAGCGAAAGACGCAAGCTCCGGGAACTACAATCCCGTTCTGAACATCTAACGCTATTCCTCACTGCAAATATACAAAACAATTTTTAAAAACAACCCGTTATGAACAAAATTATCGAATTTCTCAAACAAAGCAACCGCTACAAACACCTTATTGGCGGTTTGTTGGTAGGCATTTTGGCCTTCACCCCGTGGACAGCGCTCTATGCTGCAGCTGTCGCAGCCTCCTGTCTGGAACTGAAAGACAAACTGAAAGGCGGACTTTGGGACTGGATAGACTGGTCTCTTACCGTCATAGGCGGCATATTGTCGGCCCTATTTTGGTGGATAGTGTAATGCTTTAGCTCATTTTGCCTGTTAAATCAGTAACTTTGTACCCGGTGGAGCTTCCCGATAGTCCGTGTGGTCTATCGCGGGTACAACAATGCGAACGCGAATGGCGGTGTGTCGAATGCGAATGCGAATAACGATGCTTCGAATACGAATGCGAATGTCGGCTCGCGTCTGGAAATCTAACAAATCGGCGTACAGCAGCGGGGACGTGTCCCCGAAGCGGTGCCGAGGGAAGCAAGCCACAGCAACAGCACCCATTAGGGTGGAAAGCTGAAAAATCACGCGTCGGGTGGAGTTTGGTAGGCTGTTATCAGTTCGAAGAAGTCAGATCCGGGGAAAGGAAGGCCCTTATCTTTCATGTTTATTAACCAATAGCTTATGCGCAGGGAAGGATATATTATCGAGGAAATCATCGAATACTCCAATATGTCGGAGGCATTCGATTCGGTACTTCGCGGAACCGATCGTAAGAGGTCAAGGCAGGGACGATTCCTGCTTGCCCATAGGGAGAAGATTATCACCGAACTGACGGCTTCCATTGCGGACGGCTCATTCCGGCTGGGCGGCTACCATGAGAGGGAAATTGAAGAATACGGTAAAAAACGTATTTTGCAGATCCTGTCCATGAAAGACCGCATCGCTGTGTTTGCCATCATGAATGTGGTGGACCGCCACCTGCAAAAACGTTATATCCGGACAACCGGTGCAAGCATCAAAAGGCGCGGTACTCATGACCTGATGAACTGCATACGTACCGATTTGCAAAAAAATCCGGAAGGCACGCTTTACGCATACAAATTTGACATCCGGAGGTTTTATGACAATGCGCGGCAGGACTTTGTTATGTGGTGCTTCCGGAGGGTGTTCAAGGACAAAAGGCTGTTGGTCTTGTTGGAGCGGTTTGTTAAGCTGCTGCCGGAAGGTATCAGTTTCGGACTGCGCAGTTCACAAGGGGCAGGAAATCTGCTTCTGTCTGTATTTTTAGACCACTATCTGAAGGATAAGTACGGGGTTCGTTATTACTATCGCTATTGCGATGACGGACTGGTACTCGGTAAAACGAAAGCGGAATTGTGGAAGATTCGTGATGCTGTTCACGGGCAAATGGGAAAAATAGACTTGGAAATAAAGCCGAATGAACGGGTATTCCCTGTAGAAGAAGGCATTGATTTCCTTGGCTATGTTATCCGTCCCGACTATGTAAGATTGCGGAAACGTATCAAGCAGAAGTTTGCCCGGAAGATGCACGAGGTAAAATCGAGAAAAAGACGGCGAGAACTGATTGCCAGTTTCTACGGCATGACGAAGCACGCCGACTGTAATAAGTTGTTTAAAAAATTAACAGGCAAAGAAATGAGAAGTTTTAAAGACTTGAATGTCGCTTACAAGCCGGAAGACGGTAAAAAGCGATTCCCCGGAGTGGTGGTAAGCATCCGGGAACTGGTAAACTTACCCATTGTAGTGAAGGACTTTGAGACCGGTATCAAAACCGAGCAGGGAGAAGACCGCTGTATTGTGGCCATCGAAGTGAACGGCGAGGCAAAGAAGTTCTTCACCAACAGCGAGGAAATGAAGAATATTCTCGCACAAGTAAAGGAAATGCCGGATGGTTTCCCGTTTGAAACGACCATCAAGACAGAGACATTCGGCAAAGGTAGAACCAAATACGTGTTTACATGAGAAGAGTTGAAGGAAGTGCCGGTGTATCGCTGATGGAATGCACGAACCCGGTTAAAGACAAATGGCGCATCCGATGGGATGTGCAGGAAAAAGAGAACGGCTCTGCCTCCTACATGGAAGAGGAGTTCGGGCATAAGCCTACTGATGAGGAAATCCACACATTGGTTATGTCCTGGTATAACAGCCAGACTGATGCGGCTATCCTATCCGGATTCGCCTATAATGGTGCCCATGTATGGCTTTCTGTGGAGAACCAGTACAACTATAAGGCAGCATACGATTTGGCCGTTCAGACGGGCGGAGAAACCCTGCCAGTGACGTTTAAGTTTGGTTCGGATGAACAACCGGAATACCATACTTTTACTCAGTTAGAAGAACTGAAAGATTTCTATACAAAAGCAGTAGGATTCATTCAGACAGTTCTGGCTGAAGGCTGGGAAAAAAAGGACAAGTTCAATTTGGAATTATATCGGATTGAGTGATTGACAATCCCTTCGGGGGAGGGATAAAAAAAGCCCCCGGCCTGTTAATATAGACGCCAATCATTTATTAACACAAAACGCCACGAGAGTGCGCGACCGGGGGCAATGCCCTCTGCCGCACTCTCGTGGCGTTTTTACGCATTAAATAAATGATTGGCATTGCAAAAGTACAAAAATGATTGGATATGACATTGTTTGAAGCACTTAAATTTAACAGAGAACCGCTTGAAATGCTTATAAGTTTGGGCGGCAAGCAGGATGACCTTCGATTCATAGACTTATATACGGAGTATGAGGTCATGAAAAAACAAGGTGAAAAGACCACTTATGCAGTGGCGTTTTTGGCAAATAAATATTCGGTAAGCGAACGTAAGGTGTATGATGTTATCAAACGGTTTGGAAAGCACTGCACGCTCGGTGCAGTGTGATTGATGTGCCGGGGATGCCTTGTGTTGTCCGGTAGAGCTACCTTTGTACAACCAAAAATAAAGCTCATGAATAAGTATTACCAGACATTAGACAAGATACTCCAAACGGGCAAAATCCAGACCAATAGGAAAGGGCGTATCAAGTATCTATTAAACGAAAGGCTCATGCTAACCCCCGCTGATTTACTTGACATATTTGAAAGCCACGGGATAGCCAGGAAAAAGCTGAAAGAGGAATTGAAACTGTTTATGCAAGGAGTCCGGGATGTGGAAAAATACAAAGAGGCAGGGATTACCTGGTGGGATTATTGCGGCCATACCCTTGTAAACAGCTATCCAACTTACTTTGAAAAGCTTCCACCCCTCATAACCAGGATTAACCGGGAAAAGCGCAACAGCAAGAATTATGTCCTGTTTCTTGGAGAAACCGGGGTGGAAAGCAACCAGGCACCCTGCCTGAGTCTTGTGCAGTTCCAAATTGATGAGGGAGAATTGGTGCTATCTGCATATCAGCGTAGTTCTGATGCGAACCTTGGGCTTCCGGCTGATATTTATCATCTTTATCTGATGGCAAGGCAGGTGGAGCTTCCCCTGAAGTCCATAACCCTTGACCTTGGAAATGTGCATATATATGAAAATAACATTGACCGGACTCTGGAACTGTTATCCGGAGTTGAAAACATTAAATTTGACTTGAACGTATGAAGAATATGAATTTATCTGCACCACTGCCATTTGTAGGCCAAAAAAGAATGTTTGCTAAAGAGTTTATTAAAGTTTTGGAACAGTTCCCTGAAGATACCGTGTTTGTGGACTTGTTTGGCGGTTCCGGACTTCTTTCGCATATAGCCAAAAGAAGCAAGCCCGATGCTACTGTTGTCTACAATGACTTCGACAACTACCGGTTCAGACTGAAAAATATCCCACAGACAAATAAACTGCTTGCCGATATTAGGGAGCTGGTGGGTAATTCGATACCCAAACATAAACCAATTAAAGGGGAACTTAGAGAACGCATTTTTAAACGTATCGAGGAAGAAGAACTAAATGTTGGGTACGTGGATTTTATAACCTTATCATCCTCACTTATGTTCTCCATGAAGTATAAATTGTCTGTAGCCGAAATGCGCAAGGAAGTCCTTTATAACAACATTCGCAAGACCGGTTATCCGGAGTCTTCTGACTACTTAAAAGGGCTTGAAATTGTATCATGCGACTACAAAGCAGTATTCAACCAATATAAGGATGTTCCCGGAGTCGTCTTTTTAATTGATCCGCCTTATCTTTCCACTGATGTTGGTACGTACAATATGTATTGGCGCTTGTCTGATTATTTGGATGTTTTAAAGATACTCGAAAAGCATTCCTTCGTTTATTTCACATCCAATAAATCCTCCATACTTGAACTGTGTGAATGGATTGGAGCAAACAAAACCATTGGCAATCCTTTTGAGGGTTGTACAAAAAAGGAATTCAATGCCCACATGAATTATTCTGCCGAATATACAGACATGATGCTGTATAAGAAACAGGAAAAATTAGTTCATAAAACAGCTGCTTAGCACTGAACAAAGATACAATTTTTCAAGCAGAAGGCCAAACTTTTGAGCCTTATTTTAATGCCGTTATAAAGCCATTTTTTATGAAATTATAAAGCCGAAACAGAGGTCATTACAAAACTTTTGTTTCGGCTTTTTGAGTGTTGCGCGCTTTCCTTTTTTGAACGCTTCGTTTTGTCCTTTTCCCTGAAAATCGAACGCTTCGTTTCGGATTCTGCGGAAATTTGGATTTGCGGATTATAGATGGATTACTGCATATACCCTTTTACTATTTAACGTATTTTCAGCAAAAGTTATAGATATAAATTTCTTCGTAAACTCAAATATAATCACACAATATTCCCTTTTCCACGAAAATATACGCAAGATTCCCCTACGGTAAATGAGAATATAGTTCAAATAGAAAGCAACTATCCCTTCACACTCTGATTAATACTTTCTATATAATCCAATATTTCTTTGCGCCCTAGTTTTTTCTCAGAAGAAGACAAGAAATAAGGAGGCAATTCTTCCCACTGTTCACTCAGCTTCTTCAGATATTTGTTCACATTATCTTTTGCCTTCCCTCCCGACAATTTATCTGCTTTAGTAAATATGATAGCGAAAGGGACTCCATTTTCTCCCAACCACTCCATAAATTCCAAATCGATTTTCTGTGGCTCCAAGCGACAATCTATCAGCACAAACAAATTTGTCATTTGCTCGCGCCCCAAGATATAATCTTCTATAATTTTCTGAATTTTATCTACCTGCTTCTTACCTCTCAAAGCAAAGCCATACCCCGGTAAATCCACCAAATACCATTCGTTATTCACTAAAAAATGATTAATAAGCAACGTTTTTCCCGGAGTGGATGAAGTCATTGCCAGCTTAGGACGTTTGGTCAGCATATTTATCAAACTGGACTTGCCCACATTGGAACGGCCTATAAAAGCATATTCCGGCAAATTACCTTGCGGACACTTATCTACCTTTGTATTACTTATTACAAATTCAGCACTGAGTATTTCCATATATTTTTTTATTTTTAATACTTAAACAAGTTAACCCCATAAAAGTTAAGAATCCATTGAACATCAGCATCTCGTAGCCAAACTGATAACCGGTGTAATTAAACACCACCCTGTCTATGGCATAGCACACCAGCGGAGATGCTATCGCCACATAAGGCACAAAGCGGTCACGCGGGTGCAACTTGGTGAACAGTCCGAACACAAACAGCCCCAGCAACGGTCCGTAAGTATAGGAGGCTATAACATATATCGCATCTATCACACTCTTATTATTCACCACTTTAAATAGCAGAATGAACCCAATAAAAATTGCCGAAATGCAGAAATGAACTATCTTCCTGCGTTTTTCCGCTTCTTGTTCGGGCAAATGACTGATACCCATAATATCGATGCAAAAGCTAGTGGTCAGGGCAGTCAATGCAGAATCGGCACTCGAAAAGGCAGCCGCGATAATCCCGATTGTAAAGAAAATCAACACTGCATATCCTAAATGCCCCTCTGCCGCAAACAGAGGAAGAATATCATCGCCTCCCGCCGGCAATGCCATCCCTGTCCGACTTGCCAGCAACAGCAACAAAATTCCCAAAGACAGAAACAGGAAATTAACCGGGACAAAAGAAATGCCGTAGCAATACATATTCTTTTGTGCTTCACGCAAGTTCTTGCATGACAAGTTTTTCTGCATCATATCCTGATCAAGTCCTGTCATTACAATCGTGATAAAGATGCCGCTGAAAAACTGCTTATAAAAGTTCTGTTTGGAATGCCAGTCATCGAAAACGAAAATGCGACTATGTTCATTGTCCTTCACGGTCTGCACCACTCCCGAAAAATCGAGTTCGAGTTGTCCCGCCACATTATATATTATAAGTCCCAATGCCAGCAAAAGGCACAAGGTCTGCAAGCTGTCGGTCCACACAATCGTGCGAATGCCGCTTCTGCGCGTGTACAGCCAAATCAGCAATACAATCCCTATCACCGTCACGACAAACGGAACCTCGAATACATCGAACACATAATGCTGAAGTATCAGGCAGACCAGATAAAGACGCGCTGCCGCCCCTATAATCTTTGAAAGAAGAAAAAAAGAAGCTCCCGTTTTATAGGAACATCTCCCTATCCTATCATCCAAATAGGAATAAATGGAGGTGAGATTCAGTTTATAGTAAAGCGGCAGCAACACATGGGCTATAATAAGATAGCCTACAAAAAAGCCCATACAAGTCTGCATATAAGTCATATCGATGCTACGCACCATGCCCGGGACAGAGACAAAAGTAACTCCCGACAACGAAGCTCCAATCATGCCGAAAGAAACAACATACCAGGGAGAACGGCGGTTACCACGAAAGAAAGCATCGTTATCGGAATTCTTGCCGGTGAAACGAGCCACAAGCAACAACATTCCGAAATAAAGAAATATGGTCAGCAGAATATAAATTCCGTTCATGTTATTTTTTTGACTGCAAATGTACGCAAAATCACTTAAATTCCGTAAGTTTGCAGCCATTATATAGGAATTTAATCGATGAACCAACAATACCCTTCCATATTATTAGAAAAAGCAGTAGGAGAATTTGCCAAACTGCCGGGGGTGGGACGAAAGACTGCCATGCGCCTCGTTCTTCATCTTCTGAGACAGGATACGGCTACTGTAGAAGCATTTGGCAATGCCATTATTACATTAAAACACGAAGTGAAATATTGCAAGATCTGCCACAATATATCAGATACCGAAACATGCTGTATTTGTTCAAACCCGGTACGTGACGCCTCCACCATTTGCGTGGTTGAAACCATCCGTGACGTAATGGCCGTGGAAGCTACCCAGCAATACAAAGGACTGTATCATGTACTGGGCGGAGTGATTTCGCCAATGGACGGTATAGGGCCTTCCGACCTGCAAATAGAAAGTTTGGTGGAACGTGTCAAAAACAATGAAGTGAAAGAAGTTATTCTGGCACTTAGTTCTACTATGGAAGGAGATACAACCAACTTCTACATTTTCCGCAAGTTAGCTGACACCAATGTCAAACTCAGTGTCATCGCGCGAGGAATTTCCATTGGCGATGAGTTGGAATATACAGACGAAGTTACTTTAGGACGCTCCATTGCAAACCGCACATTATTTACAGGAACAGTATAATTATTGAATTAAAAAAGATACAATGGAAGAAAGAATAAATAAAACAGTGAAATATCTCCAGGCAGAATATATCATGATATGGATCTTGCCTATAGTGTTAGTCATCCTCTACGAAACGGGAATAATGACGGAAGGAGACTATGCCGGTGATGCCCGCATGGACTATATACTACAGACAATCGGTATACTGCTGACAGTAGGATTAATACCTTTATCCCTCCGACTATTCAGCCTGTCACTGGTAAAATGTGTCAAACTACTTTCACTCCCCGATGCCCTGAGCAGCTATCGCCGTTGGAGCGAAATCAGATTGGGACTATTGATAGTGCCTGTATTGACAAACTTGTCGTTTTACTACCTCACACTCAATACTACCGGTCTCTTTTGTGCTGCCATGTCTCTCATTGCTTCCCTGTTTTGTGTCCCTACCCGCAAACGTATATGGAACGAACTCGACTTATTAAAGGAAGAAAAGGAGGAAGAATAATGGCACGACAATTAGAAGAAAACGGAATTAAGCTTCGTGCTCCCGAGCCGGAAGATTTAGACTGCATGTTCCGATTCGAAAACATTGTTGATTTATGGGATATCAGTAATACCACAGGACCTTACTCCCGTTTCCATCTGAAACAATACATTGAGCAAACGCAAAATGATTTATTTACAGACCGCCAACTCCGATTAATGATTGAAAATAGCGACAGACAGGTGGTAGGGATTGTAGATATCTGCAATTTTGACCCTCTGCACAGTCGGGCAGAGGTAGGCATCGTCATAGACGAAGCACAACGGAGGAAAGGAATAGGCAGACAGGCGCTATCTCTCCTTGAAAGCCACTGTTTCCATTACTTGGGTATCCATCAGCTGTTTGCATATGTAGACACCGCAAACAAACCCTGCCGCAAGCTATTTACTACTTGCGGTTATCAAGAGTGTGCACTATTAAAAGATTGGATGCATACCGGCAAAGGCTATCGGGATGTGATAATGCTCCAAAAAATAAATTTCTAGTTAAGCATCGGATATTGAGGATAACGTGCCCAAATAGCATATCTACCTCCTAATTTAGCAAGCATGGTATGCCATAAATCACAGAAATTCAAATCCTGCAACATCTCTTTATTACTATCCACTATCAACCATGATTTCTCTTCTATCTCCTTAATCAATTGCCCTTTCTCCCATCCGACATATCCCGAAAAGAACCGAAACACCCCTTCTACCGGTTTACCATCAAGAATATATTTTTGCACCTCGCCAAAATTGCCATTCACATATAATCCATTAGCCAAAGGTATTGCTCCCTTCAAATCTTCTAACGTGTGCAAAAAGAAAATAGTTTCTCTACTTACCGGACCTCCTTTATATATAGGCACACGCTGTGCAAATTCCAATGGAGGCAACAGTTCATTCAACAAGATATGGTTACGAAATTCTTTATTCAAAATTATTCCCATACTACCTTCTTCATTATGTTCTAGCAACAACACTACCGACCGGGTTAAATCATGACCACGAAAAAAAGGAGATGAAATAAGTATATCCCCTTTCATAGGTAATACCCTACCAGACTCTATCTGAAAAACACGCATATCCATAGTTAACTTCTTCTCTTTTTTAATTGTAATACCAATATACGGAATAAAATCAAATTAAAAAAACATCTCCTCTCCTTTTTTTGAAAAATTATTTTCCTTGAAATGTAAATGATTCACTATCAAGACCAATAGAAAAAAGTTCAGAAAAAAAACGTCCAAACATTTGCAGAATTCAAATTATTGCGTACCTTTGCACCCGCAATCGAGAGAGAAAGCATTGAAAGAAATACAAGTTGAAATATTGGTGCGTTAGTTCAGTTGGTTAGAATACATGCCTGTCACGCATGGGGTCACGGGTTCGAGTCCCGTACGCACCGCAATAAACATTAAAAATCAATAACTTATAAAAATAACACCCAATTTTACACCCATATATGTAAAATTGGGTGTTGCTTTTATAAAAATCAAATAGCAGTTCTCGCATGATATAGATTGCATACGAAAACTGCTACTTTTTATATAATATTTCAATTTTTCTGTTATGCTACTAACTCTTCTGTACAATATTAATAATCAATAGAGTTCATAGTCTATAGACATCGGTTCTTCTGGAAAATCCTGATACAACAATTTGAATGTATCTCTTCCAGATAGTTTAGCAGATTCAATTCTATCCAAAGAAGCTATTTTCATTCTACCATCCGGATTTATAATGAATACTTGTGTAAACTCATGTTCTGTCTGCTCCCAGTCGATTAGTTTATAATTATGAATGATATATAATGCCGCATAATCCCAGTCCGTATAGTTTTCCAGAATAGGTAAAGGTTTAATTTGGGTTGAATCATAAGCTAATTCCTTACTATCAATTTTATAATTTCGACAAACAAATTTGGTGTATCTATGCCATTTTAAAGGAATATACTTTTCTGTAGTCATTTTACTATTCTCTATATACTTTCGAACAATGGATTCTCCCCACAGAATAAGATTATTGTCGTCAGCGACAAGCAACGGACCATTGTGTTTATTACCAAAGAGTGTTGCATCAAAACAATACACATCATCTTTATAATCTATAATATCACCTTCTAAATTAACATATATAAATTTTCGAAAATGCGATGTAGCTCCTTCTTTATTTGTTATTGCAAATGTATGTTTTACGCATATCAATTTAGGCGGATAAGAATTTTCATCGCTTAAATTAATGGATTGTTCTGTTATATTTTCATTTGCAGAACTTGTCGTGAAAGCATAATCATGTATATATTCATAAACTCCTTTTTTGCCTGATTCAAAACTTAATCTTCCACCATTTTTATCCACAATACTTGAATAAGTTAATGTAATAGAAAAATATTCTTCCGATTCATTTAAGGTTTCTTTGATATATCTTTCAATACATGTACTAATCCATGTCTCAAATTCAGAAAAAGATGTATTAGCATTTAACTGAGGGGTACGTTCTGCCTCATTTAGGGTACTCTGATTAGAACAAGAGCTGAATACTGTAGATACTAACATAATTAGCATTACAGTTAAATTAAGTGCATTTTTTTTCATAATGTTTTCTGTTAAATGAATATTTAGTAATATTGTATTGTTAATCCATAAAAGGAGAAGCGATTAGCCCTACTAAAATCAATATAGAAAGCAGAATAACAATAATGATTGGGAGCATCAGGCAGCCACCACATCCATGTAGAAACTCCGCTTTACCTTTTGCAAACTCTATTTGGGCTTTCTCATATTCAGAAAGTCTCTCAGCATTTTTTATCTTGTTAATAATACTTACCTTTTGTATGCAGTACATAATATATCATATATTTTTTTATCGTAATCATTCGAGTACATAACAAGGGTATCAAGGGTATTGCCTTGTTTTAGTAGTATTATATCACTGTTATAGGAGTTCCCATTTTTATCAATACATTCTTCAAAATTTTCACCTATATAAACAAAGGTTTCTGGTTCGAGATTGAATATTTCAGATTGCTCGTTTCGGAATACATATTTTTTCCCTTTTATTTTACGCCATTCACATTCAACTGTTCGCACACCCGAATAATTTAAATAAGTTTTACCGTTTTTTTCATACAACTCATAAAAAGTACTCAAACTAGTATCAACCATATCATACCATTTGCCTATTATTTTTTTGTCTAACTTAGAAACATCAGATGTAGAAATATCATATATAGCATATATACCTGCCATAAAAAATAGTATCACAAAAAAGTTCATAATCATTGGAGGCTTATTAACCTCATTTGACATTTGGTCTTGTATCGCTCTTAATTTTTCTGTACATTCATTTGAGTAAAGAGGTGCAGATTCTAATGTTTTTTTATTGTTCTCTTGTTTCATATTAATTGTTATTTAAATCGTTAATTCATTGTTTATATCAATAGCCATTAATGACTTCATTCATATCATCTACAACTTTTATGACATTCCCGTCAGAATCCAATACAAAAAGCTTCTCTTCCACCACGTAACCGCCATAACTGTTTTTAGCCCTATATTTATGAAGAGCAAAATAAGTATTATTGTCTTTATTATATATACCAAAGGCTTCCCAACTTATTCCTTCATAACTATCAGGGTCTTTAAGATAATGCCGTTTAAGATAGACCCTTACTCCTGCCATAGCTTTTGTTTGAGATGGTCCTTTGTTGCTCCCGTAGTTTTCGATTCTATTGTTACTCTTTGAAGAAGTACTGTATTCTCTACTTGAAATATTGAAAATTATAACCACAACAAGAAAAATCAATACCGCTATCCATTGTCGGCGTTCTTTATTTTTTTTATTTTGTATGTAGATAGGATTTTGAATAATGCAACCGCAAGAAAGGCATTTAATGTACTTCTCATTTTTTAACCCTTCATCAATTGTTAGATTTATACCACAATTGCTGCATTGCATTTGTTGTGGATAAGTGTTTAGTTTTAATTGGTTATTTGATATTGGGGCTTGTTTCGCTGAAGTGCATGAACGAAGCGCAGAAAGCTCCTTGCGGAAATCAAGATTAGTTTTATTGAAATTTCCTTGCAAGTTAAGCGGGGGATTATATATGCGAATCAATTCTTTTTCAACATTTGCATAATCATTATTTGCATAATAAAAAAGTAGCAGGTTGTCTTTCATCCATTCGGTCAGTGTACTCTCGTCAAATTCACCAAATGTAGTTTTTCCATTTTGGGGAGAGTTAATGTCTCTTGGAATCAGTTTGAATCCCAATAAACATCCTAATGATTTGCGAATTGTGGAATTTCCGGCAGTGCCAGTGAAATGTTGTTTGTAGTCACGAATACGCAGACTTTTACTGCTTTTGCCTACATACACGACATTGTATTTTTCTTTTTTGTGCTGAAAAGAGGTTAGTATGGGAGTAGCGGAAATTTGCACTTCTATGGGCAATGAGGACGTACTACGTAATACTATGATATAGTTACCGGGCTTATCAGGTAAGACTGAAGTTCTCATTTTTTGAGGGTCAAATAAAGAAAATTCATCTTGTGAAATCATGTTGTTGGTTTCATATATAGCCGCCTGAGACCCCACTAAGCAGAGTTATACAAAAAGAAGCGTGGGTCTGCATGCCACGTCTTAGATGAAGGTCGTAGGAAAGGCTCAGTTGTAATTCTTGGGGGATTAACATTTGTTAATTTCTCTTTATGCATACACCTTTGCTAATCTATACAGAAAGAACCTCTTATCTACTACTCCACGAAATGAAGCCCTAAATGCTTT
>OHIM01000913.1_pt1 | contig 14300 bp, 12 predicted proteins | sample 1568271 | NCBI WGS metagenome assembly OHIM01 (sample SAMEA3879580, study PRJEB24766) | human gut metagenome | biome: human-associated habitat; feature: feces | place: USA | collected 1985/1987
GATGAGCTGGCAAATGCAGTAAAAGTAACTCTGGGACCGAAAGGCCGGAATGTAGTCATCGAAAAGAAATTCGGAGCTCCCCATATCACCAAAGACGGTGTCAGCGTAGCTAAGGAAATCGAACTAGCCGATCCGTATGCAAATATCGGAGCACAGATGGTAAAAGAAGTTGCTTCTAAAACCGGAGATGATGCCGGAGACGGTACGACTACCGCTACTATCCTGGCCCAAAGTATCATCAATGTAGGGTTGAAAAACGTTACTGCCGGAGCTAATCCGATGGAATTGAAAAGAGGTATTGAAAAGGCAGTTGCTGCTGTCGTAAAACATCTTGAAGGACAAAAAGAAGAAGTAGGTAACAACTTTGAAAAAATCCGTCAGGTAGGTCGTATCTCTGCCAATGGCGACGAAACGATCGGTAACCTGATCGCCGAAGCAATGGAAAAAGTCGGCATCGAAGGAGTAATTACCGTTGAAGAAGCCAAAGGAACCGAGACAGAGGTAAAAACGGTCGGTGGTATGCAATTCGACCGTGGATATATTTCAGCATATATGTGCACTGATATGGAAAAGATGGAAGCTAACCTAGATAATCCATATATATTAATTACAGATAAGAAGATTTCTAACATACAAGAAATACTTCCAATACTTGAACAAATAGTTCAATCAGGAAAGAAGCTATTAATTATTGCTGAAGATATTGAAGGAGAAGCAATGGCTACATTAGTAGTTAATAAGTTAAGAGGAACATTTACTTGTGTAGGTGTAAAAGCTCCTGGATTTGGTGATAGAAGGAAAGAAATGCTTCAAGATATAGCTATACTAACAGGTGGTAGAGTTATTTCTGAAGAATTAGGAATGGATTTAAAAGAAACAACTATAGATATGTTAGGAAAAGCAGATAGTGTTAAGGTTACTAAAGAAAGCACTGTAATAGTAAATGGTAAGGGAGATTCTAATGCTATAAAAGAAAGAATCACTCAAGTAAGAAGTCAAATAGAAGAAACAACTTCAGACTTTGATAAAGAAAAGCTACAAGAAAGATTGGCTAAACTAGCTGGTGGTGTGGCAGTCATTAAAGTTGGTGCTGCAACTGAAACAGAGCTTAAGGAAAGAAAGCTTAGAATAGAAGATGCTTTAGCAGCTACAAAAGCAGCTGTTGAAGAAGGAATAGTACCAGGTGGTGGAACAGCTTATGTTAATGTTATAAATAAGGTAAATGAATTAAAGTCTGATGTTGCAGATACTCAAGTTGGTATAAATATAATTGTTAGATCTTTAGAGGAACCAATGAGACAAATAGCTAAGAATGCTGGTGTAGAAGGTTCAGTTATAATAGAAAAAGTTAAGAATAGTGAAGCTGGTATAGGTTATGATGCTTTACATGACCAATATGTGAACATGATAAAGACCGGTATAGTTGATCCAACTAAGGTTACAAGGTCTGCGCTTCAAAATGCTGCATCTGTAGCATCAACATTCTTAACAACTGAAGCTGCAGTTGTAGATCTTCCTGAAAAGGAAGCTCCGATAGCTCCAGACCCATCAATGGGTGGAATGTACTAAGAAGTTTTAGAGAGATAAGGAAAAAAATCCTTATCTCTCTTTTTTACGTGTGTAGTAATAAAATACCATAAATGTTAAGAGTTTTTTAAAAAAAATTAAATTTATATAAAAAGCATAGGAGATATATGAAGAAAGTAGAGCTAGTAAGTAAATGGGTTTAGTGGAAAATGTCGTCAAAAAAACTGTGTAAATTATTTAAATTTATTCCATAAAAGTGTATAATTAATATAAAGTAGGAAATAGTGGTGAGAAGATGATTAGGACTAAGAAAAGGTTAGGAGATATTTTAGTACAAGCAGGGAAGATAAATCAATCGGATTTAATGTCGGCCTTAAAGAAACAAGCTTTAAGCGGAAGACGACTTGGGGAAATATTAGTTGACGAAGGACTAGTTAGTGAAAACGATATCTTGTCTGTTCTTGAGTTACAATTGGGAATAAAAAAAGTTAATTTAGATTCCATTGATATAGATGAAAATGCCATAAGATCAGTATCAGAATCTATTGCTAGAAAACATAATATTTTACCTATAAAAATTGAAGGAAATGATATATATATTGCAATGTCAGACCCCTTTAATTTAATGGCTGTAGAAGATGTTAAGGTAGTAACTGGACTTAATGTTAAAAAAGTATTAGAAAAAAAAGACTCTATATCAAAAGCTATTAAAAACTTTTATACGAAACAATATGCAGAAAAAGTAGCACAAGATTTAGTTCAAAAAGAAAAAGAGAATACTAAGAAAAAGCAAGAAGAAAAGCAAGTTTCAGAACTTGAAAAAGCTACGGCTAATGCTCCAGTTGTTAAATTAGTAGATACTATAATACAAAACTCTATCAGAATGGGTGCGAGTGACGTTCACGTAGAACCATTTGAAAATGAAGTTAGAGTAAGAGCAAGAGTAGATGGAAGCTTACAAAATATGCTTAGTATACCTAAAGAGTCACAAAATACTTTGATTACAAGAATCAAAATATTAGCAAATTTAAATATTGCAGAAAAAAGAATTCCACAAGACGGTAGAATTCTTACCAATATAGATGGAAAAGCAGTTGATTTGAGAGTTTCTATCCTTCCAACCGTAAATGGTGAGAAGGTGGTTATAAGAATTCTTTCTAAAGATTCTAGCCTTATGAATAAGGAAAGCCTAGGAATGAGAAAGGATGACATGAAAAAACTTGAACAGATATTGCAAAATCCTTTTGGGATAATCCTAGTAACTGGACCTACAGGAAGTGGTAAATCAACTACCTTATATGCAGTTTTAAATGAATTAAATACTATAGATAAAAATATTATTACAGTAGAAGATCCAGTTGAATTTATGGTTGATGGTATAAATCAAGTAAATGTTAATGCAAAAGCTGGATTAACATTTGCATCAGGTCTTAGATCAATATTAAGACAAGACCCTGATATCATAATGGTTGGAGAAATTAGAGATGGTGAAACAGCAGAAATAGCCATTAGAGCAGCTATTACAGGACACGTAGTTTTAAGTACACTACATACAAATGATGCACCATCCTCAGTTGCTAGATTAGTTGATATGGGAATTGAACCATATTTAATATCAACATCTGTAACAGGAATAATTGCACAAAGACTTGTTAGAAAGGTTTGCACCAAGTGTGCTAAAAAGTACTATGCCTCAGAATATGAAAAAAGAATTCTTGGTAGGGATAGTGATGAAAAGATAATTTTAACTAAGGGAGAAGGATGTCCACATTGTAATGGGACAGGCTATAAAGGAAGAATTGGTATTTATGAAATTCTTCCTATTGAAAGAAATGTTAGGGATGCAATTACAGCAGGAAAGAATTCAGATGTGTTAAAAGATATTGCTATTAGAGATGGAATGAAAACACTAACAATGGCATGTGTGGAACATGTTTATGAAGGAATTACAACAGTGGATGAATTGTTAAGAGTAGCTGTAGTAAGAGAATGATGTATTCATAAAGGAGAGGGGGAGTTCTAGTGGCTATATTTAGATATAGTGCAGTTAATGATAGCAATCATGCTATTAGTGGGAGTATGGAGGCTAATTCAAGCAAGGAAGTTGTAACTAGCTTGAGAGAAAGAGGATATTACATTACTGATATACAAGAAGAAAGTGCTTTAAATAAAGATATTGATTTGAATTTCTTAAAGAAGATAACATTGAAAGATTTAGCTTTATTTAGTAGACAGTTTGCATTTACTCTTCAATCAGGTATGCCAATGTTAAGATGTGTAGAACTTTGTATAGAGCAAACTGAGAATAAGATTCTTCAAGATGTTTTAAGAAGGGCAAAGGAAGAAATAAAAAGAGGTAGAGCTTTGTCAGACGCTTTAAAGTATGAGGATGGAATTCCAGACTTTATGGTAAATATGATAACAGCAGGTGAAGCATCAGGTAATTTAGATACAGTAATGTATGAGGTATCTGAGTATTATGATAAGTTATACAAGCAGCAAAGAAAGATAAAGTCTGCAACTGCATATCCGAAAGTAGTAGGAGTTTTTGCTGTACTTATAGTTATTTTTTTACTTATATTTGTTGTTCCTCAGTTTGTAAATAACTTAGCAGCAGCTGGAGGGGAGTTGCCGTTACCAACGAAAATAATTTTAGCGATAAGTAATTTTGTATCAGCTTATTGGTATATAGTTTTATTAATAGCAGTAGCAGCTATAGCCTTTAAGAAGTTAGTTTTAGATAAGGATGAAAACTTTATCCTTTGGAGAGATAAAAATAAAATAACTGGTCCATTGTTTGGATCAATTAATGCACAAATAATGGCTAGTAGGTTTGCAAATACATTTTATATTTTAAATAATTCTGGAATGTCTATTTTAAAAAGCTTAGAAATATCTACTAATGTATTAGAAAATTCTTATGTTGAAAGTAAGATGGAATGTGCAAAAGAGGATATAAAAAGAGGAAATCTAATAGGAAAAACTATAGAAGATTTAGATATATTCCCGTTAATGTTAACTCAAATGATAACTGTTGGTGAAGAAACAGGAGCCTTAGATGCTTTGCTTAAGAAGACGGCTGAATATTATGATGGTGAAGCAGAAGCGGCAGTAGATAAATTAATTACAATGATAGAGCCCTTATTAATCATTGGACTTGCTGGAGTTGTTTTAGTAATAATTCTCGCAATAATGCTTCCAATGTTTAATATGATGGATGCTGTAAAAGGAATGTAAAATAGATATAAATTTAAAATTTATATAAATAATTAATTTTTAGGAGGTATAATTTATGAATGAATTAGCTAAGAAGAAAAAGAAAGGTTTTACACTTATTGAACTTATTGCAGTTATTGCTATTATTGGTATTTTAGCTGCAGTATTAGTACCTAAAGTACTTGGGTACATGGAAGATGCTAAGAAGTCTAAAGTAAAAGGACAAGCAAGGCAAGTTGTTATGATTTTTGAAACTTATAATGGTAAGGAAGCAGTTTCACTACCTGAAACTACTACATTAAGTGAGTTAAGAACTAAGGTGGGAAATAGATATGATAGTTATGGAGATATTTCTGCAAATAAACTTGATATGATAGGTGGAAATCCTACAGTAGCACTGTGTAGAACAGCAGCTGACGGAAAAGATTCATCAGGAACTACTAAAGAAATAAAGATAGCTACTAGTGGCAAATGGGAAGGTGGCTTCGATGGTGATAGTTCATCATCAACACCAGTAGCACCATAATAAAAGATATTGATTAATATATGGCCTCATTTAGAGGCCATATATATTAAAGAGGTTATATGGAATTTATAGTTATAAGCTTAATTGGAATTTTAGGTATAATAATAGGAAGTTTCCTTAATGTATGTATATATAGAATACCAAAGGAAGAGTCAATAGCATATCCACCTTCTCATTGTGGAAGTTGTGGCCATAATCTTAATGTGTTAGATTTAGTTCCTATATTTAGTTGGTTATTTTTAAGAGGAAGATGTAGATATTGTGGAGAAAAGGTTTCAAAGCAATATCCAATAATTGAGGGAGCAACAGGGTTGCTTTTTGTATTTTTATATTTAAAGTTTGGATTTACAATTGAATTATTAAAATATATGATTTTTATAAGTATTTTAATAGTTATTGGTATAATAGACTTTAAAACTCAAGATGTGTATGATTCTACAATTATCACCTTAGGGGTAGGTGGAGTTATTTTTGCCATTGTTGAGTTTTTTATGAATAAACAAATTAACTTTACTAGTATTATACTAGGAATAGTAATTCCAGCCCTAATAATAGCAATTTTTGCTTGCTTTGGAGCAATGGGGTGGGGAGATGTAGAAATAATAGCTGTTGTAGGATTGTTCCTAGGATTTAAATTGAATATGTTAAATTTATTCATCTCAATAGTCTTAGGAGGAATGGCTGCATTTGTATTAATGATATGGAAAAGAAGAGGGGGAAAGGATACCATGGCATTTGGTCCTTATATAGCTCTCTCATCATATATAACACTTCTTTTTGGAAGTGAAATTTTACAATGGTATTTAAGTTTTATAAGGTAAGTGAGGTGGGGGTATGTTCGAAAAAGACTTAATTGCAATAGACATAAATAAAGAAACTATTTCAATTTTAGTTGGAACAAGATACAAAATATTTAATGGCACTATAATTGAAACTCCTAGAAATTCATTTGATAATGGGGAGATTTTAGATGTAAATTTAATAGCAGGAGCAATAGGGCCACATATAAAAAAGGCAAAAACTAAGGACGTTGCTTTTGCTATAAGAGGTGAGGATATTATTACAAGACATTTAAATATTCCATTTGCAAAAGATGAAGCTATGAGAGATTCAGTAGATTTTGAGTTAAGGCAGTTTATGGGAGACAGAGTAGACGAATATTACTTTGATTATCAAATCATAAATCAAAATAAAAATGATGGTACAGGAAAATGCGATGTTCTTGTAGTAGCTTGTTCTAAGGATAAGATTGATGCGTTTATGGAACTTGGAAAAACTTTAAGGCTTAATGTAAAGGCGATAGATTTATATGCGAATGTAGTAGCTAGAGTCTTTGGAGATTTAAGAAAATCTACAACAAAAGGAATAGATTCTGATGATTCCAATATTACAATTATGGAATGGGGAAAACTTATACTAGAAAAATATAAAGATAGTGGAATATTAAGTACAGTAGATAAGGATTTTACTAATTTAACTGAATATAATTCTATATTAGATACTGTGGACTTAATTGAGCCTAAACAGCCAGGAGAAGAAAGTGATATAGAATTATACTTTAAGGATGAGGCTAATGACTATAATACTCTAATACAGTACTATACATCAGGTAAAGTTAAGAAAAACTTAGATAGAATATATGTAATGGGATCAGCTACTAGAATTAAAGGGATTGAACAATATTTTGAAGTTAATTTAAGTTCCAGGGCAGCTAAGTTACCTATGTTTTCTGATTTAAAGACAAGCGTAAAGACACCTAAGAAGATTAAGTTGAAAGACTATATTATGTGTTATGGATTATTATTGAGGAGGGATTAGGGTGAGTAGAGAGTTAAATTTAGTCCCTCAGGTAAATTCCAATACCAAAGGTGCTGTGAAATCAAGTAAAACAATAATGTTAATTTTATTATTAGTGGTTGTGTTTGTTGGAGGAAGCTTTGGCTATAGAATAGGGAAAGAGTATCTATTAAATAAGAAAGCGGAAGAGTTGAAGAATGAGTTGGCTTTAAGTAATGCTAAGGTAAAGGAAAAGGAAGGGTTAGATCAACAAATATCAGCAACAAATCAGCAAATTGCAAAGGCTGAACAATTAAAGTTACTTATGAATGTTGATACAGATGGACTTATAAAAGAGTTATATGAATTAGTACAAATAGATGGGGTAACAATTAATAGTATTAATTATAAGGCTGGAACAAAACCCGTTATAGCAATAAGTGGCAAGAGCAGCAGTAGGGATGCTATACAAAAGATGTGGGCTAATTTAAGAGAAAGTGAAAAATTTGTAGATTCTCATGTTAATAATTGGAGTGGGGATGGTGAAATAACATTTTCACTAAATATAACAGCAAGGGGAGGTAGTGCAAATGAAAAGTAAAACTAAGGGAAGAGCTACCACAAAAAATGAAAAAATAGTTTTATATGTTTTAGGTATATTGTCCATATTTGCTCTTTGCTATTTATTTATAATATCTCCTGGGGAAGAAAAAACTAAAAATTTAAAGCAGGAAATTAAGAGTTTAGAAAGTCAATTAGTTTCTGTTCAAAGTATTGATTATGATATAGCGCAGAGAAAAAAAACATTAGATGAGTTAATGGTTAAGTATAAGGAAGCTACTATAACCTTACCAGAAACAGATAGATATCCAGAGGTGTTTAGAGATGTAGAAAAAATGGTTACAGAATCTGGGTTGACAGCATCAAGTGGTAGTTTTGGTAAGGCGTCTGTAATAACAATAGGTGCAGAAGAAGGACAAGATACCTCAAATCTAAAAGGAATGAGAAAAATTCAAATAACTTATTCTATTAAAGGGGATATGAATAAGGTACTATCATTCATTGATAAGTTGGAGAATTATGACAGAATTGCAGAGCTAAACTCTTTTAATCATAGTGCAGAAAAATGTTCAATAGTATTTTCCTTCTATGATTCTGGAGAAGGTGGAGTTGAAGAATATGATTTTAAGTAATAAAACCTTCTAATAAAGATGGAGGTGTAATTTTGAAAGTAAAAAAGAAAAAAGGGTTTACTTTAATAGAGATTGTTGTAGCCTTATCAGTTTTTACAATTGTAATGTTAGCTATAACAGGAATTCTTATAAGTGTTATAAACATGGTATCTATAAACAAGAAAACTTATAATACTGATATTGCATCAATTAAAGTTTTTGAAAGTTTAAGAGAAAATAGGCCGGCTAAACTTTCAGATCCTTTGGTGCTAAATGGAAGCTTCAAAGGAGAATTTGATGATGAGATAGAGATTAAAGAGTTTGTAGCTGATAGAATATTAGATAAGCATGGGAGAACATCTGTAACAGATCCTAGTGTTTTTAGTGATTGTAAATCTACTAATAATAAAGCTTACAGCATAGGTGTAAAGGTAGGGTGGAAAAGTTCGGATGGACTTTATGAAGTAGAAACTTGGGTGTGGGATACCAACAAGGGAGAATCAACTTTAATTAATAGAAAGACTTATTTAACTCCTAGGTAAGGAGGTTGTATATGAAAAAGAAAAAAGGGTTTACGCTAGTTGAATTGATAGTGGTTATTGCTATAACAGCAGTTTTTGGAGCAATAGTTCTAATGATATCTACAACATCAGGAAAACTATTTTCTATGACGCAAAGAGATTCTTATATTAATGATGAAGCTAGATTAGCATTATCTGTGTTGGAAGAGGATTTAAGAATAGGGAAGAATATAGATTGTTCTATAGATTATTTATCAGGAGATGATGAAATAACTATTGGTGGTGTTACAGTGCCTCATTGTAAGGATATAGGACTGCCAGTAGGTAGCTTTAAAGTTTTATTAAAGGTTAATGTAAGAGGTGAATTATATTATTATATTCACTATGCAAATAAGTTGGAGAAGATGAAGCTAGAGGTAGGGCGATTTAAGACTATAAATACTGTTAGTAATGTTAAGGATGGTGGTATTAGTAAAAGCTTATCGGATCCAGCAGATAAAAGATATTTTGTGGGATTTCGATTTGAAGATTCAAGAGGGGATACAACAGTATACTCTACAGTTGTAATGCCAAGGAACTAGGAGGGGTTATGAATAGAAAAGTAAAAAAAGGTTCTGCTTTAGTAACTGTAATGCTATTTTCTTTATTATTTTTAACTATGTCCAGTGTATCGGTATTGGCAGTTATAAATACCTTAAAAGGTAATTCGGGAGAATCATTATATCAATCATTATACTATGAAGCAGAGGCTGGAATAGAGAAAGCAATGGCACATTTAAATGTAAGTGATTATAGCAGCGACTCTATATATCCAATGGAAACAGTAGTTAAAACAATAACTTTTACTCTAAATTATGGAACAGTTAGTGTTGAGATTAAAAAAACTGGTGATAAGAATGCTACAGGTGAGTATATAGTAAAGTACTTTAAAGCAGTTAGTACATCAACAAGTAGTAGTGGACAATCAAGAACTATAAGTGCTAAATTAAAAAAGTATGCTTCTAGTATAGATATTTTTAGGTATTCTATATGTGGAGAAAATGTTATAATTGGCTCTACTGCAGCATTTGATGGTGGAACAACAGAGGTTAATGGCTCAAGTGGGATTATAGACGAAAATATAGCTGGAGGTTTGGTTGCTTCAAAAAAAGAGAATGCAGCATTTACAGTACCTGTTTTTAAGGATTCAGCTGGAAATGATACTATTACACATAAAACAGAAGTTGTAGTAACTGGGGCTGATGCAAAAGTCGATTTAGCAAGTAAGGCTACTAATCCATATAGTGGAGTTGTTAAAATTACTGTAGACTTACCAGCAGTTGGGTCCCTTGCCAGTAGAGGATCATTTGATGTTTTTCTAGTAAATGCAGATGAGCTTAAATTTCAGAACGCAGGTTCTGTAGTAGGAACAAATTTTATGGTTATGTGTAGTGGGGATATACTATTTAATTCTGGAGGGGCGTTTAATTTTACAGCGGCATCATTAATTGGGAAAACAGTTAATGTACAAAATGGGGGCCTAACAATATCCTTGAGACCATTTAATCCCAATAATCCCAATGGAGAGTCAAATTCATATCATGAACCACTTGTAAATGAGAATATACAAGAAATTTTGTTTGGGACAGGTGGGGTGACAAGTTATGCAACTAATATGATTGGAGATGGTGCAGGAGGTACTCCTTCAGGCTCTATACCATTCTTACCAACAGATTATGAATAGTAAAAAAGTGTTAGTGAAAGCTAACACTTTTTTTGCAATTATAATTTCATATTTTATTGACATAAAAGAATAAATAATCTATAATAAGTTTAATTTAATAAGTAGCACATTTACAACTCGTATATCCCCTGAATAAGGCAGGGAGTATCTACCGGAAGCCGTAAATTTCCGACTATGGGTGAATTTGATATAACTTAGTATAGATTACTATAGGCATATTAACTTCACTTAGGTAAGTTAATGTGCTTTTTTTGTACTCAAAAATAGGTAAAAAATGAAATTATACTTGCAAGAAAATTTAGAAATGCAAATAATTATTCAAAGATATGGGGAGGCAATATTATGGCAAGAATTTTAAAACAAGCTTATACATTTGATGATGTATTATTAGTACCTAACAAATCAGAGATTTTACCAAGGGAAGTAACATTAAAAACAAACTTAACAAAGAAAATAGCTTTAAACATTCCTCTAATTAGTGCAGGTATGGATACAGTTACTGAATCTAAGATGGCAATAGCTATGGCTAGAGAAGGTGGAATAGGAATTATACATAAAAATATGACAATAGCAGAGCAAGCTAAAGAAGTTGATAGAGTAAAGAGACAAGAAAATGGAGTAATAACAGATCCCATTTATCTTTCACCAGAGCATACTTTAGCAGATGCAGAAGAATTAATGGGCCAATATAGAATTTCAGGTGTACCAATAACTGTTGAAGGAAAGTTAGTAGGTATCTTAACTAATAGAGATACTACTTTTGAAACAGATTATTCTAAAAAAATAGGTGATGTAATGACTAAGGAAAACTTAGTTACTGCACCAGAAAATACAACTGTAGAAGAAGCTAAAGAAATTTTAAAGAAACATAAAATAGAAAAGTTACCTTTAGTAGATAAGGAAGGAAATTTAAAAGGACTTATTACAATAAAAGATATAGAAAAAACTAAATCTTATCCTAATGCTGCAAAAGATGGACAAGGTAGATTACTTTGTGGAGCAGCAGTTGGTGTAACGGCTGATATGATGGATAGAGTTGATGCTTTAGTAAAAGTTAAGGTTGATGTTATAACTTTAGATACAGCTCATGGTCATTCAAGGGGTGTTTTAGATGCTGTTAAGAAGATAAAAGCTAAATATCCAGAACTTCAAATAATAGCAGGTAATGTTGCAACTGCAGAAGCAACTGTAGATTTAATAAAGGCAGGAGCAGACTGTGTTAAGGTTGGTATTGGGCCTGGATCAATCTGTACAACAAGAGTTGTTGCAGGGGTTGGGGTTCCTCAATTAACAGCAGTTATGGATTGTGCTGAAGCTGCAAGAGAATACGGAGTTCCAGTTATAGCAGATGGTGGAATTAAGTATTCTGGAGATATAGTAAAGGCTTTATCTGCAGGAGCAAAGGTAGCAATGATGGGATCATTATTTGCAGGATGTGAAGAAGCTCCTGGAGATATAGAAATATATCAAGGAAGAAGCTACAAAGTATATAGAGGCATGGGATCATTAGCTGCTATGGCTTGTGGTTCAAAGGATAGATATTTCCAAGAAGGAAATAAAAAATTAGTTCCTGAAGGTGTTGAAGGTAGAATTGCTTATAAAGGATATGTTGCAGATACAATATATCAATTGCTTGGTGGAATTAGATCAGGTATGGGATACCTAGGATCGAAAGATTTAGATACATTATATGAAACTGCAACTTTTGTAGTTCAAACATCTGCAGGGTTAAGAGAAAGTCACCCTCATGATATTAATATAACTAAAGAAGCACCAAACTATAGTGTAAGCCAATAAAATGTTGTAAAAAAGTGAGAACTGTAAGATAATATAAAATAATACTATTATTTGGAGGTCAGCATGAAAAAAGAGTTAGTTTTGGTTATTGACTTTGGTGGTCAATATAATCAATTAATAGCTAGAAGAGTAAGAGAGTGTAATGTATATTGTGAGGTTCATCCGCACAATTTAAGTATTGATAAGATTAAGGAAATGAATCCAAAGGGTATAATTTTCACAGGTGGTCCAAACAGTGTATATGGAGAAGATTCACCTTTATGTGATAAAGCTATATTTGAATTAGGAATACCTGTACTTGGTATATGCTATGGTTCTCAACTTATGGCTCATATGCTTGGTGGAAGTGTTGCAACAGCACCTGTAAGTGAATATGGAAAAACAGAAGTGGCTGTAGATTCAAAATCGAAATTATTTAATGAAGTTTCAGAAACAACAATTTGTTGGATGAGTCATACAGACTACATAGAAAAGGCTCCGGAAGACTTTAAAGTAGTAGCTCATACTCCAGTTTGTCCAGTTGCAGCTATGGAATGTGAAGAAAAGAACTTATATGCTGTTCAATTCCATCCAGAAGTTATGCACACACAAGAAGGTACGAAGATGCTTTCAAACTTTGTTTATAATGTTTGTGGTTGTGTTGGGGATTGGAAGATGGATTCTTTTGTTGAAAAAACTATTGAAGAAATTAGAGAAAAAGTTGGAGATGGTAAAGTATTATGTGCTTTATCAGGTGGAGTTGATTCATCAGTAGCAGCTGTATTACTTTCAAAAGCTGTTGGAAAGCAACTAACATGTGTTTTTGTAGATCATGGATTACTTCGTAAAAATGAAGGGGATGAAGTAGAAGAAGTATTTGGACCTAATGGTGCTTATGATTTAAACTTTATACGCGTTAATGCTCAAGAAAGATTTTATAAAAAGCTAGCAGGAGTAGAGGACCCAGAAACAAAGAGAAAAATAATTGGTGAAGAGTTCATTAGAGTATTTGAAGAGGAAGCTAAGAAGATAGGCTCAGTAGATTATCTTGTTCAAGGAACAATATATCCAGACGTTATTGAAAGTGGTTTAGGTAAGTCAGCTGTAATTAAGTCACATCACAATGTTGGAGGGCTTCCTGATTGTGTAGACTTTAAAGAAATAATTGAACCATTAAGATTATTATTTAAGGATGAAGTTCGTAAAGCAGGACTTGAGCTTGGAATTCCAGAAAAACTTGTATTCAGACAACCTTTCCCTGGACCAGGACTTGGTATAAGAATAATTGGAGAAGTTACGGCTGAGAAAGTTAGAATTGTTCAAGATGCAGATGCTATATATAGAGAAGAAATAGCTAAGGCTGGTATAGATAAGGAAATAGGACAATATTTTGCTGCTTTAACTAACATGAGATCAGTTGGTGTTATGGGAGATGAAAGAACGTATGATTATGCAGTTGCCCTTCGTGCTGTAACAACAAGTGACTTTATGACTGCAGAATCTGCAGACCTTCCATGGGAAGTACTTGGAAAAGTAACAACTAGAATAGTAAATGAAGTAAATGGAGTAAACCGTGTAATGTATGATTGCACTGGTAAACCACCAGCTACTATAGAATTTGAATAAATATAAAGAGATCCAATAAATATTTTATTTTGTTGGATCTTTTTTATAGTATAATTAATCTGTGGTGAATTTTTCTATTATGTCTATGGGGTGTGGTATGATAAAGAATAGTGGGAGATTAAAAAGTGAAGTTACGGATATGGATTTATTGAACATATTTTTATATTCAATAATTATAGTAATGCCATTCATTATTACAACAGAAATTTCACCTTATTATGTAAGGGGGAAAGTTATATATTTATACATTATATCAGTAATGATAGTTATTTTCTTGGTGAAAATGAAATGGCGTTGTAAATTTAATTTAGAAAAATGTATTTTACTATCCTTTTCTATTGGGCTATTATTGTCAACTGTAAATAGTATTGATAGAAGAATAGCTATTTGGGGTAATGAAAATAGATGGGAAGGAATGATAATATATCTTATATATT
>OHIM01000935.1_pt1 | contig 14013 bp, 9 predicted proteins | sample 1568271 | NCBI WGS metagenome assembly OHIM01 (sample SAMEA3879580, study PRJEB24766) | human gut metagenome | biome: human-associated habitat; feature: feces | place: USA | collected 1985/1987
AGTTTTCACAATTTCCTGCAAAAGTAGCCTTTTTTGTCTATATAAATGCAAAAGAAGTTCTGATTTTCTGTTCTGTTATGCGTTTCCTAAACTTTTTTAGTATTTTTGTCGCAAAATACATGGATATGTCAGAGCAGGAAATAGAACAACAAAATACAGTGACCGATGACAACCGTATGATACTTCGTACAGAAAATCTGGTGAAGAAATACGGCAAGCGTACGGTAGTAAGTCATGTTTCTTTTGATGTGAAGCAGGGAGAGATTGTAGGGTTATTGGGACCGAATGGTGCCGGTAAGACTACTTCGTTTTATATGACTACGGGACTTATCGTGCCGAATGAGGGGCATATATTCCTAAATGACTTGGATATTACCAGTTATCCTGTATATAAGCGTGCTCAGAATGGCATTGGATATTTAGCACAGGAGGCTTCAGTTTTTCGTAAGATGAGCGTGGAGGATAATATTGCCTCTGTGCTGGAGTTGACTAATACTACTCCGGAATATCAAAAGGACAAACTGGAAAGCTTGATTGCCGAGTTCCGTTTGCAGAAAGTACGTAAGAATTTGGGAGACCAGCTTTCAGGAGGCGAGCGTCGTCGTACGGAGATTGCGCGTTGTCTGGCTATCGACCCTAAGTTCATTATGTTGGATGAACCGTTTGCAGGAGTAGATCCTATTGCCGTAGAGGATATCCAGCATATTGTATGGAAATTGAAAGATAAAAATATCGGTATTTTAATTACCGACCATAATGCATTGGAAACGTTGCGCTTGACCGACCGTGCGTATCTGTTGTTTGAAGGAAAAATTCTGTTTCAGGGAACCCCTGAAGAACTAGCGGAAAATCCTGTTGTCCGTGAGAAATATCTAGGCACTAATTTTGTGCTTCGCCGTAAGGATTTTCAATTGGCGGAAAAGGACAGGCAGGGAAAAAATGTATAAAACCGGAGATGTGGGATATAAAAAAAGCTCTGAATTTGCTCAGAGCTTTTTTTTTGATTGTATCAGATAAGTAATTAGTCTCTAGGTCTTGCTTCCTTGATTACCAATTGGCGTCCCATGAATTCCGAACCGTTCAGTTCATTCATGGCCTGGGCTGCTTCTGCGTCATTTTCCATTTCAACAAATGCAAATCCTTTAGATTTACCTGTTTCGCGGTCTTTGATAACTTTTACAGAAGTAACAACTCCATAAGCCGCCATTGCTTGTTCCAAATCTCCTTCCTTAACACGGTAGTTAAGGTTTCCAACATACATGTTCATAAGTGAAAAAATAAAAATAAATAAAATAAAAAATACTCTCTGAATGGTGATTATTAATGAAGTAGGGGATTCGAACGACAGAGAGTTTACATAAGTGCTATTCGTACAAAAGTAAAACCTTGTAATAAAAATCACTAGCTATAATTAGTATCACCAGTCGGGCACAAAGGAACGCATAAATTTTGAATTTGCAAGAAGAAAAACAACTTTTTTTTCTTTTTTTTGAATCGGTTTCTTAGTCAGTCATTTTAAATGGATACTTTCTGCTGTCAATTAGTATTTTTTAGTCTGTGTATTTGGTAATTGAAAGATTAAACACTAATTTTGCAACCTCTTTGGTTAAAAACAGAAAGAAGTAATAATTAAATAAATAAAGTTCAGAATGAATATTTCATTGCAAAACGTTGACAAAGTGAGTGCATTGCTTACTTTAAAACTGGAAAAAGCTGATTATCAGGCAAGAGTAGAAAAGACACTGAAGACTTACCGTCAGAAAGCTAATATTCCGGGATTCCGTCCGGGTATGGTGCCTATGAGTTTGATTAAAAAACAATTTGGCAAGTCTGTCCTTGTAGAAGAGGTTGATAAAATGATGCAGGAAAAGGTAAACGAATATATCCGCGACAACAAAGTGAATATGTTGGGTATGCCGTTGCCTAATGAAGAAAAGATGAAACCTATCGATTTCGATACGCAAGAAGATTTTGAATTTGTGTTCGACATCGCTTTGGCTCCTGAATTTACAGCTGAAATCTCAGCTGCGGATACAGTGGATTACTATACTATCGAAGTTTCAGACGAACTGATAGAACAGCAGGTTAAAATGTATACTCAGCGTGCTGCAAAATATGATAAAGTAGAGCAGTATGAAGACAAAGACATGATTAAAGGTCTGTTGGCTGAATTGGATGAAAATGGAAATACTAAAGAAGGCGGTATTCAGGTAGAAGGTGCGGTAATGATGCCGGCTTATATGAAGAATGATGAGCAAAAGGCTATATTTAACGGTGCTAAAGTAAATGATGTGCTGGTATTTAATCCTGCTGTAGCATTTGATAATAATGAAGCTGAACTTTCTTCTTTATTGAAGATTAAGAAAGAGGAAGTTGCTGGTGTGAAAGGTAACTTCAGCTTCCAGGTGGAAGAGATCACCCGTATGGTTCCCGCTGAGTTGAACCAGGAATTGTTCGACAATGTATTTGGCGAAGGCACTGTAAGCAGTGAGGAAGAATTCCGCGCTAAGATCAAAGAAGGAATTGCAAAGCAGTTCGAATCAGATAGCGATTATAAATTCTTGATCGATGTTCGTGAATATTTGGTTAATAAGATTGGTAAGTTGGAATTCCCCGATGCATTACTGAAGCGTATCATGTTGCTGAATAATGAAGAGAAGGGTGAAGCTTTTGTCGCTGAAAACTATGACAAGAGTATTGAAGAACTGACTTGGCATCTGATTAAAGAGCAATTGCTCAAGAATAATGAGATTAAAGTGGAACAAGCCGATGTGATGAATATGGCCAAGGAAGCAACTCGCATTCAGTTTGCTCAATACGGAATGTTGAATATCCCTGAAGAAGTTCTAGAGAACTATGCAAAAGAAATGTTGAAGAAGCAGGAATCTGTAGAAGGTTTGGTAAACCGTGCTGCTGAAAGCAAACTTTCTGCCGCATTGAAAGCTAAGGCTACTTTAAACCACAAAACGGTTTCTATGGAAGAATTCAACAAAATGTTTGAATAATAACTTAGTAAGTCGAAGTAAGTGATTGCTAAAACTTTCTAAAAAAGGGGTTTTTGACCATAAATTTTCGTTATAGATAAGAGTATTGGATACGTTAACCGTATTTTTTTGTACTTTTGTTTGTTTGAAAAATAGAGGTTGAAAACCCTTTTTTGTTACTAATAACTAAACCATTAGATTATGGATGATTTTAGAAAATTTGCTACCAAGCATTTGGGGATGAACAGTATGGTGCTGGATGATGTCATCAAGTCGCAAGGATATCTGAATCCTTATATTTTGGAGGAGCGTCAGTTGAATGTGACTCAGTTGGATGTGTTTTCCCGACTGATGATGGACAGAATTATTTTTCTGGGTACACAGATTGATGATTATACAGCCAATACACTCCAGGCGCAGCTTTTATATTTGGACTCAGTAGAGTCTGGTAAAGATATATCTATTTATATCAATTCTCCCGGAGGATCTGTTTACGCCGGATTAGGTATTTATGATACCATGCAGTTCATTAATAGTGATGTTGCCACGATCTGTACAGGTATGGCCGCTTCGATGGCAGCCGTGCTGTTGGTTGCGGGAACAGAAGGTAAACGTTCTGCGTTGACTCATTCACGTGTGATGATTCATCAGCCGATGGGAGGCGCGCAAGGACAAGCTTCGGATATTGAGATCACGGCCCGTGAAATCCAAAAGTTGAAGAAAGAACTGTATACCATTATTGCAGACCACTCTCATACGGATTTTGACAAAGTATGGGCAGACTCTGACCGTGACTACTGGATGACAGCTCAGGAAGCTAAGGAATATGGTATGATTGATGAGGTGCTGTCACGCAAACCGGCTGCTCTATAATGTATTTATTTCCATTCGATAAGAATAACAGTACTAAAAACAACCCAGGTTTCCGCTATCATTTCATGCAGGCTTCTTTCTTAAAGACGCATTAGGAAACTTGGATATTTAAAGGAATAAACATTGGAAGATAATAAAACACCTAGAAACAGTAGAAGGAAATGTAGTTTCTGCGGACGTTCGGAAAATGAAGTCGGATTTCTGATAACCGGAATGAACGGCTGCATTTGTGACAGTTGCTCGGAGCAGGCATATGAAATTATGCAGGAAGCCATGCATCAAAAAAAAGGTGCACCGGGTGAGTTGAACTTGAAGGAACTTCCGAAGCCAAAGGAAATCAAGGAATTTCTTGACCAATACATTATTGGTCAGGATGACGCCAAACGCTATCTTTCCGTTGCCGTTTACAATCATTACAAGCGTCTGCTCCAAAAAGTGGATAAGGATGATATAGAGATTGAAAAGTCCAATATCATTATGGTAGGTAGTACGGGAACGGGAAAAACCTTGCTGGCACGCACTATTGCCAAATTATTGCATGTGCCGTTTACCATTGTTGACGCCACCGTGCTGACAGAGGCCGGATATGTGGGTGAAGATATTGAGAGTCTTTTAACCCGTTTGCTTCAAGTGGCAGATTATAATGTGGCGGAAGCTGAAAGAGGCATCGTATTTATTGATGAGATTGACAAGATTGCCCGTAAAGGAGATAACCCCTCCATTACTCGTGATGTAAGTGGTGAAGGTGTACAACAAGGTCTGTTGAAATTGTTGGAAGGATCTATAGTGAATGTACCGCCTCAGGGAGGACGTAAACACCCCGACCAGAAAATGATTCCGGTCAATACGAAAAACATTCTGTTTATTTGTGGTGGGGCGTTTGATGGTATTGAACGCAAAATTGCGCAACGTTTGAATACGCATGTGGTAGGTTATAGCGCGGCAAAGGACGTGGTGAAGATAGATCGCGGCAACTTGATGCAATATATTGCCCCTCAGGATTTGAAATCATTCGGGCTGATTCCTGAAATCATAGGCCGTCTGCCCATTTTGACTTACCTGAATCCGTTGGATAGAACCGCTTTGCGCAATATCTTGACGGAACCGAAGAATTCCATTATCAAGCAGTATATTAAATTATTTGAAATGGATGGAGTCAAGCTGGAATTTCAGCCCGAAGTATTCGAATATATTGTAGACAAAGCTATTGAGTATAAGTTAGGAGCACGCGGATTACGTTCCATTGTGGAAACGATCATGATGGACGTTATGTTTGAAATTCCCTCTCAGAAAGCGAAAAAGTATGAAGTGACACTTGATTTTGCAAAACAGCAGATGGGAAAAGCGAATATCTCGCGGATGCAAACAGCTTAGTATCAAGATATAAAGGGAGAGAGAAAGAAAAAATGCAATTCTTCTGAAAAATATTACCCGAAATATTCGTGTAATTTGAGAACTTGTTTATAACTTTGTTAGACAACAAAAGATGTAAAAACAAGAACGGGGAACCGCGAAAAACTATTTGAGACAATGGAGGAGAATATAAATTTGACTAACGCACTGAAAAAGTATTTTGGATTTGATACTTTCAAGGGAAACCAAGAAGCAATTATCCGTAATTTGCTGGCGGGAAACGATACATTTGTATTAATGCCTACAGGTGGCGGAAAATCATTATGTTATCAGTTGCCTTCACTCATCATGGAAGGAACGGCAATTGTTATATCTCCTTTAATTGCATTAATGAAAAATCAGGTGGATGCCATGCGTAACTTCAGCGAAGAAGACGGAGTGGCTCATTTCATCAATTCTTCATTAAACAAGTCGGCTATCGACCAGGTAAAATCAGATATTTTGAGCGGGAAGACCAAACTGCTCTATGTGGCTCCCGAGTCATTGACGAAGGAAGAAAACGTAGAGTTTCTGAGAGGCGTGAAGATTTCTTTTTATGCAGTAGACGAGGCACACTGTATTTCGGAATGGGGACACGATTTCCGTCCCGAGTACCGTAGGATCCGTCCTATTATAAATGAAATAGGAAAGGCACCTGTCATCGCGCTTACAGCTACAGCTACTCCGAAAGTTCGTATGGACATTCAGAAGAACTTGGGAATGCTGGATGCGGCAGAATTTAAATCTTCATTCAATCGTCCGAATCTTTATTATGAAGTACGCCCCAAAACGAATAATATCGACCGTGATATTATTAAGTTTATCAAGGCAAATTCAGGCAAGTCAGGCATTATTTACTGCTTGAGCCGTAAGAAAGTAGAAGAACTGGCAGAAATATTGCAAGCCAACGGCATCAATGCGCGTGCTTATCATGCCGGTATGGATTCGGCAACACGCACCGCCAATCAGGATGGTTTCCTGAAAGAAGACATCGACGTAATTGTAGCTACTATCGCTTTTGGAATGGGCATTGACAAGCCTGATGTGCGTTTTGTGATACACTATGATATTCCTAAAAGTCTGGAAGGCTATTACCAGGAAACTGGTAGAGCCGGACGTGATGGGGGAGAAGGTATGTGCATTACATTTTATTCCAACAAAGATTTGCAGAAACTGGAAAAGTTTATGCAGGGAAAACCGGTGGCGGAACAGGAAATAGGCAAACAGCTGTTGCTTGAAACAGCAGCATACGCCGAATCGTCGGTATGTCGTCGCAAATCGTTATTACATTATTTTGGTGAAGAGTTTACAGAAGATAATTGTGGAAATTGTGATAACTGTTTAAATCCTAAAAAGCAAGTGGAGGCTCAGGATTCATTGTGTGCCGTGATTGAAACAATCATAGCGGTAAAAGAAAACTTTAAAGCAGATTATATAATAGACATTCTTCTGGGTAAGGAAACTACGGAAGTACTTGCTCATAAACATGAAGAGCTTGAAGTATTCGGCTCGGGCATGGGGGAAGAAGATAAAACGTGGAATGCTGTCATTCGCCAAGCGTTGATAGCCGGTTATTTAAGCAAAGATGTCGAGAACTACGGATTACTGAAGGTGACTTCGGCAGGACATAAGTTCCTGAAGAATCCGAAATCGTTCAAGATAGTGGAAGATAATGATTTTGAAGAGGAAGAAGAAGAAACTCCGGTTCGGGGAGGTGCTTCATGCGCAGTAGACCCTGTGCTTTATTCCATGCTGAAAGATTTGCGCAAGAAGCTGTCGAAGAAGCTGGATGTTCCTCCTTATGTTATATTCCAAGATCCTTCTCTGGAGGCAATGGCAACCATCTATCCCGTTACGCTGGAAGAACTTCAGAATATTCCGGGAGTGGGTGCAGGCAAAGCTAAACGTTACGGTCAGGAGTTCTGTGTATTAATAAAGAAGCACTGCGAAGAAAATGAGATTGAACGTCCGGAAGATTTACGTGTCCGTACTGTTGCTAACAAATCCAAGTTGAAGGTATCTATCATTCAGGCTATCGACCGCAAGGTTGCTCTTGATGATATTGCCGTATCCAAAGGACTGGAATTCAGTGAACTGTTGGATGAGGTAGAAGCTATCGTTTATTCGGGTACTAAGTTGAATATTGACTATTTCCTCGAAGAAATTATGGATGAAGACCACTTGGATGATATCTATGATTATTTCAAAGAGTCTACAACCGATAAAATAGACGATGCAATGGAAGAATTGGGTGACGACTATACTGAGGACGAAATCCGTTTGGTTCGTATCAAGTTCATTTCTGAAATGGCAAACTAAGCAAAGGATTAATATACAAAGAAAGCCGGGTTTCTAAGCAGAATCCGGCTTTCTTTATATTGTATCGTTAATTACTATTAAATATAATACTTCTACTAATTTATTTAGTAGATTGTATTAAACTTTGCTTATATTTGTAGTGTATCTAACTGATAAACAAAGAAAAAATGAAAAAACTGACAGCAAAGGAAGAAGAGATTATGAATATCTTTTGGCAACACGGACCAATGTTTATTCGTGAGATGCTGGCCTTTTATAAGGAACCTAAGCCTCATTATAATACCGTGGCTACATTGGTAAAACTGTTGGTTGAGAAAGGATTTGTAACTTTTCGTGTGTGGGGTAATAGTTATCGCTATGATGCGATAGTCTCGGAGAAAGAATACAAAGGGGCGGCATTGAGTGATGTTATTTCGCAATATTATGACAACTCTTATGCTCGGGTAGTGTCACAGTTCATTGAGGAGGAGAAAATGGGACTGGATGAACTGAAGGCGTTGATAGCAAAAATTGAAAAAGGATAGGAATAAAAGAAATCGTTATGACTGCTTTTATTATTTATATATTGAAAAGCACCCTCTGTCTGTCTGCGTTTTATTTGTTGTACCGACTGCTGTTCAGGGGAACCACTCATTTTCGGTTTAATCGCCGGGTCTTGTTGTTGGGCTTGTTGGTGTGTTCATTACTTCCTGTGGTACATTTCACTTTAGAGGAAGAATTACCTGTGCATCGTTCGTTGCGTATGTTGGATGAGGCATTGACTAAAGTTACTTTGCCCCAAACAAGACAGGCTGAGGTGGGAGCGGTTGTTTCTGCCGATGTCGGAGAAAGTACATTTCTTTATTCCCGGTTTTTCTTTTTTCTTTATGTCGGGGGGTGTTCTTTTGTTTTGCTCCTGTTTTTGGCGGCATACATCCGTATGTGGCATCTGATAAAAAGCGCTTCCGTATATCGCGAAAGTGGTGTATGTTGGATAGTGACGGACAGGCAGGTAAGCCCCTTTAGTTGGGGAAATTATATTGTGATGAACCGTAAGGATTATGAAGCTTATCCGTTGATACGCTTGCACGAACAGATGCATGTATTTTATGGCCACTCGTGGGATAGCCTTTGGATGCAGTTATTACAGGTTTTCCACTGGTTCAATCCGGTGGTATGGCTGTGGCAGAAAGAGTTGCGTGACCTGCATGAGTATCAGGCAGACCATGGAGTAATCAGTTGTGGTATTGATGTAAAAACATATCAATTATTATTGGTGGAAAAAGCTGTGGGCACAAGGCTCTACTCTATGGCCTGCGGTTTCGACCATTGTTCACTTAAAAAACGTATAACTATGATGATGGAAAGAAAAACACCCGGATGGAAGCGCTTGTATATCTTGATAGCGTTTCCGTTGGCTGCGGGAGCCGTGTTCGTTTTCGCCCAGCCTAAAGTAGATGCGGCTTTACAAACAGTAGTAGTGAGACAGGCGGCCATGTGCGACAGCAGTTCGCTGAATATGTCGGTTTCGGCGGCTGATTATGCTGGACTGGCGCCGGATGCCGTTGCATTTGATGTGTATGTTAACCAGCGCAACCAGTTGATGATTGGCGTTTTTGACAAGATGGATGTGGTAAAGTTGGAAGGATTGGCAGATGCTGTATCGAAGAGATTGGTAGCCGACTTCTCTTCCCGATATGCCAAGAACAAGGAGGTGCCGCAGATAGTGGCTTGCATCACAGCCGACCGGAATGCGAAGATGGGTTGCGTTTACGAGACCAAGCAGCAGATAAGTCGCGGATATGAGTTGGCTTTGCGTGAGTTGAGTGCGGAGTATTCTGCCGAACTGTTGCAGCATAGTCTTTCCAACCGGATTGTTTATAATCCTCCCCGGTCTTATGGAAATCCGGTTGCAAAAGTGGCGGATAAAAACAAGCGCTTGGAAGGATTTGGCATCACGATTTTCATGGAAGGAGAAGAGAAAAGAAGTTTGAGAGATTTTACTTTACAGGAATTGGAATCTGAAATAGCTTCCTTGCTTGAAAGGGTGGACATATCGAAAAACGTGATATCCATCGGTCTGAATGTGCCGAAGGATGTGCAAGAAGGTATGGTGTATGATGTCAAGCAGGTGTTGCGTAAGTTGTATCTTTTGAAGGTCGATGTAGCTCATTAAATCTTGAGAATTGACTTCTGCCGGTGATAGTAATGAAGTTTAGAAAAAAAACTGCTTTCACACAAAACGAGGCGTAACTTGTTGATATATAGTGTGGGGAGGTGAAATATACTATACGCTATGTGTGAAGGCAGATTTCACAAACTTTATTTGGATGTTCAATCAGGGATGTCTTATTTGCTGTTGTGGCCATTGCCACTCCGAAAAGACCTTGGAGTTTTTAAAAAAGTTCAAGGTCTTTTTTTAAAACTTCTTGTTCTTTTTACAAAACTTCTTGTTCTTTTTACAAAACTTCTTGTTCTTTTTAAGGGACTGTATGCTGATTTATTAAATTGGGTTTGTTTGTCTGTATCTCCAATCATCTTCCCCACTTTTTTTGAATATAGAAAATTTGTACTATTTTTGTTTTTGGAAATGGCAATAGGTACTTTGTCCCATTCAGATATTTGCTGAAATGAGCACTCTAAGACTAAATTAAATCTATTAAAATACGAATGAAAACGAATCTGATTTGTGTATTGCTTTTATCCTTTTTCTTAGTAAAAATGGATGCTTTTGCTCAAAAAGCAGTTATTAAAGTAGCTTGCATTGGAAATAGTATTACTTATGGAGCTAACATTCCCAATCGCAATAAAAATAGTTATCCGGCTCAGTTGCAAGCTTATTTGGGAAGTGATTACGAGGTCAGGAATTATGGAATTTCGGGTTGCACTCTTTTGTCAAAAGGGGATTATCCTTATGTAAAGACCCGTGCATTTGCAGACTCACATACATTTCAGCCGGATATTGTGCTCATAAAATTAGGAACCAATGATACCAAACCTCAAAACTGGCAATATAAAGATGATTTTATAGGAGATTATCAGCGACTTATTGATAGTTATAAATCATTACCTTCACATCCGCGTATCATTTTGCTGACTCCTGTCCGTTGCTTTCTGACGGATGATTCCTCCATCAGTGCAGAGCGGATAGCTGCTTCGGTTCGTCCTATGATAGAAGAGATTGCATGGAAAAACAAGTTAGAAATACTCAACCTGTTTAATTTGTTGGGTGACCAATGGGAATCACATCTTTTACCGGATCGCTTGCATCCGTCTTCTATCGGTGCCGGAAAAATGGCTCGTCAAATAGGTTCTTATTTGATTCTTACTGCAGGGTGTACAGAACAAGATAAAGCTGATTGGTTGCAAGGTAAAGAAGAATTTAATTTTCATGGTTTCTGTGGATATCAGTTTGATTGTGACGGGGCTGCTTGCAAGATTGTGAAACCCTATAAGGAGGCGAAAGGAAAGCCGTGGGTGATGCGTGCTCGATTTTGGGGACATCAACCTCAAACGGATATTGCGTTGTTGGAACAGGGATTTCATATTGCCTATTGTGATGTGGCTGATATGTATGGGGCGGACAAAGCTGTCAAACGTTGGAATAAATTGTATGCAAAGATGGTAAAAGAAGGCTTCCATAAGAAAGTTGTTTTGGAAGGTATGAGCCGGGGAGGATTGATTGTCTACAACTGGGCTGCACAAAATACTGATAAAGTTGCCTGTATCTATGCGGATGCGCCGGTGATGGATATTAAAAGCTGGCCGATGGGGAGAGGTGCTTCGGAGGGGTCGGATGATGATGTTCGGCAATTGCTTTCAGCATATGGATTTTCAAATGAAGAAGCAGCTTTAAAGTGGCGGAAAAATCCGGTGAACCATGCCGGGAAAATAGCAAAAGCCGGTATTCCTTGCTTGCACGTTGTGGGCGATGCGGACAAGGTTGTTCCGGTTAGTGAAAATACAGCTGTATTTGAAGAAGAAATGGAACGTTTGGGAGTTCCTGTTACTGTGATACATAAACCGGGAGTAGGGCATCATCCTCATTCGTTGAATAACCCCGAACCTATCGTACATTTTATTTTATCGGCTTTACATCGTCTCCCCAATGAATGTATCCATGCTGTTCCCGGGAATGAGTTCCGTTCCGGGGCCGGATGGGTAAAAGGTGTTGAATGGCATGAGGTGGATGCTGATATTAAAGCAACTTTGGCAAACAGGAAACTGAAATTATTGCTGTTGGGTAATTCCATTACTCAGGGATGGGGAGGCACCCGAAAAGCTGTAGCCTATAAGCCCGGCAAAGAGGCAATGGATAGAGTACTTGGTGAGAAGACGTGGGAAAGTGCGGGAATATCGGGTGACCGTACTCAGAATCTTCTTTGGCGTATCCGCAATGATGATTATAATTGTTGTAAACCGGAGGTTGTTGTGATAGCTATCGGCATTAATAATTTAATATCAGGTGAAAATACACCGGAAGAAGTGGCGGAAGGTATTGTCGCTGTTACAAAGGAAGCGGTTATTGCTTTCCCCGATTCTCGTATCCTTCTTTTAGGTCTTCTCCCCGCAGGTAAGGAGAAAGGAAGTGCAATTCGCATGAGTTGTGATAAAATTCATGCCATATTGAAAAAAAAGAAATTGGCTGGCGCTGAATATGCGAATCCTACCGAATGGTTCTTGGATGCAGATGGAAGAATACGTGACGAACTTTATAGCGGTGATTATATACACTTGACGGAGGAAGGATATAAATTAATGGCTGATAAAATAATGAAGGCTTTGTTAGAGCAGGGTTGATTATTTTTTTTGCTAAATTTTCTTTCACCCTAACAAAAAAATATTCTATCATTTTCCGGTATTGAATAAAACTCGTATATTTGCACGCAATAAATTCAAAACGCATTAAGCCCTATGTCATTTATTGCAGATAAAATTGTAATGGACGGATTGACTTACGATGATGTATTGTTAATCCCAGCCTATTCTGAAGTTTTACCCAAAACAGTCGAACTCTCGACTAAGTTCTCACGCAACATCGAGTTAAAAGTACCTTTTGTGACTGCCGCCATGGATACAGTCACTGAGGCTAAAATGGCTATTGCCATCGCTCGTGAAGGCGGTATCGGTGTTATTCATAAAAACATGTCTATAGAAGAGCAGGCACGTCAGGTAGCTATCGTGAAACGTGCTGAGAATGGTATGATTTATGATCCCGTAACTATTAAGAGAGGTTCTACCGTGAGAGATGCTTTGGCGCTGATGGCTGAGTATAGAATCGGTGGTATTCCTGTAGTGGACGATGAAAGATATTTGGTCGGTATTGTCACCAATCGTGACCTTCGTTTTGAGAAAGATATGGATAAGCGTATCGATGAAGTAATGACGAAAGATAATATTGTTACTACCAACCAGACTACCGATATGGAAGCTGCTTCACAAATTTTGCAGGAACATAAGATTGAGAAGTTGCCCGTAGTGGACAAAGATGGTAAACTGGTAGGCTTGATTACTTATAAGGATATTACAAAGGCAAAAGATAAACCAATGGCTTGTAAAGATGCCAAAGGAAGACTGCGTGTGGCTGCCGGTGTCGGTGTGACGGTGGATACACTCGACCGTATGCAGGCTTTGGTGGATGCCGGTGCCGATGCTATTGTTATCGATACAGCTCATGGACATTCCAAGTATGTTATTGAGAAATTGAAAGAAGCAAAGAAACGCTTCCCGAACATTGATATTGTGGTAGGTAACATTGCTACCGGAGAAGCTGCCAAAGCTTTGGTAGGTCAGATTGTTCCTATCAAGTTGGTTGCAGACCTTTGCTATGGTGATGCAACTCCGGGACATCCGGCTGCTCATACTGAAGTTATCAAGGCTTATGATGCCAACATCATTGAACCGATGACTATCACAGTGAATAAGGAAGAAGGAGAAGTAACTGATGCTGTTGTTAACGGTAGCTCTGTAGATGTAACAGGTGCTTATACTTACACTTGCTGGAATGCAGACGAAAACGGTAATTTCTACACTGCTTCTGAGGCTCCCAATGCAACAGCTCTGCAAAAAGAACTGTTCAAATTCTACGAATGTACTCCGAGCAACTGGATGACTGATCAAGTTAAGACTAACCTGAAACTGGTAGACGGCAATTTGCAGCCTGTGGCTGGTTACAAGGAAGGTAGCCTTCCTGCCAACACTGTAGTTTACAACGTAGATGCAACAACTGGTAAGGAAACACTGACTTACTACAACCACAGTGGTACTCCTGTAAACTGGGATTATGAAATCTATGTTCCTATCAAGTTCGGTTATAAGTGGAAGACTTTCACTCAGGAATTCAAAATCCACGTAAATGAAAATGCCGGTACTCCCGCAGGAAGATAAGAGACAACTCTGAAAAGAGATGCCAATAAAGTAAACAGACAAGAGAGAGTGCTTCATCCGATTGAAGCACTCTTTTTTA
>OHIM01000940.1_pt1 | contig 13962 bp, 18 predicted proteins | sample 1568271 | NCBI WGS metagenome assembly OHIM01 (sample SAMEA3879580, study PRJEB24766) | human gut metagenome | biome: human-associated habitat; feature: feces | place: USA | collected 1985/1987
CTAAAACACACTACTCCTTTCAGTGGTAGGTGTAAGTTCTGCTAACCAAATTAAAATTTGGAGCATCACTTAGAGCTATCTTTTAATATATTATACTAAAAGATAGCTCTGAAATATATAATTTAAATTTTAAAATCTGTAGTTTTATCGTATGTTTGAGATTTTAATAAATAACGTTTTAATATTTTAGAAGAAAATATTTTAAAGTTTAATTCATCCTTTATCTCAATTGTATATTCTCCCTTTATGATACAATCTTTTATTTCCTTTACAGTTGAACACTCTTTGTTTAATCTTGTATATATTCCACCTAATTGTAATGGAGTATGACTATCACTACCTGTTATAATATTAAGTCCTAACTCTTGAGATAAATTGATTACTTCATCTCTTGCCACACTCTCACCTTTTTTAAATATATCTTTTCCATTCAAATCTAAGGCATCTAATCTTTTTAATAATTCATGAGGATGCTTACATAATTTATGTCCTCTTCTACAGGGATGTGCTCCAATCTTTAATAAATTAAAAATATCAGCTTGATCTAATAACTCTTCTAATTCTATTAAGTTATCTTTCTCTCTAAATTCCATTAATACATCATAAAGATTAATTATTCCATCTCTATCCCCAGTTAAAATTACATGACCTTTATTTTTAATATTAACTTCCATTGCAGGAAATACTGATATATCATCAACAATATATCTATCTCCTTCATAAGTAAAATTTTTCTCTAAAAAATCATAAATATTAAGAAAATCTTTCGCATTAAAATGTTCACAAAGAATTATACCATTTAGCCCATTACTTTTTGCAAAGTATATTTCGTTCATAAAAAACTCTTTATTAAAATCTTTTCTTTTACTTAGTAATCCATGGACATGAAAATCCATATTCATCTATTTTTCACACCCTCAATTTATTCCTAATATTATTAAAGGCACTTTAAATACCTTATATTTATTAGTATATTAAGAGTACATCTTTTATGTTAATTGCAGAAAAAAAATTTTTAATATTTTACTTCTTTCATACAAAGACCTTTTGCTGGAGCTTTTTCCGCTAAATCACTTCTATTTTTATCCCCTAATAATTCTTTTACTTTTATAGGTTCTATTTCACCTTTTGCAACCTTTATTAATGTTCCACTTAAGATTCTAACCATATTTAATAAGAATCCATTACCATTATACTCAATCTTAATAATATTATTGCTTTCTGTTATATCTATGTAGTTTATAGTTCTTACTGTTGATTTCTTAGACTTATCTTTTACGCCACTAAAGCTCTTAAAATCATGAGTTCCTATTAAGTATTTACTTGCTTCTCTCATTTTTTCTATATTTAATTGTCCCTCAACATGATAAGCATATTTTTTTAAAAATACATTTGCAAACTTATTATTATCAATAGTGTATACATAAGTTTTAGATATTACATTTAATCTTGAGTGAAATCTATCACTAACTTCTCTTAAAGATGTTACTGAAATATCTTCAGGTAAAAACTGATGTAAGTATTTAGACATTTCAGGAAGCTTTTTTTCACTGTTAGTTTTAAAGTTTGCTGTGTAATTATCAGCATGAACTCCAGTATCAGTTCTTCCACAACCAATAACTTGTATTTCTTCTCCTGTCATTTTAGATAGTACTTTTTCAATTTTATCTTGTATAGTTGAAACACTTGTTCCTTTTATATTTTGTTTTTGCCATCCTTTATATCTTGATCCATCGTATTGTATTGTCATTCTTATATTTCTCATGATTCATCTCTCTTTTCTTATATATTTTTATCTGTTTTTAAGTTTAAATCCTTCTTTATAGCTAACAACTTTAACATTTAATGCAACTAATAATTTTTCTAAACTCTTAACTTGATTTATGTATTCAATTTTTCCAGATTTAAGTAAACCATTAATATTCTTGATAATATCTTGCTTTTCCTCTTCACCTAATCTTCTTTTTGTCTTAATAACAACTCTATTTATATAAGTTAATGTTTCCCAAATTTGTTCATTAGTAATTTTACTAAAATCATTTATTACTCTTGTATATCCAACTCTTCTATTATTAGGTGGGTAAGCTTCCTTAAAAAATTCTAAGAAATAGTTCATTTCTTTAGGATCCTTATTTTCAACATATTTTCCAATAGCACCTTTTAACTGATTTTTTAAATACATAATAGTGTTAGCTTTTACTATAGTATTCATTTCTTCTATACTCTTATAAATTATAGTGTATACTTCTTGAACCTTATCAGCATCTAAAGCTTCTTTAGCTAATGGTTTTATTATCTCTATAACTTCTAAAATACTTTTCTTAGAGTTTAACTCCTTTCCAAATACATTTTCTAAAATTTCTTTTCCATTTAATTTATTTAAATCAAGTTCTAAATTATTTTCTTCCATTTCTTTAGATAAAGCCATATGAGCAAATTGATTCTTAGCAATTATTATTAATCCTGATGTATTCATATCAAGTCTACTAACTAATCTTACAATACAGTTTTGATTAGTTTCTTTAAAATAAAATAATACACCATTGGCTAAGGTACCACTTTGATAAGTTTTTGTAGGATGAACTACCATATATGGCTTTTTATTAATAACTAGAATATCCTCATCCTCATATACTATATCTAAGTCCATTTTTTCCGGAGTTATATTTTGACTTTCATCACTTTGGAGATTTATTTGAACTAAATCTCCAGTGTGAACAATATATCTCATTCTTACTTCTTTTTTATTAACTAATATTCTTTTCTCTATAGCAGATCTTCTTATTAATCTACTAGACAACCCCAAATCTTCCTTTAGAAACTCTCTAATAGTAGCCCCTTCATATTCTTTTGAAACCTTTTTTTCTAAAGTACTCATTCTACTCTCCTAGTTTTTTATAGTCCTCTCCAAGTATGATAACAGCATCATATTGTTCGTATTTTATATCTTCCAATTTCTTATCAGACTTAGTTATTGTAGGCAAATCCTTATTAAGAGCTTTTTTAAGTTCTTCATTATCAGTATTTATTATACTTTTAGTTGTAGGATTTCCATTTCCAACATCAACTACAGTCCATCCAGTTAACTCTAGCTTTGATTTTACTTCACCAGCTAAGCCATTAATCTTTGTACCATTTAATATAAGTACTCCTAACTTAGTTTTATCTACAGTTGTGTCACCTGTATTATGAAGGGCTTTTAACAACTCTTGATTATAGCTTTTATTGAACACTACATAAGACTGTCCACCTATAGTCTTAAAATCTCCTTCTACAGTCCACATCTTAACTGTAGATGGGTCTACTTTAACAACATCTAGTGCATAAGATAAAAGCTTGCCTGTTGGCATATTAGTTTGAATATTTGATCCTATTGCATTAATTATATCTGGAACTTTTAGTACTATTGAAGGTCCTGTACACTTTTCAACTACTTTTTGTATAAATTTATGTTGATTTTCTATTCTACCTATATCACCAGTAGCTAATCCAGTTCCATCATTATTCTTTCTCCATCTAAAAAACTCTTCTGCTTTTTTACCATCTAAATGTTCTACTGTTCCACCTTTAAAACTTATATGAAGATCTTGACTTGGATCATCATAATACATGTCTCTTTCTATCTCCATCTCAATTCCACCTATAGCATCAATAAATTGTCTAAAGGCATTATAGTCTATCTTAACAGTATAATTTATTTGTATGCCTAGTAAATCTTCTACCAAACTTTTAACCTTGGTTTCACCTTTTTGGTATGCTGCATTTATCTTATAATTACGTCCATTTTCAGTAATTAACGTATCTCTAGGTATAGATACCAAATCTAAATCCTTTTTCTTTGGATCATACTGTGCCACCATTATAGTATCAGTTCTTTTAATCTCATAATTATTGGTTTGATTTGGATCACCTATATCAAGCCCAAGAACAAGAACATTAACTGCTTCATCTGGTGCAGGCGTTACAGCTTCACCTATATTGCCACCTTTTATTTTTCCCAACAAACTACCTATAGAGATAACCACAATAGCTAGTATAATAATAAATACAGATAAAATTCCTATTAAAACCTTCTTCTTTTTAGATGTTTTCTTTCGTTTCTTTTTGCTTCTTGGTCCTTTATCATCTTCAATTGGTCTTCTTTTTTTTATTTTAACTTCTCCATATTCTTGAAGCTGTCTCATTTCATCATTTTTTCTTCTTTTTCTCAGTTCTTCTATTTCTTGTGGAGTTCTTCTTCTTTGTTTCTTTCTTCTTATTGCCTCTGGTTCCCTTCTATCTCTTGACATTTTTCTCCCCCTCTACCCCCTATTAATAATCAAGCAATTTCTTGCTTTTACAGTATTAATATCAATAGGAGAATCTTTAGATAGCAAAAACTTTATTGTATGCGTAAGACCTAACAAGACACCATTATCTAAATCTTTCAATGTTGCTTCTCTTATTTCCTCTACTCCATGAAAATTCCTTGAAGGTTCTATCATATCTGCTATATAAATTATTTTCTCTAACTTTGACATATTTTCTCTTCCAGTAGTATGCCATCGTATAGCATTTAATACATCTTCATCTTCTATCCCCAAAGCTTTTTTTGCTACTATTGGCCCTACTATACTATGCCACAATTCAAGAGTAACTTTTTCATCCTCTGTAAGAACTATGTTGTTTTCTTCCATAAGCTCTATCATTTCATCTTTATGGGTATATTTAGCTATATCATGACAAAGTGCTGCAAGCTCAGCCTTTTCTTCAGATACCCCATTTAATACTGCTAACTTTTTAGCTACAGAAACCACCCCTAAAGTATGAATGAATCTTTTTTCATTAAGACAACCTTTAATATAATCATAAGCCTCATTCATAAAAACCATTTTAATGCTCCCTATATAAACCTTTTTCTTTTATTATATCTAACACAACTGCAGGTAAAATATCATCTACCTTTTCATTATTAATTATTTTCTCTCTTATTTCTGTAGAAGAAATATGAATTTCTGGTACTTCTAAAAGAATAATATCCCCATTATATTTCTCTTCTACAAATCTCTTTTTATTTACTAACTCATTATTGTTATAACCTGGTCTAGTAAATACAACAAATTTGCATAGTGAAAATATTTTCTCTATCTCTTTCCACTTATCAATATCTAAAAGACAGTCTGCTCCTGTTATAAAGTATAAATCTTTATACTCTTTATAGAAATGCTCTAAAGTCTTATATGTATAACTTTTTCCTTCTTTTTTTATTTCATAGTCAGAGACCTCAAAACCTATCTTACCCTCTATAGCCTTTTGTACCATTTCTAGCCTTAAGGATGCCTCTGTTACCTTTTTATCGGTTTTCAGAGGCTGTATTCCCGCTGGCATAAAAATAACTTTATCTAAGTTTAACTTCTTTTTTGCTTCCTCAGCTATATAGATATGGGCTAAATGTATAGGATCAAAGGTTCCTCCAATTATACCCACCCTACACATATTATTTCTTCTTTACTACTGGAATTTCAATTTTAGGATTTTTCTTAGATTTCTTATATAAAACAATCTTACTTCCAATTGCTTGAATTCCTTCTGCCTTAATCTTCTCACAGATGTAGTCAGAAGCTTCTCTTGTTTCAAGTCCACTGTTTTCAAGAACCTTTATTTTTATTAATTCTCTCTTTTCTAAAGCTTCTTCAACTTGCTTTAAAAAAGTTTCTTCAATTCCATTTTTACCTATTTGAAATATAGGTTGCATATCGTTAGCTAAGCCTCTTAAATAAGCTCTTTGCTTTCCTGTTAACATTTATGTTCCTCCTAAATTACATTAAGTACTCAAATTCAAAGTCATTTAAGTTAACCATATCTCCGTCTTGAATACCCATTTCTCTTAATTCATCAAGTACTCCCTTATTCTTTAATACTTTATGGAAGTATCTTAATGAGTCTGCATCATGTACGTTTACTGCACTTAATAATCTATCTACGAAGCTTCCAAATACATAATAAGTATCGTATTCTTCACCTTCTTCAACTCTAATTTCATAAGTAAATTTCTTTTCTTCTGGTATATATCTTTCATCTTCAGCTATTTCAAGTTCAGTTATTGGAATTTCCTTAAGCATTCTAGCTGCTTCCTTAATAACATCATCAACACCATCTCTTGTAGCTGCTGACATTTTAAATACCTTATCAAAGCCTAATTCTTGTATCTTCTTTTTGAAGTTTTCAAAAACTTCTTCGTCATATAACATGTCAGTCTTATTAGCTACAACAATTTGAGGTCTATCCCAAAGCTTAACTGAGTAATTCTTAAGTTCTTCATTAATCTTTACAAAGTCTTCAAATGGGTCTCTACCTTCTATTCCTGATATATCAACCACATGTATTAATAATCTAGTTCTTTCAATATGTCTTAAGAACTCTAACCCTAAACCAACACCTTCTGATGCACCTTCTATAATACCTGGAATATCTGCCATAACAAATGGTTCTACTCCATCAGCTGCAACAACACCTAAATTGGGTTTTAAAGTTGTAAAGTGATAGTTTGCTATCTTCGGCTTAGCTGCTGTAGTCATTGAAAGGAAAGTTGATTTACCTACATTAGGAAAACCTAATAACCCAACGTCAGCTAAAAGTTTAAGTTCTAATACAATTTGCATTTCTTCTCCAGGCATTCCTGGTTCAGCAAAGTGTGGTGCCTGTCTTGTAGGCGTAGCAAACTTAGCGTTTCCTTTTCCACCCTTACCACCTCTTAAAAGAACAAATACATCATCCTTATGTGAAAGGTCAGCAATTACCTTATTTGTTTCAGCTTCTCTAATAATAGTTCCCATTGGAACAGTTATATAAAGATCTTCTCCATTTTTACCATAACATTTTGATGTTGAACCCGCTTCTCCATCTTCTGCTATAAACTTCTTTCTATATTTAAAATCAAGAAGAGTAGTGATTCCAGTATCTACTTTAAATACAATACTTCCACCTTTTCCTCCATCTCCTCCATCTGGTCCACCTAATGGGACATACTTTTCTCTTCTGAAGGAAACAGAACCATTACCACCCTTACCAGACCTTACAAATATCTTGGCTTTATCTATGAACATAATCTCACCTATCCTTATGTAAAATCTTCTTTATTTATCTATTGTTTCTTATTTATCACCTTATTATAACATGAACATATATATAATAAATTAAACAAATATTACAAAATTATCTTTATGTGCATATTACTTAAAAAAAGCACCCTGAACCAGGGTGCTTTATTTAACAAATTATTCAGCTATTGCTTCAACGTCAACTGGGTAAACAGAAGCTCTCTTCTTGTCTCTTCCCACTCTTTCGAATCTAACAACACCATCGATCTTAGCAAATAAAGTGTCATCTCCACCCTTACCTACGTTTAGACCTGGGTGAATCTTAGTTCCTCTTTGTCTTACTAGTATATTTCCAGCAAGCACGAATTCACCGTCAGCAGACTTAACACCTAATCTCTTAGATTCTGAGTCTCTTCCGTTCTTTGAGCTACCTACCCCTTTTTTGTGGGCAAATAATTGAAGGTTCATTTTTAGCATGGATTACACCTCCTCTTTAATTAAAGTAATATATTCTCTACGTTTCTTACTACCAAACATTTCATCCAAGCTTAAGATTGTACTCTCAATGCTTTTCTCAAAGGTTCTTAAAAGAACTTGAGATTGCTCTATTTCTTCTTGGGTGAACCCATTAAGATCTAGGGCAAGATATCCATCCCTTATTTCATAGTTTACATTAAGTTTTAACACTTCATCTAAACCTATAACCACACTTTGAGATAAAACTGAAACTGAGTTACAAACCATATCGTAAGCATCTCCAGCTAAAATAGCTTCTCTCCCAATTAGAGCATGATTATTAATTCTAAAGGACATTATGTTTTCGTTTTTAGATTCAATCCTAATTTCTATCATAAGAATTAAGCTTCGATCTTTTCTACTACTAACTTAGTATAAGGTTGTCTATGACCATTCTTTCTTCTGTAGTCTTTCTTTCTCTTATACTTGAAAACTGTTACCTTCTTAGCCTTACCTTGAGCTAATACTTTAGCAACAACCTTAGCACCTTCTACTAATGGAGCTCCAACCTTTAAAGTTTCTCCTCCAACAGCAAGTACTTCAGTTAATTCAACTGTTGAATCAACAGCAACGTCTAGCTTTTCAACGAAAAGAACGTCTCCTTCTTGAACTCTGTATTGTTTTCCACCTGTCTTTACTACTGCGTACATTAAAAACACCTCCTCATAACGGTCTCGCCACTATAGGTACAAAACTATTATGTTTTGTTTATAAAAAAACCTGTGCGTGTGCGGTTTACTGTACTAGTCTATCATAATTTAAAAATATTGTAAAGCAAAAAGTAAGTTTATAATAGTTAAAAAAACAAAGTGAATTGGGATAATAAGAATAGGAGTATTAAATAACCACCCTCTTATTTTTCCCTAGAATACTTATTTAAAACTATTTCTTCAATAAACTCTTCATTAGGAATGTTACTATCAAGCTCTTCTTTAACTATCTTCCCATTTTTCTAAATTTTTCATATCTATTAGTTAGTATTTCTTTCCTATCTTTATATCTTAATGAATATACTTCCTCTACAAGTTCCCTTTTTATAGCTGCTGCCATTTTAAGCGGATTCTTGTGAGCACCTCCATTAGGTTCCTTAATAACTTTATCTACTATATTATAATCTATTAAATCCTGTGCTGTTATCTTCATTACTTCTGCTGCTTCCTTAGCTTTACTACCATCCTTCCACAAAATAGATGCAAAGCCTTCTGGTGATAGAATAGAATATATAGAATGCTCTAACATAAGAATCCTATCTGCCACTGCTAGTGCTAAAGCACCTCCACTTCCACCTTCACCTAAAAGAACAGTTATAATAGGAGTTTTTAGCCTACTCATTTCTAATAAATTCTTTGCAATTGCTTCTCCTTGCCCTCTTTCTTCTGCATCAACTCCACAAAAAGCTCCTGGGGTATCTACAAAACAAATAACCGTTCTATCAAATTTTTCAGCTTCCTTCATTAGTCTTAATGCCTTTCTATAACCTTCTGGTTTGGGCATTCCAAAATTTCTTTCTATATTTTCTTTAGTGTTAGCCCCTTTAGTTATTGCAATAATTGTAACAGGAATTCCTTCTAGAAAACCTATTCCCCCAATTACTGCATTATCATCTCCAAAATATCTATCTCCATGTAGTTCTATAAAATCACTAAAAATATTTTCAATGTAAAAGGCTCCTGTAGGTCTATCTTTGTGTCTTGCAATCACCACTTTATCCCATGCTGACATGGTTTTAATTATATCTCTAGTCATTGTTACTCACCCCATGCATTAAAAGAAGCTTATAAAGCATCTTTCTAATATCTTTTCTATGGACTATAGCATCTACAAAGCCTTTTTCTAACAAGAATTCGGCCTTTTGAAAGTCATCTGGAAGTGTTTCTCTAATGGTATTTTCAATTACTCTTCTTCCTGCAAATCCAACTAATGTTCCTGGTTCACTTAAAATAATATCACCTTCCATAGCAAAACTTGCAGTCACTCCTCCTGTTGTTGGATTAGTTAGTACTGTTATATATAGCAAACCTGCATCATCATGTTTTCCTATTGCTGCGCTAATCTTAGCCATTTGCATCAAAGAAAAGATTCCTTCTTGCATCCTAGCTCCTCCAGAGGTTGTAAATATAATTAATGGTAGTTTTCTTTCTGTGGCACATTCAATTAAGGATGTAATTCTTTCGCCTACTACAGTTCCCATACTTCCCATCATAAAATAGCTATCCATAACAGCTATAGCTACCGCTATACCATTAATTTTACCAATACCTGTGATAACTGCTTCACTACTATCAGTTTTTTCCTTACTTTTTTCAAGTTTTTCTTCATATCCATCAAAGTTTATAGGATTGGTTGTTTTAATATCCTCTCCCATTTCTTTGAAACTTCCCTTATCAACTAAAAAATTAATTCTAGTTCTTGCTTTTAACCTTAAATGGTTATTACAACTATTACAAACGTAAAGATTTGATTTTAAATCCTCCTTATAAATAATACTTCCGCATTTATCACACTTTAACCACATTCCAGATGGTATATTAGGTTTTTCTTCTGCTTCTACATTTACATTTTTTACTGTTCCGTATTTATTTTTCTTAAATAAATCCTTAAGCATTTCTCTTCACCATCACTTTTTCTAAGAAAGAGGTATCATACGCCCCTCTTACAACTTCATCCATTTCTAATAAAGAAAATTGAAAGTCCACATTTGTTTTTACTCCACCTACACCAAACTCTCCTAAAGCTCTTTTCATTATTGTTATTGCTTCTTCTCTATCTTTACCAAAAGAAATTAGCTTAGCTAACATTGAATCATAACAATGTGGAATTTTATAACCACAGTAAATAGCTGAATCTAGTCTTACTCCTCTTCCTCCAGGAACATACAATTCTGTAATTTTTCCAGGACAAGGTATAAAATCTCTATCTGGATCTTCTGCATTAATTCTACATTCTATAGCATGACCTTTAATTTTAATATCATCTTGATTTAACTCTAATTCTAATCCTGATGCAATTTTTAATTGTTCTTTCACAATATCTATCCCTGTTATCATTTCTGTTATAGGATGCTCAACTTGTATTCTTGTGTTCATTTCCATGAAGTAATAATTACAATCCTTATCTACTAAAAACTCTATTGTTCCTGCATTTTTATAATTAACAGCCTTAGCTGCTTTTTTCGCAATTTCTCCCATCTCGATTCTTAAATCTGAAGTTAAGAATGTTGATGGTGCTTCTTCTAATACTTTTTGATTCTTTCTTTGAAGAGAACATTCTCTTTCATTTAAATGTATTACATTTCCATAAGTATCTGCTAAAATTTGAAATTCTATATGTCTTGGATTTTGTATATATTTTTCAATATACAATCTATCATCTCCAAAGCATGCTTTAGCTTCTGCTTTTGCTGTATTATATCCTCTTCTTAACTCTCCTTCATTAAAGGCTATTCTAATTCCTTTTCCTCCACCACCTGCTGATGCTTTTATCATTACCGGATAACCTATTTCCTTGGCAATATGGGATGCATGTTCTTCACTTTCAATTATACCTTCAAAACCAGGTACAACAGGTATATTGGCATCCTTCATTACTTCTCTTGCCTTAGCCTTATTTCCCATTAATTCAATTGAGCTATAATCAGGACCTATAAACTTTATATTACACTCCTTGCACATCTTAGCAAATTTAGCGTTCTCCGATAAAAAACCAAAGCCTGGATGGATAGCATCTGCACCTGTAAGAACACATGCACTTAATATATTAGTTATATTTAAATAACTATCCTTAGCGGATGCTGGTCCTATGCATACTGCTTCATCTGCTAGTTGAGTATGAAGAGCCTCTTTATCAATTTCTGAATATACTGCTACCGTTAAAATACCAAGCTCTCTACAAGCTCTTATTATTCTAACAGCTATTTCTCCTCTATTTGCAATAAGTACTTTCTTAAACATCCTTATCACCTATCCTATAGCAAACATTATTTCTGCTTCACAAACCTTTTTCTCATCGACAGTAGCTACTGCCTTTCCTATTCCTATAGGTCCTCTTAACTTAATAATTTCACAACTTAAATCTAGTCTATCTCCTGGTAATACCGGCTTTCTCCATTTAACTTTATCTGCGCCAGCAAACATAGGTATTTTCCCCTTAAACTCATCCATACTTAATATTGAAACTGCACCTAATTGAGCTAGAGCCTCTAATATTAACACACCTGGCATTATAGGTTTTTCAGGAAAATGTCCTTGAAAAAATTGATCATTTATGGTTACATTTTTATATCCTTTTATACTTTTACCTTCAACTACTTCAGTAACTCTATCTACTAAAAGGAAAGGATATCTATGAGGTAAAATTTCTCTAATTTCATTTATGTCCATCATCTTTTATATCTCCTTTACCTTAAATAATGGTTGCCCATATTCCACCATTTCGCCATCTCTTACTAATATCTCTCTTACTACTCCATTTACATCACTTTCAATTTCATTCATAAGTTTCATAGCTTCTACTATACATAGTACATCACCTTTAGAAACTCCTTTTCCTTCAGATACAAAAGCTTTACTGTCTGGAGATGAAGCACTATAAAAAGTACCAACCATCGGAGACTTAATAACTTTTAAATCTTCATCCTTTTCTTCTACCTTTATTTCACTTCCATCTGTAGCAACATTTACTGATATACTATTATTCATATCCCCTTGACTACTTGGCAATTCTTTTGTAACAACTTCTTTATCCTTTTCTTCTGAAACAATATTTCTACTTAATGATTTATCCATTTTTATATGTCCATCATCAGTTTCTATCTCAAAGTATGCTAATTGTGATGAATTTATTAACTCAATTAACTCTTTAACCTCTTTAAAATTCATAATAAAACCTCCTAAATCCTACTCCCACTTCTTAAATAGTAAAGTAGCATTGTGGCCTCCAAAACCTAGAGAATTTGAAAGAACATATTTCAGTTCCTTTTCTCTTCCCTTATTTGGTACATAATCTAAATCTAATTCCTCATCTACATTTTCTAACCCTATAGTAGGAGGTATAAAGCCCTCTTGAAGCGCCTTAATACATGCAACAGCCTCTATAGAACCAGCTCCCCCTAGTAGATGTCCTGTCATTGACTTTGTTGATGAAACAGGTATATTGTATGCATAATCATTAAATACTCTTTTAATAGCATATGTTTCATACTTATCATTTAAAGGTGTTGATGTACCATGAGCATTTATATACGAAACTTCATTTCTTTCTATTCCAGCTTCTTCAATTGCTTCTATCATAGCATCAGCTGCCCCCTCTCCTTCTGGATGTGGACATGTAATATGATAAGCATCACAAGTACTACCATAGCCTACAATCTCAGCTAGGATTTTTGCTCCCCTAGATTTAGCATGTTCTTCTGACTCTAGTACTAATACAGCTCCCCCTTCACCAATTACAAAACCACTCCTATCTTTATCAAAAGGAATTGAGGCCCTAGAAATATCATTACTAGGATTTAGTGCTTTCATGCTAGCAAATCCAGCAACCCCCATTTTGGTAATTGGAGCTTCGCCACTACCTGCAAGCATTATATCTGCATATCCATCTTTTATTAATCTAAATGCCTCACCTATATTATTATTACCAGTTGCACATGCTGTAACCATTGATGTACATGGTCCCTTAGCTCCACATTTTATAGCAATATTACCTGCACCAAGGTTTATGATAGTCATTGGTACAAAAAACGGTGAAACTCGTTTAGATTTTCCTATGGCTATTTTTTCAGTTTCACTTTCCATAGTCATAAAGCCACCAATTCCTGATCCAACATATACTCCAAATCTTTTGTCCGGGCAATTTCACTGCCGTCCAGCAACCATAAATAAGAGATCCCTTCATCCGACTCACTTTCAACCCGTACCTTCAACAGTTGATCAACAACAACCGCAAAGCCACCCTCCGGTTGCGACACACGGATGTCTTCCTTTTTCAGTAGGTAAGGCTCCGAAGCATCTTCTCCATCATTACATCCTGTGAATACAGTTCCTACAAACAAAGAAACTGCAATGACTAATGCTAGTCTTAAAATTTTCCTGTCCATTTTTATTCATTATTAGTTATTGAAATGTTTTCGTTGTAAAAGCAAAATGAGCCGGTATATCCCCCGCCCTGACTTTCCATCTTTTCTTTCCTTCAGGACTGAAACAGTAGAGATAACCGGGTACAACATAACTTTTTGCATCCGTTACAAATATTTCTTTGGTCTCGGGATTTACAGCTATCCCATACGGAATTGTTATTTCTGTTTCAGTTCCATCAGTAATAAAATTGCGGGATACTATTTTATTTTGTTTCACGTCATAGAGGGCGTAAG
>OHIM01000944.1_pt1 | contig 13928 bp, 8 predicted proteins | sample 1568271 | NCBI WGS metagenome assembly OHIM01 (sample SAMEA3879580, study PRJEB24766) | human gut metagenome | biome: human-associated habitat; feature: feces | place: USA | collected 1985/1987
AAATACCCGGGCCGAAGCTCGTTCCGCGACGATTACCGTCAGTGTGTGGGGATATGCTTCGCCGGTTTCGTTCGTGGTGAAGCAGGGCAAAGGATTAATTGAGCAGGGGGACGGAAAATACCGCAGCGTGAACGAATGGGTTGCCGAGTACATGAAGAGCCGTTATCTCTGGAATCGTGCCATCGAGAATGTTTCGCTCGATTACAGTCTTTGTTATGACTTCTTTTTCTTCTCGATTCTCGACGGTGTAGCCGCTCAGGACGAGGTGAACCGCGAAGACGGTCATTGGCAGGGGCAGAAACGTATGTATTACTATTCGCGTTTGGAAAGCGATGCGCCTCTGTCGCGTACTCCCGGCGAGGCGTATGTCGGTTCGGGTATCTATCTGTTGGATGCGACCCGACTCGGGGACGATTATATCGGAATTGTGGTCATGGTCGTCATCCCCGGAACGCCGGCTGCGGAAGCCGGTCTCGTGCGCGGCGACTTCATCACGGCGGTCAATGGCGAGGAGGTGACCGAAAGCAACTATCAGAGTTTGGGCCAGGCCGTGTACGACGGTGCGGTCGATGTTACGGTGAACAGTGTCACGTGGACCGACAACGGGACTACTCCTGTGCTTACCCCGAAAGGGAATGTGCAACTCGGAAGTGCGACCTTCACCAGTCCGGCTATCTATATGGATAAAGTGGTCGAAATCGAAGAGTCGGACAAGAAGGCCGGTTATCTGCTCTATATGGGCTTCGATGTCGATTACGATGAGGAGTTGATAGCCGCTTTCGACCGTTTCCGTGCACAGAATGTCACCGACCTGATCCTCGATCTGCGTTACAACAACGGTGGCGATGTGCTTTCGAGTACTGTGCTCGGTACGCTTATCGCAGGTGAGGCGTACAAGGGACAGCTCTATGCTCATATGACGTTCAACGAGGACCGCACGGAGGCCGGAGAGAGTGGCGACTACAAGATCGGCGTCAAGGAGACGTTCGAAAGCGTGTACGAACCGATCGAAAGAGCCTTGCAACATGCTTTGGGCTTGAAGAAAATCTATGTCCTGGTGAGCGAAACGACTGCTTCGGCGAGCGAAATGGTCATCAACGGTCTGCGCGGCCTTGATATTGAGGTCAATCTTATCGGGATGCCCACTAACGGTAAGAACGTAGGTATGGAAGGTGTGGTCCGCTCGTTTCACAATTACGATTTCCTGCTTTTCCCCGTTTCGTTCTATATTGAAAATGCCAAGGGCTTCCGGGATTACTCGGATGGCTTCACACCCGATGTCCAAATCGATGATTCGGCGATTTATCCGGGTGAATTCGGTACGATGATGGATCAGCTCGGATACCTTGCCCTGCAGTGGATCAAGACCGATAACAAACCGCAGTTGCCGTCCGCCATGCACACGCGCGGCAGTTGCCGGTCGATGAGATCTTTCGGCGATCTGTGGGAAAACCGGCCCGTACAGCCTGTGGGCGGAGCCGTGATGCAACCCGTGAGAGAGGAGTAGATCGCCCTGTTTTGATGTATGTCGCAGGGGTGCCCGTTGCAGGGCGCCCCTGCTCTTTTATCCGGACGTGTGTGTGATTTTTGCCGATAAAATGGTCGGATTCGCATAGTTTTTCGTACTTTCGCTCAAATTTACAGCAGAAATATGCAGCGACGCAGAGTCAATTTTCACACCTTGGGCTGCAAGCTCAACTTTTCGGAGAGCTCTACCCTCGCCCGTGAATTCGAAGCGGGCGGCTTCATCCGGGTCGGGGTTTCGGAAGCGGCGGATATTTCGGTCATCAACAGTTGTTCTGTGACCGAACATGCCGACAAGAAATGCCGTAACCTGATCCGTAAAATCCATCGGCGCAACCCGGCGGCGATTATTGTCGTCACCGGTTGCTATGCCCAGCTCAAACCGCAGGAGATCGCCTCGATCGAAGGGGTCGATCTGGTGCTGAGCAACAACGACAAGGGCGAACTTTTCAGGCGTGTAGCGGCTCTTGCGGGCAAGGGGCCCGCACAGTTCACCAGTTGCGACGCGGAGGAGCTGACCAATTTCTTCGCCGCCTTTTCGAGCGGCGACCGTACCCGCGCGTTCCTGAAAGTGCAGGACGGCTGCGACTATAAGTGCGCCTACTGTACGATCCACTATGCGCGGGGCGCCAGCCGCAATATGCCGATCGCCGATCTGGTGAAGGAAGCCGAACAAATCGCCGCTGCGGGACAGCGGGAGATCGTCATCACGGGGATCAATACGGGCGATTTCGGACGCACGACGGGTGAGCGGTTCATCGATCTGCTGCGGGCCCTGAACGAGGTCGAAGGCATCGAACGCTACCGTATATCTTCGATAGAGCCGAATCTTTTAACGGATGAGATAATAGCGTTTTGCGCTTCGTCACCTAAATTCCAGCATCACTTTCATATCCCGCTTCAGAGCGGTTCGGACAGCGTGCTTGCACGGATGCGCCGCCGCTATACGACCGAAAAATTCGCCGAGCGGATCGAGGCCGTGCGGCGCCTGATGCCGGACGCCTTTATCGGGATCGACGTGATCGTCGGTTTTCCCGGTGAGACGGAGTCCGATTTCCGTACGACCTACGAGTTCCTGGAGCGCCTTGCACCGGCCTATTTGCATATTTTCCCCTTCTCGGAGCGTCCCGGCACGCCGGCCGTCGATTTTCCGGACAAAGTGCAGCCTTCGGTGGCTACACGGCGCGTGGAGGAGCTGGAAGAGCTTTGCCGCCGACTGCACGGCGAATTCTGCGCCCGGGCCGAAGGTACGACGGACGAGGTGTTGTTCGAGAGCACGATGCGGGGCGGGATGATGTTCGGCTATACGGGCAACTACCGCCGGGTCAAGGCCCCCTACGACCGGAGTCGGATCAACACGATTTGCCGGGTGCGGCTGGGGCGTATGGACGATGCGAACGATCTCGAAGGCGAAATCGTGGATAATTAGCGATTTCTTCGTATATTTGTATCAGGCGAAGGTTCGGGTGAATTTCGTTTCGGCATTCCGGCCGGATGCGGCCTTGCCTCCGGGCCGCATTGTATTTTGCGAAAATGGCCTGTATTTCGGGCGGGCGGCGGCTGGGCTTGCCGTACCGTCCGGTCGTTTTTGTAAGAACGAGTTGCGGTGTAGTCTGCCGGATTCGGCATTGGTTACGCCTTGAACTGTTTTTCGGAATACGGCTTGTAGCTCGGTAAGATTCAAACAAGTTTGCTTTTGCCCTTGCCTTGCATTATATTTGTTGCATCGCTCCGGATATGTTCGGGTGGGGGGACTGCCCTGCCGATACGGGCGGTTTGGGACGATTTTAACAGTTAAATGCGTATGACGGGAATTCGAAGAAGAATGTCCATTGCTTTCCTGAGTATCGTCGGGTTGTTGTTCGCCTCGGGGATGATCTCTTTTTTGGAGCTGAGTCATCTGAGTTATGATACCGAGGAGATTTTGAAAGCCAACCAGCGGAATATGGAGCTCGCCAAGGAGATGCTCGGTGCCGTGCATGACCAAAACGTGGCGATCGTCCATCTGGCGATCCTGCAAGATGCGAGTTACGACAGCCTGTGCCGTACGGGAATGCAGCGGTTGGAACATGCGGTGGCTACGGCCCAGAAAGGAGCGTTGGACCGCTCGGCGCTCGACTCCCTGACGGGTGCGACTACCGAGTTGCTGGTGCTGACCAAGATGTTTCTCGCGACCGAATCCCCGAAGGCAGGGGACGAGTCGGGAGAGGTGTGGTACAACGAATATTATGAAAAACAGTACGAAAAGGTCGTCACGGCGGTTCGGGACTATATGACTTCGACGCAGAGTTCGCTGGCTCCGCGGGCCGAGCAGCTCAAGAAAAACGCTTACCGGGCCGTTACTCCCGTGCTGATATCGCTGGTGGTGATGATCGCTACAGTGTTGATGCTCTTTTACTTTACGATGCTCTACTGTGTCAATCCGATCGTGGCGATGAACAAGGGGCTCGGACAGTATCTGACCTTCAGGATACCCTTTGCCGTGAAAGCCGAGTGTAAGGACGAAATCCTGGAACTCAAGGAAAAAATCGAGGCACTCGTCGCCATGCTGAAACAAAATAAAGCGTAGAGAGTCATGCGGGTCAATGTGATATTGCGATACGTGGGAATGATTATGCTGTTGTTGGCATTCTTTATGTTCGTTTCGGCAGGGATCTCCTATGTCAACCACATGGATTCCGCGTTTTACCCGTTGCTGCTCTCGGCTCTGCTGACGGCGCTGTTGGGGGGCTTCCCGCTCATTTTCGTGGAAAAGCAGGATCGGATCACCAATAAGGAGGGGTTTTGCATCGTGGTCGGTTCATGGTTGCTCGCCTGCGTCGTCGGTATGTTTCCCTACCTGATCTGGGGCGGTGAGTTCAGCGTGATAAATGCTTGGTTCGAAACTGTTTCGGGCTTTACGACCACAGGATCTTCGATTTTGCAAAATGTCGAGGCGCTGCCCCGGGGATTGCAGTTCTGGCGGATGTCCTCGACCTGGGTCGGAGGTATGGGCGTGGTGATGTTCGCGCTGGTGATCCTGCCTGCACTGGGTACCAGCAAAATGATGCTTTCGAGTGTCGAGATGTCCACCCTGGCCCGGGACAATTATCGTTACAGGGCTCAGATGGTGGTTCAGATCTTGTTGTTCGTCTATGTCGGACTTACGATATTTTTCACTTTCATGCTGAAATTCGCCGGAATGAACTGGTTCGATGCCGTATGTCATTCGATGTCGGCCTGTGCGACCAGCGGGTTCGGAACCAAAAATACCAGTGTCGCCTTTTACGACAGTGCGATGATCGACATGGTACTCATCTTCGCGATGGGTATTTCAGGCATCCATTTCGGTTTGATCTATGCGACCGTTACCGGTAAGCGCAACAATATTTTCCGTAGCGAAGTCACTTTGTTTTATCTCGGAATGTTGATTCTGGGAAGCCTGCTGATCGCCCTGAGTTTATATATCGCCGATATTTATCCTACGTTCAGGTCATCGCTGCGTTTCGCGTCGTTCCAGTTTGTTTCCGTGACATCGACTTCCGGCTTCGCTACGGCCGATTCCAGCCTGTGGACTCCGTTCGCAATTATTTTGCTGATACTGGGCTCGTTGATCTGCGCTTGTGCGGGTTCCACCTCGGGTGGTATGAAGGCCAATCGAGCATTGATGGCTCTGAAGATGCTTTACATCCGGGTGAAGCAGCAGCAGCATCCGAATGCCGTCATCCGGCTCAAGATGGACGGTGTGATTCAGGAAGCGGGCGTGCTGCATACGGTGTCGCTTTTCATCGTGGCCTACCTGCTTCTCATTCTCATCGGAACGATTCTCTGTACGCTTTTCGGCGTAGATCTGATGACCAGTTTTTCGGGGTGCGTGGCTTCTATCGGCAATGTAGGTCCGGGATTTGGAGGGGTTAATTCGATGGCCAACTACGGTGATTTGCCGGCGATCGTGAAATTTATCTTCACGGCGCTTATGTTGTTGGGACGTCTGGAGATATTCGGATTGTTGCAATTCTTGTTAATCAGATGGTGGAAATGATGTGGCATAAGTTATTGATCGGTTTATTTTTGACCTTCTCGGTCGTTATCGTGCGAGGAGCTTCCGACCCGGCGGGGCCCGGTATTCCTGCCCTGCAGTCGAATTCGGAATACGTTGCGCTTCGGGATCAGGACAGTCGGTTGCAGGTCCGGATCGACGAGATGCAGACCCGGATTGCAGGACTGCGTGCGATGCTGCGGGAAAATCCGGCCGCACAGGAGACTTACGGCGCTCAGATTCTCTCGCTCGAAAGCGAAATGCTCTCTGCCCAGGGACTCCGTACGCAGGTCGCGGCCCGGATCAACGCCATCGAGCAGGCTTGGCTGACCGAACATCCCGATTATGTTCCGGCGGCCGAAACGGAAAAATCTCTTATCACGCAGACTCCCGAATCGCAGCAGAGTCGGAATCTCGTGTTCAACGGTTATTTCCGTGAGAATCTTCCGGCACGTGATTACGAGGCTCTGCTCCGGGCGCAGCGCATGGAGGCGGAGGTGGCCGGATGTGCCGGGCGCCTGCTGGAGAACTACCGGCAGCAGACTCTTTTGAAGCAGCAGTACGATACCGTTCGTACGGAGCAGGCGGCTGTCGATCTTTTCGGTCGTTACCGCACGGTAGCCAACCTGGGCCGGGTTTTGCGGGATTCGCTGACGGCCGTATGGGGATATGTGTATGATAACAAGAGCTATGCTTACGATTATATCCTGGATAAGTTGAATTGCAGAGAACAGCAGGCACGCCAGCAGAAGGCGTTGGACGATGTGCGGCGGCAGATGTCTGCGGCCCAGGCCGAAGGGCTTGTCGATGCGCTCCCCGATTATTATATCCGGAAACGCTATTTGACGGATTATGAGCGGGAAATCGCCCGGCTGCTGGGGTTGGGACTTGCATCCGATTCCTTGAAGCGGGTGGCTTTACAGCTTCAGACGATAGATTTTCGTCTTCCGAAGCCGGAGATTACGGAGCGCTATTTCCTCGATTACGAACCGGTCCAATTTGTTGCGGGGCGCTATACGTATAAGAAACCGATTCCGGACTGTCCTGTCTATGAGCACGGAGTGATCTACCGAATCCTGCTCGGGGAGTATAAGTACAAACAGAATATCTCCATTTTCCGCAGCGCTTCTCCGCTCTATGTATTGAAGACCGACGCGGGGCGCTACCGTTATTTCGCGGGAGGTTTCGCGACCAAGGCCGAAGCCGTCGATGCACAGGAGTTGCTGCGGGCGAAAGGGTTCCGCCGTCCGGAACTGGTTGTGTGGTACGATGGGGAATATACCAATCTGACACGGACTCCCGAGGCGGAAATGGCCGCTTTCCGGGTGGAAATCTCCAGTGAGCAGAATCTGTCGGATACCGTGAAGCAGGCGATTGCGCAGGCCGCTCCCGGCTGCGACCTGTCCCGCGTGGGGGCGGATCTTTTCGTCGTCGGACAGTTCGACAACAAGGCTGTCGCGGATCAGGCGGCTGCCGCGATTCGCGCCGCCGATCCTCAATTATCGGTAAAAGTGACGGAAATTGCTAAATAATCGGATTTTTTGCGTATCTTCACCCGAAAGAAATAGGTCCGTATTCGGACGTATATCGGTGAATCGGGGGAAATTCGACCTGCGAGCCGGTTATTCCGATCTTTTTCAGCGATTTTAACACGGTGAATATGTTTTTTATCATTCTGTTGGTCTTTTTCGGGTTACTGTTTCTGGTGGCGGAACTTGTCCTGCTGCCAGGCGTATCGATCGGGGCGATTCTCGCGCTGGTCAGCTATGGAGGCGCCATTTATATCGCCTTCCGGGATTACGGTCCTTTGGCGGGCGGAATCGTCGTCGCTCTGATCCTTTCGTTCGCGGCGACCGTCGTTTCGCTGCGGTCCAAAACCTGGCGCCGTTTCTCCCTGAAACAGAAAGTCGATTCCTCTGTGATGCCCGAACCGGTGCAGCAGAGTGTCCGTGTCGGAGATACGGGAATGACCGTTTCGCGGCTGGCTCCGATGGGAAAGGTGGAGATCGGCGGTAAGATTTACGAAGCCAAGTCCATGGACAGTTATATAGATCCCCGCCGGGAGGTCGAAGTCGTCGGATTCGAAAATTTCAATATAATCGTACGCAAACACATTAAATAAATAAAAGATGGAAATCGGTATCATTGCACTAATCGTCTTCGTTTCGCTCTTTGCGATTTGGCTTATTTTTTACTTCATTCCTGTGGGCCTGTGGTTTTCGGCGCTGGTGTCGGGCGTGCGGATCAGCCTGTTGCAGTTGATCCTGATGCGCTGGCGCAAGGTGCCGCCTTCGACGATCGTATCGTCGATGATCGAGAGTACGAAGGCCGGTCTGGAACTCAATCCCAACGAGCTCGAGGCTCACTATCTGGCCGGAGGTAACGTGACCAATGTGGTGCATGCGCTGGTGTCGGCCCAGAAAGCCAATATTATGCTCGATTTCAAGATGGCTACGGCGATCGATCTGGCGGGCCGCGACGTATTCGAAGCGGTGCAGATGTCGGTTAATCCCAAAGTCATCAATACTCCGCCGGTAGCTGCGGTGGCCAAGGACGGTATTCAGTTGATCGCCAAGGCACGCGTTACGGTGCGGGCCAATATCAAGCAGTTGGTCGGCGGTGCCGGTGAGGAAACGGTTCTGGCACGTGTCGGCGAAGGTATCGTTTCGTCGATCGGCTCGGCACAGTCGCACAAGATCGTGCTGGAGAATCCCGATTCGATCTCCCGCGTGGTGCTGGAGAAGGGATTGGATGCGGGAACGGCGTTCGAAATTCTTTCGATCGACATCGCCGATATAGACGTAGGTAAGAACATCGGCGCACAGTTGCAGATGGACCAGGCCGAAGCGGACAAGAACATCGCCCAGGCCAAGGCCGAGGAGCGTCGTGCTATGGCCGTAGCTCTCGAACAGGAGAACAAGGCCAAGGCGCAGGATGCCCGCGCCAAGGTGATTCTGGCCGAAGCCGAAGTGCCGCTGGCTATGGCCGAAGCGTTCCGCAGCGGAAATCTGGGCGTGATGGATTACTATAAGATGAAGAACATCATGGCGGATACTACGATGCGCGAAACGATCGCCAAACCCGATAAGAAATAGGACGACGAATCGTTGTTCGCATGAAAAACCCCGTTGAAATCTCAACGGGGTTTCTTTTATCGATATGGGCGGGAATCTATCGGAGCGTATTGTAGAATGGAGCGTCCCGTTTCGGGGCCGAAGTATATCGAGCCAAGCCGTACAGCGTGCCGGTGGACTCTATTTTATTCGAATGGAACGGCAGGCCGGTCAGTGGGTTTCGATTTTTGCACTGGCAACGCTTCGGGGGAGCGTTTCTCCGTCGGGGGTTCCCTCCAGCCCGTCTTTCCATTTGACGGCGGCATGCGCACCGTCGCAATAGGGCTTGTTGCGGGAGTGTCCGCAGCGGCAGAGCACTACCCTGTTCCGAACTTCGAAGGTTCGGCCGTCTTCGCGTTGGATGCGGATCCCGCCGCGTACCCAGAGTCCTCCGCTGGCGCCGATCGCCGGGTCTTCGATCAATCCCAGGCTGGGTTCGAAGATGAATTCGTAGGGTTTTCCCGTGCGGTTGTCCCAGGCGGTCAGGCGGGCGCTCGGACACATCGAAGCTTCGCGGACGGCCAGCTTGCGGGACTGCGAATCGCCGGATGCGGCCGTCAGGTCCCAGACACCCCCGTAAGGATGGCAGAAACGGGCGAAAACACAGTATTTTTCGTTGTCGTTCAATGTCACCCGTTGTCCCTCGGTGATCTCTACTTCGTCCATAATCCGGTCCTCTCCGGAGGTGATCGCCGAATCCCATTCCTCCTTGAGGTGCGAGCCGTCGCAATAGGGTTTGCTGCGGGATAAACCGCAACGGCACAATGCCGTCGGTTCTTTTTCCGTCGAAAAATGCCGCCCTTCCTGAAAATACCAACTCTCGCCCTCGGAGTCGGGCATGATGAATTGCATGGCCAGCGGCGGGTTTCCGGTGACGAGGTACGGACCCTTTTCGGTGACGGTAATGGCTATTTGGTTCCCTTCGGAAGATGATTCGTGGGGCGATGCTGTCTTTTTTGCCATATCGGATGCGTATTTTTAAGTCGATTTGTTACGTTACCTTTGCAAGAATTGTTCCTAACGGAATTTCTGTTGTCGGAAGAATCGGAAATTAGCTGTTTTAGTAAAAATGTCGAGGTTAATTTTGCGAAAATAAGGCCATGTTCCGACAGGACCTGTTTGTTCTGTATGTGGTTTGTACTATCTTTGCCGAAGATGGGGTGCGGTTCGGCGATTTTTGCGTACAAGTCTGCACGATTACTCTCGCCTTTCCGTATCTTTGACATCATGGTCTTTAGATAGGATGCGCTTCGGAAAACCGGGACAGGTTCCCGTTTTCTCTCGGCTTTCCCTGTCTTTGGCTTCGTTTTGGATGCTTTGGCTTTGGTCAAACGCAAATAAAATTGCTTTTGCATTAGGCTTATTCGTATCTTTGACTTCGTCTTAGATACTTCGCCCCGGCAAAACGCGAATAAAATTTGCTTTTGCGCTCGGCTTATTCGTATCTTTGTAACGTTTAGCAAAATTGGATTTTGAACATGAAAAAACTTGTGTGCCGCTTTTTATGCCTGGGAATCGTCCTGGCCGTTTCGATGAATCTCGTCGGTTGCAGCGACGACGACGGACCGGTGGGAACCCTCTATTTCCCTCGTGATGTTTGTATGGTCGATAAGCCCGGGGGAACGGCTTCGGTAGAATTTACGGCTGTGAATATCGTGAAGCTGAACATTACCGATACGCCTGAAGGCTGGACGGTGACCGCCGATTTGCAGACGAGCCGGATGACCGTGACGGCCCCCGCAAGTGATGACTCCAATGCCGAAACGGGAGGAGTCCTGACGTTGGTCGGTTACGATACCGACGGAAAGGCCGTTTCCGCCGATTTGAGGGTCGGAATCGGGCGGACCGTCGATCTGACGGGGCAGACGGCTAACTGTTATATCGCCAACTATGCCAATGCCTACTATACTTTCGACGGTACCGTAAAGGGAAACGGCGAAAAGATTCCTACGGCTCGGGTAGAACTTATGTGGGGAAGCACGTCGCATATGATCGAGAACCTGACACTCGACGACGGTCGGGTTTCGTTCTTCGTCGCGGCGGATAAGAAAGGTGAGTTTATCGAAGGAAACGCATTGATCGCAGCTTTCGATGCCCAGGATAAGGTGGTTTGGAGTTGGCATGTGTGGGTTACGCAGTACGATCCTTCGGCGGAGTCGGTTACTTCGGCTGCCGGAGATGTTTTCATGACCCGTAATCTGGGTGCCGGAGCCGGCGGCAATGCCACGGAGGACGACATATATCTCTCCTACGGACTTTATTACCAGTGGGGACGTCCGACCCCGATGATCGGGCCGGCGTATTATAACTGTGCATTTGCGGAGGATCATAAGATGTATAATATCAACGGGCGTCTTACTTATCTTGACTATGTGGAATCCACCCCCGAAACGGGCACGATGGAGTATGCCATAGCCTATCCGATGAGTTTTATTCTGGGAGTCGAGGAGTCCGGTTACGATTGGCTCTATTCCGACCATGACAACGAGTTGTGGGGGGCGGTCAAGACCGTTTACGATCCCTGTCCTAAGGGATGGAAGGTTCCGGACAAGGATGTTTATGCCGATTTTATGATCGGCGACGATCATGACCAGGAGCAAACGGAGGCGTTGCGCGAGGCTTACGGCTGGAACCTGACCGACGGAACGATGACTTCATTTTTTCTCGGAGGCGGGCGTCGCCCTTATCTGACGGGGCTTATCCAGAATGTAAACAGCAATGCGGACGCGCAACCGTGGATCGGTTGTTATTGGACAAGCGGTTTGGGAACCGACGAATTGAGCGCTTCGGGCCTCTATTTTTCGCTCGATACGGACGATGCTGCTTCGAGTGAATTTGTTCCGGCACGGAACTATCAACGAGCCAATGGTTTGCAGGTTCGTTGCGTAAGGGAATAATATCTTTTTTCCGAATCAATATACCTTATTTTCGCCGGAGTTTCCGCTCCGGCGATTTTTTTTGGTATAACAGTTGTTCCTCTTTGGGGAAGAATTTTTAATGTCTGCAAATATGAGAGTACAAACCGGTAAAGGAACCATTCCATGGATGACCGTGTTGGCGGTCTGGTCGGTATCGGCCGTCGTTTCGCTGCCCGGACTTGCCATCTCCCCTATTCTCGGCGACTTGAACAAGGTCTTTCCGCATGCGACCGATCTGGAGATACAGATGCTTACTTCGTTGCCTTCGGTGTTGATTATTCCTTTTATGCTGCTGGCAGGCCGTTTGTCTGTAACCGGGAATAAGTTCAAGCTGCTTGTGGTCGGGCTTACGGTCTTTTTCCTGAGTGGCTTCGCCTGTCTTTTCATTAACCAAATGTGGCTTCTGATTCTGGTAAGTTGTCTTACGGGTATCGGTGCCGGTATTATCATTCCTTTATCGACGGGATATATCGTGGACTATTTTACGGGGGATTATCGTGTCCGGCAGTTGGGCTACAGTTCGTCGATCAATAATCTCACGCTGGTGTTGGCTACTATGCTGGCAAGTTATTTGGCTAATGTCGATTGGCATCTGCCCTTCCTGGTATATACGTTGCCGGCGATTCCGTTGATTCTTTCGGTTTTCATTCGCAGGACTCCCGCTGCTCCGGAACCTGTCGGGAGCGATGAGCTGAAACACAAGAAGGTCGATTGGCCGAAGCTGGCTGCGGTCATGGGATTTTATTTTCTGGCGACTTTCCTGGCATTGGCTATCACCTTCTACATTTCATTCCTGGTGGATCCGCACGGCAACCAAAATTCCTTCTCGGGGCTTTTGGTGTCCTTGTTTTTCCTGGCTATCATGTTGCCCGGCTTTTTCCTTTCCCCGATCATCCGGCGTCTGCGCGGCAGTGTCAATCTGGTTTCGTTGATTATGATCTGTGCGGGATTGCTCTTTATCGGACTCTTCAAGGCGCATTTCTGGTTGATTGCGGGATGCACTCTCGTGGGACTCGGATACGGCATTATTCAACCGATTATTTACGACAAGGCGGCTGCGGCGGCCCCACCGCAATTGGCGACATTGGCCCTTTCGGTCGTGATGTCGGTAAATTATCTGGCGATCGTTCTTTGTCCGTTCATTATCGACCTGTTGCGAAACATTCTGCACATGCAGGGAGAACGCTTCCCTTTCATCTTGAGTGCTGGTCTGGCTTTCGTTGCGGTCTTGCTGACCTGGCGGTACAGAAATAGCTATGCGTTCGGGTTGGATAAGTCTTATTACCGGCAATGAATAAAGAGGAGAGCCGCTTAAAAAGTGGCTCTCCTTCCTGTTGCCGACGTTTTTTCCTGGATCGTTGTTGCCGGGCGTTGCCGCTTTGCCGGAAACGTCCGGTCGTTTTATGCTCTGTGCCGGTCCGCAATTCTTTTTTGTGCCGTTTATTCCCCGGACGTGGCATTCTTCACGCAACGTACCGGCATGCCCGAGCGACAGTCGATGTCGATTATGTTTACCTGGTTGCTTTTCGAGAAAAGCAGGTATTGGTAGTTCAGATCCTCCGGAGTATAGACCGAACTTTCGGTGCTCGTACAGAGCAGGTAACCTTTGGAGAAATTCCCGGACATCAACGATCCGATGTATTTCCCGCTCGGATCGCGTGTCCCGGCATAGGTGAAGAAGGAGCTGCCGAGTTCACTGTTCACGGCGATAAGCGATTCCAGATCCGCCCGGGTCGGAAGGTGCCATCCTTCCGGACAAATGCCTTGCACGCCCTCGATATTGCGGAAGTTATCCGCAGTAACAGGTTCCCCTACGGCTGTAGCCAGATCGTAGAGCAACCCCTGCCGTTGGATGTATTCCGTGTCGCTGGATGCGGTAAAGGAGGTCGTACAGGGGTACCAGATGCCGTTTTCGTCGGACGGGGACGAGGAAACGCGTTTGCCTTCGGGAATGTAGCGCAGGTTTTCCGCCATCCAGGTCGTACCGTTGCTGAGTTGCCGGATGCGGTACTTGACGCCTGCGTACTCCAGCAGGTCGGAATCTTCCGGCAGGTCGTCTTCGACCGGAGCGATCGCTCCTCCGTCCTCCCAGCCTTTGACGGCGCCGCTGATGGAGGCGTGGATTTTGTTCGTATTGCTGATTACCGCCTCGATCGCATATTCCGCGCCGGATTGTAGGTCGGTCGCCTGGAATGTTTTGATGTGCCGGTTACCGTCGGAAGTTTGGATTTCGAGTTCGAGTGCCGCCCGTTGCGGTACGAGAATGGCTTCATACCGTCCTGCGGTCACCGTTGGAAAGGGATAGATATCCGTTTCCGCCGAAGAAGCATCGACCTGGACGCTTTTTGTCGAAAG
>OHIM01000947.1_pt1 | contig 13900 bp, 19 predicted proteins | sample 1568271 | NCBI WGS metagenome assembly OHIM01 (sample SAMEA3879580, study PRJEB24766) | human gut metagenome | biome: human-associated habitat; feature: feces | place: USA | collected 1985/1987
ACCGACGACACCGCATTGGTCGCAAGCGAAACGAGCAGTGACTTCTTACATAAATAGTGGAGATGGAGAGTCTAGAGCCAAGGCAGCAAGTAAATATGCATCGGCAATGCATCATGATATAGCAACTTCAGAACAATTTACAAAAGCAGCAGGAAGTATTCTATCATTTGCTAAGGCAGTATCGCACGGCGGAATAAATAATGCGTTGCATGAGTTTAACCGTAATGATTTGATAGGGAAATCATCAGATGAAATATATAATGAACTTATTCAGGATTTTACAAATTATGGGAACACGACGGAAGATTATTTGTCAGCAGAAGCCATTAGAGCAGCTTTGAAAGGACTAAACATAACAGATTTGGGAGATTTAAAGGATGTTGCTCCAGATGTTTTGTTGAAAGAAATGCTAATTGAGTATATAAAATTTAGTTTTGCATTCCGATATGAAGAAAAGATACGCATGAAAAGGAATCCTGAAGAAACTGAGCGTTTATTAGAAAAAATGGATAAGTATATTTCTAATGAATTACATAACAACTTGAAACTGGAAGATATAAAAACCATGGACTTTGGACACTTGCAAGCATCAGAGGTCGTAAAAAGGTCACTTGAAGATGCGTACAAGGTATTTGAATTGTTTTATGGAGAGGCATAGAAAATGAGAGTATGGATAGATAAAGAAAACGAAATGCATCCAAATGCAGAGTGGAATGATTCGTACGTTTTTACATTGACGAGAAAAAAATACAGCACTATTTTTTCCGGTATTACAGATACCTGGTATAGAATGGACTGCATGGCTATACCAGAAATTTATGAAGATTTATTTATCATAGGTATTAGTGTCTTTGCGATAGATAAAAGAGTTTCGAGAAGATTATTTCCAGATTGTTGGACAAGAGAACTTAGTGTATCAATTCCAGTATTACAAATGAGTAAATGGCATGGAACAGAAGAATACTGGAATCAAACATTAGGATTTCTTACAGGTGATAAATGGGATATTCATTTTAGACAGTGCGAAAAAATGTATAGCAAACGTGAATATCCAAACCGGATTCATCTTGATATAAAGGGCTGTGATTGTATATGTTTATTCTCTGGCGGTTTAGATTCCTTTTGTGGAGCAATAAAATTGTTGGAGGAAGGAAAATCGCCTTGCTTAGTAGGTCATAATGAATATCCTAAATTGAAGAAAAAACAGGAAAACTTTGTTTTAACGTTTCAGGAGAGATATTCGAATCAGAAAGTGCGTTTTATCGGATTCTCTGCTAATTCACGTGCCCCTATTACAATGGATGGGGAACGTTTGAAAAAACATGAAGATACGTCCCGGGGAAGATCCCTGTTATTTTTGTGTGCAGCGTTATCAATAGCTGGTATTCTTGGCAATGATATGCCGGTTTATATACCAGAAAATGGATTCATTGGATTAAATATCCCATTGACTAATAGTAGAAAAGGCACTTGCAGTACGAGAACTACTCATCCATATTTTTTAGGACGTTTTTTGGATATCTTACATATGGTTGGAATAAAAAATCCAATTCAGAACTTTTATGCCTATTCAACAAAGAGAGAAATCGTGAATGGAGTAAAAAATACGGAAGCATTTAAAAAACATTATATGGATACTATTTCATGTTCTCATCCTTGTTTGGCTAGATATGATAAAGAGAGGAATTCAGATTATCCAATAAATTGTGGGTATTGTTATCCATGTTTAATACGTAAAAGCTCCCTGCTTGATATAAAGGATTTCCGATACTGGTACACTGAGAGTGCCTCAGAATTTTTGAAGAATAACTCTAACAATCAAAAGGCAAATGATTTGCGTGCCGTGATTAGTACTTTATATAGATACAAAAAAATTGATGATGAGGGCTTAAAAGATATGATAAGATGTTCGGGGAAACTGGATGAAGAATCGGTTCAAAAGTTTTTGCGAGTTTATAAATCAACAATGGAAGATCTGATAGAGTTATTATCGGAAGATGATGAAATAAAGGGATTCATAGGAGAAAAATGTGCAAGGACTGATTGATACTCATTTCCATTTGGATATGTATAAGAATTATAATGAGATTTATAAAATAATTGTCGGGAAAAAACAGTATACATTATGCATGACAAATTCACCAGGTGTATTTTTAAGCTGTAAGAATATATTTGGTGATAATAAATATATTAAATTCGCATTGGGGTTTCATCCACTCAATATGGATTTAAAAGAGAAGGATTTAAGAGACTTCATGAAGATGCTGCCACAAACAGAATATGTTGGTGAGATTGGATTGGATTTTACAAAAAAAACAGGGATAGAAAAAAATAAGCAGATAAAATGGTTTGAAAAAATTGTTGAGGCTTGTTCTGAAAAGAATAAAGTAATGTCAATCCATATAAGGGGTGCAGAAGAAATTGCTTTAAAAATTTTGAGCAAATATTGTCCGAGAAGATGTATATTGCATTGGTATACTGGAAATGTTGAACTTCAAAAAGATTTTATTCACTTAGGATGTTATTTTTCGGTAAATGCAAGTATGGTAAAAAATATGGATGTTGTGAATGCAATTCCGAAAGATAGATTGTTGATAGAAAGTGATGGACCATATTCAAAAGTAAATGGAAAAAAGTTTTCACCATCATTATTGCTGGAAGAGTATGAACTTATAGCAAAATCGCTGGATGAACCAGAATTGATACGAGTCGTTTTTGATAATTTTAAAAATCTATTGCTGACTAAATAAAAGAATAATATTGACATAAGTCTACGCAGTCTGTACCGAGTATTGGTAGAACATTCTTAAAGAGAAGAAAACGGTATGAGGTATATTTATTTTCAAGAAATGATGTGATATATTCAAAATAATGATTGCGAAGTAATTTCAATGCAGTTATAATGAAGTGACAACAAATTGGCAACAGAAAATCAGCGAGCCAAAATAATATATGTAACAGAGATAAAATAACGGCAGAAAAGAGATGGAAACTAAACAAATATGTTTAAAACCATCTCCGGACTTGCCGAGTTTGAATAACGGACTAAAATGCCGAAAGCCTGTATTTATGCGGGTTTCCGGCATTTGTTTTATCAAATGGCTCTAGTTTGGCTCTATTTGTGGGAAGAGTAATGGAGGATATAATATGAATGTAATTTTTGATATGGATGGGTTGATGTTTGATACGGAAAAAGTATTTATTATGGCCTGGGACTATGCGGGGGAAAAGATGGGGATAGGTAAGGCAGGATATATGGTTTATAAGACCTTGGGTATGAATATTGTCTCATCTTATAATGTATGGAAAGAAGAATTTGGAGATAGATACAATCAAGAAGAGTTAAGAAAGTATACAAAGGTTTTTTTACAAAATTATTATAGTGGAAATAAAGTTCCTGTAAAGAAAGGGCTTTATAATCTGCTAAGCTATTTAAAAGATAATGATTGCAATATGGCAGTGGCTTCTTCATCTCCACGCTGGGAGGTTGAGAAACATTTAAAAGATGCAGGCATATATGATTATTTTACTGGAATTGTCTGTGGAGATATGGTTCAAAACTCAAAGCCTAATCCGGAGATTTATTTAAAAGCTTGTGAATTATTAGGAGCAAATCCAGCGGAATGTTATGCCTTGGAGGATTCAAAGAATGGCTTACTATCGGCATATAAAGCTGGATGTAAAACAATTATGGTTCCAGATTTATGGCAACCAGATGACGAAATATTAAGTATTATTGCCGGAAAGTATGAAGATTTAGATGAAGTGAAGGCTGCTTTTGAGAGATTTCAAATATAATGGTAAAAATTGAAATTGACAAAAGACAATTATGCATCTATTATGTTAAAAAGCGATGAAAAGAGATAGTAAATATTTTGGATATCACAGAGAGGAGTTACTTGGTGGAAAACTCTATTGAAGGAATATTGAACCAGTCTTGGAGCTGTGTACCGAGTGAAATTTTCATTAGACTACACTGGGAACGCCCATTATAGCGTCAGAGTATCGAAAGAGATTTCCGTACTTGCTAAGGTCTATATTGCGAGATATAGATGAATTAAGGTGGTAACACGAAGCTATCAGCTATCGTCCTTAAAGTAAATTTAAGGAGGGTAGCTTTTTTAATACATAAAAATAATAGAATCGGAGGAATTAGTGATGAATTATGTTGTTGACAGTTACGAGAATTACAAAGAGGAAAATCGTTTGACTACAAATAATGCAAGAAGAATTGAATTTGTAACAACTACAAGAGTTTTGGATGAGATTATCGGCACCAAGAGTAAAATATTAGATTGTGCAGCAGGAACAGGAATTTATGCTTTCTGGCTTGCAGATAAGGGGCATGATGTAACTGCTACAGATATTACGCCAAGGCATATAGACATTATTAATCGAACTCTTACCAATAAAAATTATCATATGAATACTTCTGTTTTGGATGCTACAGATATGTCCTGTTTCGCAGATGATTCATTTGATATTGTTCTCAATATGGGACCATTTTATCATTTGATTACGGAAGAGCAGAGAGAAAAATGCATGAAGGAATGTCTAAGAGTGTTAAGGAAAGGCGGGCTTTTGGTTACTGCGTACATTCCAAGATACTATGTTTTTCAATATATTGCTACGAGCAATGAAAAATATTTGGATGAACACTTGGCGAAACAACTTATTGAAACTGGTGTGCTGAAGCATGATGATGAGAAGTGCTTTTGGACAGATACTTATTACTCATCAAAAGATGAAATGGAATCAATTTATCAAAGATATGGATTAAAAATTGTAGACCATTTCGCCCAAGATGGTTTAGCTCCTCTTTTATCGCAAAAGGTTGACAAATGGGATGAAAATCAGTTCAAAACTTGGTGCGACTATCATTATAGTGTATGCCGTGAACAGTCGGTTTTAGGAGCAAGTAATCATGTTATTATAATTGGGAGAAAATAATAAGATTTTGAAAGACATAACATTTATCCTTGCAGAAGCATTAGTTCTTATGTTAGGATACTATCTAAGGAAAGTACCCATGACAGGGTGGTAGCCTCCCGAGTTTTATGATACTGGGCAACCGGAATACATAGGAAGGGAGGTGGCGCCGATGACGGCTTGTGAGATCATTTCGATTTTCATTGGGATATTAGCATTGTTGATGTCCTTTGGTAGCTTGATAGTAGCGTTGCTTGCCTTTCTCGATAAGAGAAACAAGCGAAAATAAAAATGCCTATCCTGTCTGCCAACAGGATAGGCGGTGTCCTTAAGGACATTCGTTAACCTAAACTCGGAGCATCCACCTTTGGAGTGGGTGCTTTCTGTTTAATTAGATATTATCACCTTATGTCTGATAATTCAAGAGGTTACAATTAATTTCATGATAAGTTTGAAATAATTATATCCAAATATTCATATCAAAGGTTGTTCCAGAAATTTGTTTAGAACGATTTGCTCCTAAAACGATACCTACAGAAGTAAGAGTTAAGTGTTTCAAGTAGGTGTCATTCCATTGAGAAAATAATATTTTCGAAGAAGGAATATTTGAGCATATAAAATCTTTAACAGCATTTGGTGACATTAAATTATTTGAAAAGTGTTCCTGAATGAATATTTTGTCTTTTTCTGGCATATTGTTTATTGACGATAGCTGCTCATCTAATGATTTCCTGCTTATGGAATTAATTTGGACTTTGGATTGATCCTGTATACATCGTATAAAAAAATTAGGGTATTTTTGGATAACATCATTTAATTCCTCGGGAACGTATCCGGATAAAAATAATCCGCCATAAGTTTCAATAAAAATATTTTCTAATGAAATCTCACCTATATCAATACTTGCAGTTTTTGTATATACCAAGTGTTGAAAAGAAGACATTTTATCAATAGAGTGTGGTACATGAGGCAAAATCTCTTCCTGAATATATTTAAAAAATGTGGAGAGACTGTTGATCATATTATTGCGAGTGTATCTCAATCTAAAACAAAGAGCCAAAATATCTAGTTGTGATGGAAGTAACATTGGTACGACACTAACGGCTTCAGCGAGAGCAATTTGAAGAAGAGTGCGGTCACTTTCTTTTGCACGATCAACTAGAAGATTTGACAAAATGGTTTCTAGCTCTGGAGTTCCTAAACGAATGTATGCTTTTTGTGCTTCGACAAATGTATACTGCATGTCGGGATTTTTAAATTCTTCACACATTGAATTGTCATCAATTTTTTCACGATGTAGTTTTTCAAATAAAGTAGATAGGAATTTTTCATCACGTTCTTTAGCAAGCTGTTCTGCATCCGATTTATACTTTTCTAATTCACTTCTAATTAAATCTTGGCATAAAGATTTGGTGTTTTGGTAGTCCATCCCATAGTAATTGTTTTGCTGAGCAATCTGTGTACTTTGCGAGCCCAGTTTGTTTTCTTGTATTATTTCAAAAGATTCATTAGTCATGTTAGTTATCTCCTCGATAATAGTTATTTTGAATTCCGATTTGTGTCCCAGAAGAGTTGTCTTTATTAATTTGTTTCATAGATTTTTGGGTTGCTTTTTTGTGATGATTTATTAATATTTTTATTAAAGAAATAATTCCTCCAATAACAAAGATACCAAGTCCACTAAAAATCCATTCTTTATTCTTGATAAGATAATTAATAAATATGTCCATAGATTTTCTCCTAATTTATATAGTTTTTTACAGTAAGGCGGTCAGTGCCTTTTTTGACAACCATATTGTCATCAAGCAGGTGTTGCTTGATTTCTTCGATATTTTCATTGATATGCTGCAAACTGTCAGCATACTCTTCTTCTGAATAATCATCTTTAGCTTTTAGCATATTTTCACGAATTTCCAGAGCTTTCATATAGGTACAGAGTTTTTTATTGATGAGGTTGTTCTGAAAGGACAGCTTAATAGTAGAAGGCTTGAAATTGCCCTCATCGTCCTTATCTGCCTCAAATTTCATATCAATCTGATCATCCAGTTTAAACAGTAATGATAAGACATCAGAAACTGTTTCTATATCAAAATCCATGAAAATGTTAATGCTGATGCCTAGTGCATTGGCAATTTTTAAAAGCTGGTCAGGCTTTGGATTACGGATTCCGTATTCATATTTCTTTATTGTTGCAGAGTTTATGCCGGACAACTGACCAAGCGTTTCCTGCGATATTCCACGCATATTGCGAAAGTATTTAATCTTTTCTCCAGTAGTCATAAAAATGCTCCTTTATGATTTGTTACCCCTATTCTATCACAATGGGACACATTTGTGTATAAGAATTTAATTAAATTACTTGACAGACACAAATGTGTACTATATAATACGGATAAATAAGGTCACAAAAGTGTACCGAGATGAAAACAGGAAGGAGAACACAATATGGAGAATACGATGAAGATGTATGTAACAGCAGATGAAGCAGCACAGATTCTTGGAGTATCAAGAGGATATGCTTACAAAATCATTCGTGGTCTTAATAATGAATTGAAAGAAAAAGGCTATCGAGTGATTTCCGGCAAAGTACCTACAAAGTATTTTGAAGAAAAGTTTTATGGTATGGCAGTTGGTTAATGGAGAGGAGATGATGATATGCCAGCTACAAGAGATGGTAAAACATGGCGTAGCCAGTTCTATTATGAGGACTGGCAGGGTATTCGCCATAAAAAGAACAAAAGAGGATTTAAGACAAAAGCTGAAGCCGAGGAGTGGGAGCGTAACTTCCGGCAACAGCAGAGAAAAGATTTGGATATTAACTTTGAGAATTTTGTTGAAATCTATTTCGCTGATGTGGAGAATCGGCTTAGAGAAAGCACAATCAAGAATAAAAGATATGTGTTTGATTTAAAGGTTACACCTTATTTCAAAAAGAAAAAGATGTGTGAGATTAAGACTTCAGATATCCGGGCTTGGCAGAATGAATTGATTAAGCAGGGGTACGCACCAACTTATCTTAAAAGTATTAATAACCAGTTGGCAGCACTTTTCAATTATGCGGTCAGATATTATGACCTGAAAGATAATCCCTGCAGGAAAGCAGGAAGTATCGGGAAAAGCAAGGCTGATGATATGGAGTTCTGGACAAAACAGGAGTTTAAGCAGTTTCTTCCGTCTATGGACAAGAAACCGGAGGCGAGAATGGCATTTATGCTTCTGTATTGGACAGGAATGCGTATAGGAGAATTGCTGGCACTTACCTATGAAGATATTGATTTGGAAAAAAGAATTATAAGCATTTCTAAATCATATCAGAGATTGGATGGAAAAGATGTAATTACACCACCTAAGACATCAAAGAGCAATCGTAAGATTACTATTCCACCATTTCTGGCAGAAGAACTAAAAGAATATTGCAGTCATTTATATGGAATTATGCCAAATGAAAGAATGTTCCGATTTACAAAATATTATATGGAGCATGAGATTGTACGAGGCATAAAGGAAACAGGAGTTAAGAGAATCCGTATTCATAATCTGCGTCACAGCCACGCATTCCAACAATGGAGAAGTATATCATTAAGGAAGAAAATGATTTAGTTAGAGGAATCCTTAACAGACTAGTGGTTACGGTGTAAGTTAAAAGGACAGAAGAAGCAGGTAAATTTCTAATGGAATGGAGTGTTGGATTTAAGGGCATGGAACACAAACAGGAAGGCTTTTCAGTTGAAGAGGAATTACATTCTTTGGAAGAGGTTGAAAATGTGGCAATGTGGCTGACGCATATGAATATTTTGGAGTTTGATTGGAAACAGGCAGTAGATAAGCTACATAAGATTGTTAAGAAACAAAGCAAATAGTGATATAAGCCAAGTGGAAAAAAATTGCTTCTAAGAGAGAAAATGAAGGCTGTACATATGGAGATGGCATTACACCAATAAAAAAATTTTATTTATGGTGACAGCTTATATCCCAATAAGAGCATTAAACATTTCTTTTTTAGAAGCCGATATTTATTTTGAAAGGGAGTAGCTATTTTATTATAGAAAAAGCTTATGCAATGCGGTCTCAGGAAGGAGAAGATTCTTATGGAATGTAGAAGTACAGAAAGAAGACAATGGATTGTCGATAATTATAATGTAGTGCCGGTAGCACATATTCAATTACTGGCAGGTCAAACTAAACATAGTGATGCAGGGGCTATGATTGAAAATGATTATTATATTTTCCATGCAATTGACAAGGTAAGTGGAAGAAGAGAAATTATTCAATGTGGCATGGGAGCAGCAAGAGATTTCTTAAGATTAATAGAACACGAGGGTTTGCCTTTATTTAATCCTTTACATGGAGAAGGTGGAGTCGGCGGTCATGGTGGAGAGAATCCTGGTGGAAATGGGGCAAGAAGACCAGCAGAGGTATGGAATCCAATAGCAAAGCAACTATTTAATGCTATTATGTGGACTATCCTTATTATTGATGCGGAACCAGACACACCAATCTTTGATATTAGGGAAAAGGTGTATAGGTTTAAGGAGAGAGAGCCATTCGACAGTCAGGTAAAAGCGGTAAATACCATCATTGGTAGGAATTTGGGCGGAAAAACATTGACCGAAGCTATTGATGAACTCAGGGTAAATAATAATGTGAGGGATAATATGTGCCAATTTGATAGGTTGGTGGATATTATAAATAATTATACTGATAGGGATGGAAATAGGGTAGAGTTAGAAGTGAATTTTTAGGAATAGGTTTGACATAAAATGAGGAATCCCCATGTATGATTTTTGTGTTATACAGGGGATTGCTGACATAGTAGAAAGAAGTAATTAAACAATAGATTAACTAAAAAATATGATTAATAGTTTAAATATTGATGAAAATCATTTAATTAGTTTTGTTAATAATGTATACTCTATTATGAATAAATATCCGGACGAAGAAGTATTGAGATATGCATTTTCTAGATTAAAAAGAATTAAAATAAAAAAGAATCAGTAGACAATTATAGAAGCATTTTTTTAAAATTCATTTATTTATGATGCAACGGCTGCACCTTTGGCATGTAGCATTTTATCTGAATTTTATCACACAAAATATGGAATAACTAAAAGGAAAGTGCTGAGAATTGTTGAAACTTTGCTTAATAAAATGGAATCACAGGATTGTGAGTATGAATTATTATGGGCGTTATGGCTATGCAAATTGCTAAAGATTAAGCTGGAGGATGGCTTATTAGGAAAAATGGAGAATATTAAAAATCCATTGATTATTTTAGTTTTGTTGTTTGATTACAGAAATAATAGTAATCTTAATAAAACAAAATGGATTGATTATATGGTGGAGGATGAATTGTATGGTCCAAATTGGATTTTGTGGTCCTATGTCAAGATTTTGTACAAAATAAAATGAGAAGTTCCGCCGGCTAAGCTGCCGGCAGAGAAGATACCCTCTCATACAGTTTTTCAAAGTCGTTAGGTGACATATAGTTGCAGTGACTATGAATCCTAACAGTATTATAAAAGGTTTCAATATACTCAAAAACAAGCCTATAAGCATGTTTGTGGTTAATGATATTAAATTTGTTGAGCCATTCTCTTTTGATTAAGGAATGAAAAGATTCAATGCAGGCATTATCGTAGGGATAACCGCTATGGGAATAACTGCGTTGCATCTTTTCTGTGGCTTCACGCCAGGCGTTTGAAACGTATTGGCTGCCACGATAGGAATGTATTATTAATGGCAAATCGGTATTTCGACAAGCCTTAGCTTTATTAATTGTTTCAATAACTGTAGACACTTCCATAGTGTCAGCAAGAGTCCAGGCTATGATTTTCCTGGCAAATAAGTCCATAATACATTTAAGGTAAACAAAACCATCCTGAGTTCAAATGTAAGTAATATCAGTGCATCAGACAGCGTTAGGGCGTTCAGGATTAAAATGCTTATCAAGGATGTTATGCAGCTCATTACTAAAATCAGAATCTCTGGTTGTAGTTGTCCAAGGCTTGATCCATTGGTCTTTAATACCCATTTCGCGCATGTATTTACCTATAGTGCGTTCAGCAATGGTTACACCGGATTCACGAAGCTTCTGGGCTATTTTAGGGGCACCGTAATTCTGTTTGGAATTGTCATAAATAGTCTGGATTTGCTTTTTTATTGTTTCTTTGCGTTGTTTGGCTGCAGACACTTTTCGATTTAGAAAATCACGATATCCAGAGCGGGACACACCTAAAAATTTCAGCATTTCGGAAGTAGAGACGCGGTGTCCAGAAACTTTAGATGCCTCTACCTTTGCAGAAACTTCTGTGTAGATAGCTTCCGTTAATCTTTTCCCAGAATGCTGATGGCTTTTTTTAACATATCAAGAGCATCCTGAGCATCACGAAGCTTACGCTTGAGACGGGCAATTTCTTTTGCTTCATCTGATTCGTAGTTTACTGATCCTCTAACAGGAATATCACCTTCATTGTCTCTATACTGTGCTTCCCAGCGAGCTAAGGTGCTTATACCTATGCCAAGGTTCTTTGCTACTTCTGTTTGAGTTAAATCTGGATGCTCCTTACGATAGTTAACGGCATTCAACTTGAACTGTTTGGTGTGTCGTGGACATTTACGTGACATAATGAGTTCCTCCTTGTTGTATTGATTATATAATATTTTATGGGAAATATCTCATTTTGTTTTATACTAATTAGATGCTAACACTAGTTATGGAGGACTTTCTTGAAGAGTTTATGGCAGAATGGGAAGGAGAAAAGTGATATGTTGAAAGTAAAATTTTATGATACAGTAGATGATTCACTATTGAAATTTGCAGTAATTATTTCACAGAGCAATGGCAAATGGGTATTTTGCAAACATAAGGAACGAGATACCTATGAGGCTCCGGGAGGTCATCGTGAAGTTGGAGAAGATATTTTGGAAACTGCTAAGAGAGAACTTCAGGAAGAAACAGGTGCCATACAGTTTAATATTAAGCCAATATGCGTTTATTCCGTCACGGGTAAGAATAGTGTAAATGAGAACGGTGAGGAAACATTTGGATTATTATGTTTTGCGGAGATAAGGGAATTTTCAGGTGAACTTCATTGCGAGATGGAGAAGGTTGAACTTATGGATGAGTTGCCTGAAAACTGGACTTATCCACTGATTCAGCCTAAATTGATTGAAAAGTATCTGCAGATAGAAAAGCAATCTTACAGTCGGATACAGCAGACTGCAAAACAGACTATAGAATACATAAAGAAAATTATCAAGCCGAGAATGAATTTACTTGAGATCCGAAAGTTTTGTGAGGAAAAACTGTTAGAGTTGGGGGCAGATTCGTTCTGGTATTGGGATGTTGGTGCATTTGTATTTGCAGGAGATGAAACAACTGTTTCTGTATCTGGTAAGCAGTATGTAACTTCGGATAGAGTTATAGGAAACAACGATATAATAACCATTGATTTAAGTCCACAGGTGGGGAATATCTGGGGAGACTATGCGAGAACTATTATTGTAGAAAACGGCATGGTTGTAGAGGATATAGGGCTGATTGAAAATCCGGAATGGAAAAGCGGTCTGCAGATGGAAGAGAAATTACATGCAGAATTGTTACGTTTTGCTACGAAGGAAACAACCTTTGAGCAATTGTACTATCATATGAATAAGTTAATAGTGGAAAATGGATTTGTTAATCTTGATTTTATGGGCAATCTGGGACATTCCATTGTAAAAACCAAAGGTGATAGAGTTTACATTGAAAAAGGTAATATGACCAAACTTGCTGATGTAAAATATTTTACATTTGAACCGCACATAGCATTTCCAGATTCAAAGTATGGATATAAGAAAGAGAATATTTATTACTTTGACGAAAACGGGTTGATGGAACTTTAAGATATAGATTGGATGAAAAAATGATTAGAGAAGCAAACAAAAATGATTTAGATGAAATATTACAGCTTTACCTTTATCTTCATGAGAAAAGCATTCCAGAAGATTCAGAGCAGTTAAGAAATGCATGGGAGAATATTATAAATGATGTCAATCATCATTTGATTGTTTGTGAGATTGATGGCAAGATCGTGGCATCCTGCGTATGTGTGATTATTCCCAATCTCACAAGAAATGTTCGCCCATATGCATTTGTTGAAAATGTGGTAACACATGGGGAGTATCGAAAGAAAGGTTATGCTACAGATTGCCTAAATTTTGCTAAGAAAATTGCAGTAAAGAATCATTGCTACAAGATGATGTTGCTTACAGGTTCAAAGGAAGAAAGTACATTGAATTTCTATCGAAATGCCGGTTATAACAGTTCTGACAAGACTGCATTTATACAGTGGATTGATATATGAAATATGTATACACCTAAATCATTGGGGCAGAAAGTGAGTGTTTGAGTTATGACAGGAAAGTTAAGAAATATGACGTCAATTTACTTATTAAAGGATGATAAAGTACTGCTCTTATTCAGAAAGGGTGGAAGAGTTGTAAGTGATGTATGGACAGGTTCTGCCGGAGGTCATTTTGAAGAATTTGAGCTAAATGATGCAAAGGCTTGTGTATTAAGAGAGATGAATGAGGAACTAGGACTTTGTGAAGATAATATTCGGAATCTTTCTCTTAGATATGTTACCTTACGAAGAACGAAAGGGGAGATAAGACAAAATTACTATTTTTTCGCAATACTTAGTGAGGAAGTTAGTGATGATTTGGTTTCGAATGAAGGAGAATTGAAATGGTTTTCTCTAAATAAATTGGATGAACTGGAAATGCCATACACAGCAAGGTATGTTATGGACCACTACTGTTTGGTTGGACAGTATTCAGACAAAATATATACAGGTGTAGCAAATGAGAATGAGGTTATATTTTTGGAATTGCCGGAATTTTGATGTAGTGACAGAGGTGTAGAATTGTACAAAAATTTGAATATAAAAGAGCAACAATGGAAGATATCGACGAATTGGTAAGAACAAGG
>OHIM01000948.1_pt1 | contig 13877 bp, 11 predicted proteins | sample 1568271 | NCBI WGS metagenome assembly OHIM01 (sample SAMEA3879580, study PRJEB24766) | human gut metagenome | biome: human-associated habitat; feature: feces | place: USA | collected 1985/1987
CAGTTCGTTGGGATCGAGCACCTGTTCGCCGGCCTTTTGCCGTTTGGCTTCAGCCTGTGCGATTTGGCGGAACGTCCGCGTCACCTCTTCGGGCATGTCTGTACCGAACTTTTCGGTAAACCACTTTCGGGCGGTTTCTTCAGGGGTGAGGTTCGGGGTTGTAGTGGACGTGATGTCCGGGGAGACAGTCGGTACGGGCGAGTCAGGTTGCTCTATTTTTTCCGGGGCGGATTTTCGAAAAAACTTCATACGCTTGAATGCTTTTAATCTCGTGCAAAGTTAGAAATAAAAACGGATGCAAACTATATTCCGGCGTATTATCTCCGAGTCGTATGAAAAAAAAGTGTAATTTTGCGCAGGAATCATAAAAAGGATATAGAATATGGCTACGAAACCCGGAATACCTAAAGGTACACGTGATTTTTCGCCCGTGGAGATGGCGAAACGCAATTATATATTCGACACCATCCGAGGCGTTTACGCTTTGTATGGTTTTCAGCAAATCGAGACACCTGCCATGGAGAACCTCTCCACGTTGATGGGCAAATACGGCGAGGAGGGAGATAAACTGCTTTTCAAAATACTGAACTCCGGCAATTTTCTTTCCGGAATAGCGCCGGAAGAACTGGGCGAGGCGAACACGAACAAACTGGCGGCCCGTCTGTGTGAGAAAGGACTGCGTTACGACCTGACCGTACCTTTTGCCCGTTATGTCGTGATGCACAGGGATGAAATCACGTTCCCTTTCAAGCGTTACCAGATTCAGCCGGTGTGGCGCGCCGACCGTCCGCAGAAGGGGCGTTATCGTGAGTTCTATCAATGTGATGCCGATGTGGTGGGCAGCGATTCCTTGCTGAATGAAGTGGAACTGATGCAGATAGTCGATACCGTATTTACGCGCTTCGGCATCCGTGTATGCATTAAAATCAACAACCGCAAGATATTGAGCGGCATTGCCGAGATTATCGGTGAGGCCGATAAGATAGTGGACATTACCGTAGCGATTGACAAACTGGACAAGATAGGGCTGGACAATGTCAACGCCGAACTGAAAGAGAAGGGCATCAGTGATGAGGCCATTGCCAAGTTGCAGCCTATCATTTTGTTGAGCGGTAGTAACGAAGAGAAACTCGCCACACTGAAGCAGGTGCTTTCTGCCAGCGAAGAGGGCTTGAAGGGAGTGGAAGAGAGCGAGTTTATCTTGAATACACTTTCCGCGCTTGGCTTGAAGAACGAAATCGAGCTTGACCTGACGCTGGCTCGCGGCTTGAACTATTATACGGGTGCTATTTTTGAAGTAAAGGCGCTGGATGTGCAGATTGGCAGCATTACCGGTGGCGGTCGTTATGACAACTTGACCGGTGTATTCGGCATGGCAGGTGTTTCGGGAGTGGGCATTTCGTTTGGTGCAGACCGCATATTCGATGTGCTGAATCAGCTTGAACTTTATCCGAAGGAAGCGGTGAACGGTACGCAGCTTCTGTTTATCAATTTCGGTGAGAAAGAAGCCGCTTTCTCTATGAATGTGCTTACCCAGGTACGTGCGGCAGGTATCCGTGCCGAAATCTTCCCCGATTCCAGCAAGATGAAGAAGCAGATGGGTTATGCCAACTCCAAGATGATTCCGTTTGTTGCTTTGGTGGGAGAAAACGAGATGAATGAGGGCAAGGTAACCTTGAAGAATATGGAGACGGGAGAACAGAAATTGATTACCCCCGAAGAGCTGGTTAGCGAACTGAGTTAATAAAAACTGAAATACTATTAAAAAGGAGCCTGTTTGTGCTCCTTTTTTTGTATATTTGTTACGCAGGTGTTGCAGGAATGTAATATTCGGCTCTTACCTTTGCAGTGACAATAAAAGAGGAGGTTTGTATGGTTTCCGTTCAATTTAAACAAGAAAAGCATAATGCGCTGGTCAGTTTCCTGATGATTGTCATAGCGGTGTTGTTTTTGCTTTATATGGGCAGCTCGCTGGTGAACTCTACCCGGACTTTTTGGGAAAACTATTCCATAGAGAATTTATTGGAATGACATTCTGTAGGCAGGGAACAGAAAGTAGGGTTCTATCCGTTTTTTGCAATATTTATCCATATCGGGAATAAATAAAGACAGTCGGTTTATTGCAATTGGCTGTCTTTTTGTATATTTGTGAGTCCGTGTTCCAAACTTTTAATACGGACATGTTTTGTTAACCGTATCATCAACTAAAAACAACCAGAATCATGGAACAAGATTTCTCAATGCATGCCAATCCGTTGGTGGCCAAGCTTCAAAAACCGGCTTCCGAATTTACAAAAGCCGACATCGTTTCTTATATAAAGGAGAATGGAATCACTATGGTGAACTTCATGTATCCTGCTGCCGACGGGCGGTTGAAAACTTTGAACTTTGTCATTAACGATGCCGCATATCTCGATGCGATACTTACGTGCGGGGAGCGTGTGGACGGTTCCAGCCTGTTTCCTTTCATTGAAGCAGGCAGCAGCGATTTATATGTAATACCCCGCTTCTGTACGGCTTTTATAGATCCGTTTGCCGAGCAGCCTACGCTTTCCATGCTCTGCTCTTTCTTCAATAAAGACGGCGAACCGTTGGAAAGTTCTCCCGAACACACTCTGCGCAAGGCGTGCCGGGCATTTACGGAAGTAACCGGTATGGAGTTCCAGGCCATGGGCGAATTGGAGTATTACGTCATTTCGGGAGACAGCGGCATGTTCCCGGCTACCGACCAGCGTGGTTATCACGAGTCTGCTCCGTATGCCAAGTTCAATGAATTCCGTACCGAGTGTATGGCGTACATTGCACAAGCCGGCGGACAAATTAAGTACGGGCATTCCGAAGTGGGAAACTTCACCCTTGACGGTAAGATATACGAGCAGAACGAAATCGAATTTCTGCCGGTACGTGCCGAGCAGGCAGCCGACCAGTTGATGATTGCCAAATGGATTATCCGTAACCTTGCTTACCAGTATGGATACGACATCACTTTCGCTCCGAAAATAACGGCAGGAAAGGCCGGTTCCGGATTGCATATTCACATGCGTATCATGAAGGACGGAAAGAATCAGATGCTGAAAGACGGCGTACTTTCCGAAACGGCCCGCAAGGCAATTGCGGGAATGATGGAGCTGGCTCCTTCCATTACCGCATTCGGCAATACGAATCCTACTTCTTATTTCCGCCTTGTTCCTCATCAGGAAGCGCCTACCAATATCTGCTGGGGCGACCGCAACCGTTCCGTATTGGTACGTGTGCCGTTGGGATGGTCGGCAAAGACCGATATGTGCATGATTGCCAACCCTCTGGAAGCGCCGAGCAATTACGACACCACTCAAAAGCAGACGGTAGAGATGCGTTCACCGGACGGTTCGGCCGATTTGTACCAACTGATTGCAGGACTGGCTGTAGCTTGCCGCTGCGGTTTTGAGATGCCGGATGCTTTGGAAATTGCGGATAAGACTTATGTGAACGTAAATATCCACAAGAAAGAAAACGAAGACAAACTGAAACAACTGGCTCAGTTGCCCGACAGTTGTGTCGCTTCTGCCGATTGTCTGGAAAAACAGCGTGCCGCTTTCGAGAAATACAACGTCTTCAGCCCTGCCATGATTGACGGAATTATCACTAAGTTGCGTGCGTATGAGGATAGGACTTTGCGTAGCGAAGTGCAGGATAGTCCGGAAGAGATGCTGAAACTGGTTGAGAAGTATTTCCATTGCGGGTAACGGACAGAACAGATATTATAGTAAAGAACTCCTTGCCGGACAGTTGCCGGTGAGGAGTTCTTGTTTTATAGCCGGTCACCTTTGCCATTTTGTCAGCATTTATCTGCCAAACGAACAGCTTTGCCTTTTGGCACGGTTTTCGTAAGTTCTTTATCGCTTGTATAAAGCAACATTGCCATTATAATAAATTGTATAACATATAAAACAAAAGAAACTATGAACATTAAACCATTAGCAGACAGAGTGCTGATACTCCCTGCACCTGCAGAAGAAAAGACAATCGGCGGTATCATTATTCCTGATACGGCAAAAGAAAAACCTTTGAAAGGTGAAGTTATCGCAGTAGGCAACGGAACTAAGGACGAAGAAATGGTGTTGAAGGTTGGTGATACGGTACTGTATGGCAAATATGCCGGTACGGAACTGGAAGTGGAAGGAACCAAGTACCTCATCATGCGTCAAAGCGACGTACTCGCTGTTTTGGGATAATCAATTTATAAATAGTAAACCTGATAAATAGTAAAAACATTATGGCAAAAGAAATATTATTCAATATCGATGCCCGCGACCAACTGAAGAAAGGTATCGATACACTGGCAAATGCAGTAAAAGTAACGCTCGGCCCGAAAGGACGTAACGTAATCATCGAAAAGAAATTCGGCGCTCCCCACATCACAAAGGACGGTGTAACAGTAGCCAAAGAAGTGGAACTGGCCGATGCTTACCAGAATACCGGTGCACAACTGGTTAAGGAAGTTGCTTCCAAGACAGGTGACGATGCTGGTGACGGTACAACTACCGCTACCGTATTGGCTCAGGCTATCGTAGCCGAAGGCTTGAAGAACGTAACTGCCGGTGCAAGCCCGATGGATATCAAACGCGGTATCGACAAGGCTGTTGCCAAAGTGGTTGAGTCTATCAAGAGCCAGGCCGAGATGGTAGGTGACAACTATGATAAGATTGAACAGGTAGGTACGGTATCTGCCAACAACGACCCGGTTATCGGTAAGCTGATTGCAGACGCTATGCGTAAGGTTTCCAAAGACGGTGTTATCACTATCGAAGAGGCTAAGGGTACGGATACCACTATCGGTGTAGTAGAAGGTATGCAGTTCGACCGCGGTTATCTTTCTGCTTATTTCGTTACCAACACTGAAAAGATGGAATGCGAAATGGAGAAACCGTACATCCTGATTTACGATAAGAAGATTTCCAACCTGAAAGATTTTCTGCCTATCCTCGAACCGGCTGTACAGACTGGCCGTCCTCTGTTGGTAATTGCAGAAGATGTGGATAGCGAGGCTCTGACTACATTGGTTGTAAACCGTCTGCGTTCTCAGTTGAAGATATGTGCAGTGAAGGCTCCGGGCTTCGGCGACCGCCGCAAGGAAATGCTGGAAGACATTGCCGTATTGACAGGCGGTGTTGTAATCAGCGAAGAAAAAGGCTTGAAACTGGAACAGGCTACTATCGAAATGTTGGGTACTGCCGACAAGGTAACTGTTTCTAAAGACAATACTACTATCGTGAACGGTGCCGGTGCAAAAGAAAATATCAAGGAGCGTTGCGAACAAATCAAGGCTCAGATTGCTTCTACCAAGTCCGACTATGACAAGGAGAAATTGCAGGAACGTCTTGCCAAGTTGTCAGGCGGTGTGGCTGTTCTCTACGTAGGTGCTGCTTCCGAAGTGGAAATGAAAGAGAAGAAAGACCGTGTAGACGATGCTCTCCGCGCTACTCGTGCCGCTATCGAAGAAGGTATCGTAGCAGGTGGTGGTGTGGCTTACATCCGTGCGCTCGAAGCATTGGAAGGTTTGAAGGGTGACAATGCCGACGAAACTACCGGTATCGACATCATCAAACGTGCCATCGAAGAGCCTTTGCGCCAGATTGTAGCCAACGCCGGTAAGGAAGGTGCTGTTGTAGTACAGAAAGTTCGTGAAGGCAAAGCCGACTTCGGTTACAATGCACGTACCGATGTTTACGAAAACCTGCACGCTGCCGGTGTGGTAGACCCTGCTAAGGTTACTCGTGTGGCTCTGGAAAATGCCGCTTCTATCGCAGGTATGTTCCTTACTACCGAATGTGTGATTGTCGAGAAGAAAGAAGATAAGCCCGAAATGCCGATGGGTGCTCCCGGAATGGGCGGTATGGGCGGAATGATGTAATATCGTTTTCCCTTGATTTCTTAATCATATAAATTGACCGCGATGTCTTGCATAAAGGCGTCGCGGTTTTTTTATGTTGGATAATATTGTTTCCTTTGCATATTCATTTCAACAATAAAACAGAAAAGACCATGAGAAGTTTTGCTTCAGATAATAATTCGGGGGTGCATCCTTTGGTAATGGAAGCGCTGAATAGGGCCAACCGGGACCATGCAGTGGGATATGGTGATGATGTATGGACGGAAGAGGCTGTCCGCAAAATCAGGGAAGCTTTTATTCCGGATTGCGAACCGTTGTTTGTATTCAATGGAACCGGCAGCAATGCTGTTGCCTTACAGTTATGCACGCGTCCTTATAATTCGATAATATGTGCGGAAACTGCGCATATTTATGTAGATGAGTGCGGCGCTCCTGCCCGCATGACAGGCTGTCAGATTCGTCCGGTTGCCACTCCCGACGGAAAGCTGACTCCTGAGTTGGTACGTCCTTATCTTTGTCATTTCGGCGAGCAGCATCATTCCCAGCCGGGAGCTTTTTATATCTCACAATGTACGGAGCTGGGAACTATTTACCGGCCCGATGAAATCCGTGCGTTGACGGAACTGGCGCACCGGCACGGCATGTATGTCCATATGGACGGCGCCCGTCTGGCAAATGCCTGTGCGGCCCTTAACCTTAGTTTCAGGCAGTTGACGGTAGATTGCGGCATTGATATTCTTAGTTTTGGCGGAACGAAAAACGGGTTGATGCTTGGCGAAAGTGTAATTATCTTTAATCCGGCTTTAAAGAAAGAGGCTTGTTTTGTACGCAAGCAGTCGGCGCAGCTCGCATCGAAACTCCGTTACCTGTCCTGTCAGTTTACTGCTTATCTCACGGACGACCTTTGGTTGAAGAACGCTTCACACGCCAATCGTATGGCGCAGCTTTTATATGCCGGATTGAAAGAGTTGCCCGGAGTACGTTTTACGCAGAAAGTGGAAAGTAACCAACTGTTCCTGACAATGCCCCGTCCGGTAATTGACAGCTTGTTGAAAGACTACTTCTTCTACTTCTGGAATGAAGAAGAGAATGAGATACGTTTCGTTACCTCTTTTGACACTACGGAACAGGATATAGAAGAACTGCTACACGCCATTAGACGTTATTGTCATTAAGCGGTATTCATGTTTTGCCATATAAAAAAGCCCCCGAACCTTCACAGGCAAGGGGCTTGACTTAGACCTTTCCCTCTTTTTAGGGGGGGAGGGAAAGGCTTACTGAAAACAAACAGATTTACTTTACCTTAAAATACCTTTGATTGATAACCTTTTAACTAACCTTCTTTATAATGCTGAATTTGTCTTAATACCTATTGCTTCGAGTATGGGGGTAAAGGTATAACCTTTACGTTTCAATGTTTTTATCAATTTATCCAAATAGCTGTTGTAAAATTTATCCGTACGGCGGTTGTCTGTTCCGAAGTGTATCAGCATCAAATGTCCGTTCAGGCCCTCTTTCTTCTCTACTTCCATGATTTTGTTGTAGATGAACTTGCTGCTCCGGTATTTCTGTCCCATATCGGGGGTGGTATAATCTGCATTGCTCATGGTTCCGGGAGTATAGTTGACGAGTTGTATTCCCATATTTTTTGCCCAGGCGGCTATCTCCTTGTTATAATATTCATAGGGCGGAATGTATATCGGGGCGTCTTTATATTCAATACCGGCCTTGCGCATGGTTTCGTAGCTTTTCAGCATATCCTTTTCAAATTCCTCGCGGGTAACCAATAAGGAATCGCGGTTCTCCCACGGCATATAGAGCAGATGTCCGTAGCTATGGCTGCCTACCAGATGTCCTTCGTCGAGCAGCCGTTTTACTATTTCGGGGTAAAGCTCGTAAAATTCGCCGGTAAAGAAGAAGCTTCCTTTGATACCGTGCCTTTTCAGGGTGCTGATAATGGCATCCGCACCGTCAGCCTTGTCGGCTGCTGTGAATACGAGGCTGATTTGTTTTTTAGACGGGTCGGTACGTACGATACCGCCATTGACGTATACATTTTTGTCTGCCGATGCACCTGCCTGTTTCATGCCTTCTTTCTGCATGGCAGAGAGATAATAGGTGAGGCAGGCGGTTCCGTCCATGGTCGGTTCATTGGTGGAATAGTCGTGGAGTGCATCGTGGTATACCATCAGGTCCGGTTGAAAGCGTTCGTAATCCTGTCCGGGCGTACCGGGAATGCCGGTCATGTTTACGCCTCGCAGCCCCTCGAATATGCTGCGGTATACGGGGCCGTCCACCAGTCCGCCTGTCGTATTGCCTACGCCTGCATTGAGCAGGGAGGAGTGGGGTTGCGAAGGGTAATCGCCGTAAAGCGGCAGTTCCACAATCATGCTTGTTCCCCACGGATTACAGCCGAACAGCCAGTCGCGGAGGGCGGCTTCCATTTCGGCATAAGTCTCATCGTCGGTTGTCTCGCGGTAGAGACGGCATTGTGTCAACATGGCAGTAGTCAGGTTGTTGGAACACCAGATGTAGGGAATACCGTGCAGGAAAGGACTTTCGACTGCTTTCTCGTATGTGCGCTCAATGCCGGTGCGCATGTTGCGGATGAACTCTTTGCTGATGCGCGGGTTGTTTACGGTGGCCAGGTGGTAGTGTCCCATGTTCATGAACGGATACCATTGGTAATGGCGGGCGCTGTCGGCACCCATCCACGGAGTGACGGGTTCGCGGCGTCCGTATTCGAGGGCTTGCGACAGGTATTCCGGCTTGCCGGTAGCGTGGTATAGCTCCATGGCTCCGAGTTCCATATCGTCCGTCCAGTTGTCTTCTTCATAGATGTAGGGTGATTTTACGGAAGCGGTCTGGCATGTTCCCGGTTTCTTTACACCTTCCTGATAGGCGGCATCGGCTTTTTCACCGATTTCAGCGGCAAATTCGGGGTAAAACTCTTTCAGTATCCTGGCTCCCAGTGCAAAACAAGCGGCAAACTTGCCGGCTGTACTTGCTACGCCGGTGGTGGCATTGGTGAATTTTCCGCGCACTTGCGGCTCTCCGCTGCAAAAGTAAACGGGGCGACCCTTGCCCGGTCCGTAGCCATAATCCACCTCATCTTTATTGGGCAGGCGCATGCCGGCGTGGTCGCGGTCGTCGGCAATCTGGTTGTACAGTTCGCCCGGAGCGGGATTCATGCGGTTCAGCCAGTCCAGCCCCCATTTTATTTCGTCTACTATATCGGGAATGCCGTTTGCTTCCGGCAGTCCGGCTGCATTGTAGGCATCGCCGAATGCCTCGGGGTTTTCCTGGTAGGCAAACATCATTTGGTATATGGCATTGGCGGAAGTCGTGGTATATTGCAGGTAGTCGGTAGCATCGTGCCAGCCGCCGCGCACATCGATGTGTTGCCCGGTTTTTGTGGGGTGGTACACTATGTAGCCGTCGTGTACGTGGCAACTATCTTTCAAGAACGGGTTGTAACCGCAACGTTGCTGGCGCATGTAGTTCAGCAGGAAGTCGGCTGTGCCGTTATATACCTGCGCATTGATAGGGAAGCGTGGAGAAACTGCTTTTCCCGCTTTCAGGTAATATGTGCCCGGTTCTTGAAAATTACTGAAATCCAACCGGTAAGTACTGCTCATGCTGCCTGATTGGCCGGTGGCTTTGGGCGAAGTAAAAGTGCGTACCGTTTTTCCGGTAAAAGCATCGACCAGTGCGTATTCTTGTACGTCGGTTTTTGTTTCGCTCATGAATACCGCTACTTTAATGGATTGCGGCAGATAGCCCAGTTGGTTGATTCTAATCCATTCGTCTGCCTTACACGGGAGTGCGGCAAATGCAAAAATCAGTGTTAAGAGCCGATAATAACGTTTCATAAAATGTTTTTCATTTAAGGTTGTGGGGGTACTATGTAACAAAAGGTTTTACCTAAATGCAAATAAAGCGGTTTCTATCAATTTTAGGAAGATTTGGTGTAAATTATTAGATGATATTATTTGTCATTTACAATATTTTAGAATGAGACAACCTGTATGGTAGGAGTAATTTTGTCAATAAACCCTTGCTTGCCATATGTTTATGTGATATTGAATATCTTTTTAGCTTTCGTTTACGCATTTTAATTTCTTAAAAACAATGTTGGTGTGTTATTTGTTCTATCCATTTTAGAATACAAAACTTATAAACTATGGCTTACATTGATTATTATCAAGTCCTTGGAGTAGACAAAACGGCATCTCAGGATGACATCAAGAAGGCGTTCCGTAAGTTGGCGCGCAAATATCATCCCGACCTGAATCCGAATGACGCTACTGCCAAAGACAAGTTTCAGGCTATCAACGAGGCCAATGAGGTGCTTAGTGATCCTGAGAAAAGAAAGAAGTATGATGAATATGGCGAACACTGGAAGCATGCCGATGAATTTGAGGCTCAGAAGCGGGCACGGCAACAGGCCGGTGCAGGAGGTTTCGGCGGCTTCGGCGGTGCAGGCTTCGGTGGTCAGGGCGGTGCCGGTTTCGGTACGGACGGGAGCGGTACATACTGGTACTCTTCCGACGGGCAGGAGTTTTCCGGAGACAGTGCAGGCGGCTTCTCCGATTTCTTTGAACAGATGTTCGGACACCGTACACGCGGCGGTGGCGGGGCGAATGCAGGTTTTCGCGGACAGGATTTCCATGCCGATTTGAACCTGTCGCTTCGGGATGCCGCCCGGACTCATAAGCAGATATTGACGGTGAACGGCAAGAATGTCCGCATCACCATTCCCGCCGGTGTGGCGAACGGCCAGGTCATTAAACTGAAAGGCTATGGCGGCGAGGGTATCAACGGCGGGCCTGCGGGCGACCTGTACATTACTTTCGTGATAGCGGAAGATCCCGTCTTCAAACGCTTGGGCGATGATTTGTATGTAGATGTGGACATCGACCTCTATACGGCGTTGCTGGGGGGCGAGAAGTTGGTGGACACATTGGAAGGTCAGGTGAAACTGAAAGTAAAACCCGAAACGCAGAACGGTACGAAAGTCCGTCTGAAGGGGAAGGGCTTTCCGGTATACAAGAAAGAAGGCCAGTCCGGTGACTTGATTGTGACTTATTCCGTAAAGTTGCCGGTGAATCTGACGGAACAGCAGAAAGAAATGTTCCGTAAAATTCAAAGTATGAACTAAAAAGGAGAACGAGTTATGCAGAACGAATTAATTATAGTCAGTGAGTATTGCGACAAGTGTCACATAGAGCCCTCGTTCATTGAGATGTTACAGGAAATCGGTCTGATAGATATCTGGACGGAAGGCGGGGAGCGCTGTTTGCAGTTTGCCCAGTTGCCGGATGTGGAACGTTACAGCCGTATGTATTACGACCTGTCCATCAACATTGAAGGTATTGATGCCATTCATCATTTGCTGAAGCGTATGGAAAGTATGCAGCAGGAGATTTATTCTTTACATAGCAGGTTGAGGCTGTTTGAGGATGTGTCAAGATGATTTTGTACTTTCTTTCAGGCATAGATTATACGGATTTCATTATTTCTGTTTATAAAAAACATGAAATCCGTATAGTTTGTGCCTGAAGATTTATTATCATGTAAACACTCGCGTACATTTATCAAGTTGTATGTTATGTTGGATGATTACTGCTAAACAGCAAGTGTATATTCCAGCATGCGGGCGGTAACTTAGCTGCATCAAACATTCGTAATCTGGAATGTCCCAGTTACGAAGTCTATCTAATAGATTATGGATGCGGCAAATTTAACAAAAAAGTACACATTATGGAATAATGTTCATGATCTCCGTTCGCGAGGTCTTAACATAACAAGGACGGCGCAACGTCTTGGCATCTCTCGTGATACTGTCAGACATCTTCAGCATTTGAGTTCAGAAGAACTTTTCCAGAAATGCCGGAGCATACGTCCATGCAAACTTCATGCCTATGAGCAGGAAGTCTTATCCCTTCTCAACTGTTTTCCTTCCATTTCCAGCAGTCGTGTCCATGACTATTTGAAGGAACATCATCCGGCCTTTCCAAAAGTCTGCGAAAAGACTGTGCATAATTACGTGCAATTCATTCGGAAGAAATACCATATTCTTTCGACACGATAAGCAGGTTCCGCCGTTTATGGCGGAATCCGGATTTTCATGTACCTATCCTTTAACACAACAATATTATACATTATCATATATGAATACCCAAAGCTTTACAGACGGAACAAACCATTCCCTTTCCAAGACGCTGCAAGGAAAGTGCACTACACGTCCCTGTTATGAGATAAGCACTTCGCAATTTTCAGACATGAAAATCAGACGGCTCATGCGTAAGTACGGTTTCGGAGGATACAGCATCTACCGGTATCTTGTAAACGAGGCTCTCCATCAAGGGGACTATTTCCTTCCCTGGTGTGAGGAGACAGCCCGGAAAACCGCTTCCTACTGGAATACTTCTTTGGAAGATGTTACCCGGATTGTGAAGGGTTGCATACAAGTCGGCCTGTTCAATGGCGGACTGTACAGGAAGTACCGGGTACTTACTTCGGAGGACATACAGCAGAACTATCTAAAGACCTGCTGCATGCTTTCCCAGCTTCCCAACATATCCGAAGAGCTGGAGCTTGCGGTCAGTTGATTCATAAGACTATTATCCACTTTAAATAAATAAGCTTATGCCAAAAACAGCAAAAAAAGGTTTCACCTATTTCAGATTTGAAACCGACCATTTTTATGATCCGAAAGTCAAGCGGCTAAAGAACAAATTCGGAATGGAAGGCTGGGGCGTTTTTCATTTCATCGTGAATGAGATCTTTCGTGTGGAAGGATGCTACATGGTGATGGATGCCGACGGCCTGTTCGACATAGCGGACTATTCCCGCATGGATGAGTGCCGTATTGCCGCCATCATCGATTATTGTACAGACCTGGGACTGTTCGACAAAAGGCTCTGGCAAGAGAAACAAATCCTTACCAGCAAATACATACAGGAACTGTATACCGATATCTGTAAAGCCATTCACCGCAGGCCTGCCATTCCCGGAGAACTTCTTCTTTATTCACCGGAAAATTTGCAGGAAACAGTGCCCGCATCATATCCTGTCCCGGAAGAGCGGGCATCCACTATGGAAGCCAACGTTTCAGTCTTATCCGAAAAAAAGAAGGCTTCCCGACCGGAATCTCCCTATACCCATCCGTTACCGGCTTCAGGAGTATCACATGAGGTTCTTCGCGAAAAAGCTGAAATACTTCGCGAAAATAAACCACAAAATAAAAACAAAGAAAACATATCCTCCCCAAACCCCTCAAACATTCCTTCGGGAAATTCGGATGAGGAGAATTTTCTTTCAAGGAAGCTCAAAAGCATGGGCGTATCCGAGAACAATATCCGGTGGGTACATTTCCTGAGAGGATATTATCCGGATTTTCCAGTCGAGACAGCTATCCGGGAGATTGAGCAGAGCCATTTCCAGCTTACCACGTTCAATTATCTGGAACCCCTGATAAACAACTATATCGCCAAGTACAATGCCGAATACGGACAGGCGGACCGTGAAAGGAAACAGGCTGAGACGATGCGCTCCATGCGCAAGACCCTCGATCTTCTGGGGATAGCCGCAAGAGACCAGCAGGAGATCATGCAGCTTGCCGCCGTCGCACCTGTGGTACTGGCTTCCGTCCTGAAGGAAACCTGGGGCAACAGGAAAATTAAAAGCCCCACAAGGTTTATCCTGAACCGTATGCGCCAGGCCGTACCCATGTCGGCATAGAGAATGAATTTTAGGAACAATCAAACATAACAAGTCATGACATCACAGGAAGCCAATTCGATACCGTTGGAAGATATTCTCTCCTATTACGGGCATAATCCTTCCCGGCACTTCGGGGGATATGACATGTACAGTTCGCCTTTCCGGCGTGACAGCTCGCCGAGTTTCAAGGTTTTCAAAGAGGAAAACCGCTGGTATGATTTCGATGCGCCCATATAGGCTACACAATAAATATCTCTTTGGCAAGAGATTAGGTTAG
>OHIM01000981.1_pt1 | contig 13411 bp, 18 predicted proteins | sample 1568271 | NCBI WGS metagenome assembly OHIM01 (sample SAMEA3879580, study PRJEB24766) | human gut metagenome | biome: human-associated habitat; feature: feces | place: USA | collected 1985/1987
GGCAGGAGCGCATGGAGTGATCATTCCAAAACGCCGGGCAGTGGGACTGACTGCAACGGTTGCAAAGACTTCAGCAGGTGCGATCAACTATACGCCTGTCGCAAAAGTGACAAATCTGACTGCAGCCATCAAGGAGCTGAAAGAAAAAGGCTTATGGTTTGTCTGCGCTGACATGGGCGGAACCGAGATGTACAAACTCGACTTAAAAGGACCGATCGGTCTTGTGATCGGAAACGAGGGCGAGGGTGTCAGCAAACTTGTAAAAGAGAATTGTGATTTTATCGCATCCATTCCGATGAAAGGGGATATTGATTCCTTAAATGCATCGGTGGCTGCAGGAGTTCTCTCGTATGAGATTGTGCGTCAGAGGATGAAGAAGGGATAAGAAAAGAATGAAGTATGATGCTTGTACGGATGAGGAATTGATTGAAAGACTCCGGCAGGGAGAAACAGAGATCACGGACTATATTCTCGAAAAATATAAGCCGCTTGTCCGCAAATATGCCAATGCCATGTATCTGATCGGAGGAGAAACCGATGATCTGATTCAGGAAGGCATGATTGGATTGTTTAAGGCCATCCGGGATTTTTGTCTGGACAAAGACAGCAGTTTTTTTCATTTTGCAGGGTTGTGTATTCACCGTCAGCTGTATTCTGCAATAGAGGCATCCAACAGAAAAAAGCATCAGCCTTTGAATTCCTATTTATCTTTTTTTGAGCAGGGGGCAGAAGGCAGTATTGGGTTTACCAGCAGCCCGGAGCAGCTGGTGATCGAACAGGAAGTGTCCAGGGATTTGTGGAACCGGGTGAACAGCCGGTTAAGTCCGATGGAAAAACAGGTGTTGCAATTTTATCTGGACGGAAATAACTATATGCAGATCGCAGGGCTGATGAAGAAAAGCCCGAAATCTGTCGACAATGCATTACAGAGAATACGTCAAAAGATCAGGCAGATGAATCATCTGGAGGAAAGAGGGTGAGCGTATGAAGTTTTCAAAAATTGGAAAACATACCATTCGTTGTGTAATATCAGAACAGGAAATTCAGGATCTGGGATACACCATTGAGGAAATTATGAGCAATGGAGAGCGGACGCAGGAATTTATGAACCAGATTTTTGATATGGCAGAACAGAGTTTTGAGACAAAATTTGAACTGGGCATCAAGACAGTGCGTGCTGATTTTATGTCAGACCATACGCTGGCACTTACGTTTTCGGAGCATCCGGGATCGGATGAAATGATGGAGCATCTGAAAGATATTGTCAATGGACTGATGAATGCAATTCCACAGCAGAAGTGGGCACAGATTAATGAAGCACGGCAAAACGAGGGGAATCCGGATCAGGTTCCTGTTTATGCCACGATTGTGTTTGCGGATTTTGATAGGCTGCTCCGTTATGCAAAAAACATTATGCCACCGGATCTGCCTACGGGTCAGCTTTATAAATACGAGGATCGCTATATGCTGATCCTTACATTTTCCGGTATGGAAGAGGGCAGTTTAAGGAGACTCTCGAATCTGACGGATGAATATGCACAGGATATTCTTGTCGGAGCGGAGCGGAAAGCATTCATACAGGAACACGGCATCTGTATTTTGAAAAATGATGCCCTGCAGCAACTCCGGCAATTGTAAAAGAACTGTATTTTGTCAGAAAATAAGAATAGATGATTGCAAAAACAAGAAATAGAAAAGGAGCATCCATATATGGTGCTCCTTTTTTAATATGATAAGATTTATCCTAATACTTTTCGGATGGACTCTAATACACGGTCTGCCTGAAATGGCTTAACAATGAAATCCTTTGCACCGGACTGGATTGCCTCAATAACCATGGACTGCTGTCCCATTGCAGAACACATAACGCATGTAGCGTTTGGATCAGCTGCTTTGATCTCCTTGAGTGCCTGAATACCGTCTTTGTTTGGCATCGTGATGTCAAGAGTAACCAGATCTGGTTTCAACTCGTTATACTTTGCAACGGCCTCTACACCGTCTGCTGCTTCACCAGCGATCTCAAATCCGCCCTTTGTCAGAATGTCCTTGAGCATCATTCGCATGAATGCTGCATCATCAACGATTAATATCTTTGCCATTTATATATCCTCCTGTTTTAAAATCTGTTTTACTATGCTGATAGGGTATAACTGTATCAGCTCGCTATCGATCAGGTCTTCCACGGTCAGGCGAAAAGTGACCTTGACGATATCTGTTCCATTACATAGTTCATCCGGAATCTCGAAAGTCTTGCGATCCTTTGAATTGATAAGCGGAAATCCAATATCTGTCGGCCTGGATAACAGTGACGCCATAGATGTGGCAATGGATCCACACATCTGGTTCATGGCTTCTGCAATTGCTGATAACGTGAGATCATCGAGCTGCAGATTGGAAAGATTACGACCGTCACCGCCCATCATAAGACTTGCAATGACCAGCGCATCCTGAACATCCAGTACCATAAGATTTGTCCCGTCTAAGCCGCTTGTGTATGGAACCTTGACCAGAATATGGTTGTCACTTTCCAGCGTGTTTTCTTTGTCCAGTACTTCTACAAGCGGAGTGGTAATGTTTGTTGAACGGTTGATGATCATACTGAGGGCGGTAGCCGCAGTACCTGTACAGATATTTGCAACTTCACCGATGATATCAGCCTGTTCTTTAGTGATATTCTCCATAGAATTTCCTCCATAGTACCTATTACTACATTTGATTATAGCAAATTTTAGCACATAAAGAAAGAAAATCTTTGCTTTTTTTCACTTTTCATTGGTATCATAACACAGATGTGGTAAAATTGGAATAACAAAAACATGGAATAACCGTAGAAAGGAGAAAAAATGGGAGATAACGAATATCAGGAAGCACTCAAACTTGGAAAAAAAGAATATAAGGCATGCGTTTCGCAGGGGCGCTTTCCCTATCTGCCGGTTCTGGATGATATTTTATCCAGAGAAAATATCCAGACGGAACAGAATATGGGGCTGATGCAGATACCATTGGATTTTGTGGTTGGTACGGCGACGAAAGGGAGAACGTATTCTTTTGCAGCCAATTTTATGCCGATCCTCGATGCGGATACAGAGTTTGCATGCAAATGGATTGCGCTGTCCGATGCACAGGTAAACGAAGGTATCCGGGATCCGATTGTTGCTTATGAATATATGAACCGTTATTATGTGGTGGAGGGAAACAAGCGTGTCAGTGTACTGAAGTATTTTAAGGCAGATTCCATTGTCGCCAACGTGACACGTAAGATTCCAAAGTATTCCGAGGATGAGGACGTAAAATTATATTATGAATATATGAAGTTTAATCAGATTTCGGGATTGAACAATATCGAATTTTCCAAAATCGGTATGGTGGATAAACTGCTTGCACTGATGGGATCCACTGCCATATGGGATGCGGATACCCGAATGGAATTTAACAGTCTGGTCAATCATTTCACAAAGGCATATGAGTTCCGCGGAGGGCGCAAGCTTCCGATCCGGGTGGGGGATGCGCTGACTGCATTTATCAATGTATACGGTTACAATACGGTTCTTGGCATGTCGGATGATGAGCTGAGTTTAAATATTGTGAAATGCTGGAATGAGTTTGTCATGCTCACAGAGAAACAGAGTGTTGGTCTGGTCATGGATCCGCTGGCGGCAGAAGAGCGTAAGGGAAGAAACATCTTCAGTTACTTTATGCCATCGTCAGCAAAGAAATTTACCGTGGCATTCCTGTATCCAAAATCACCGGATACATCCGACTGGATTTATGCGCATGACCTTGGGCGCAATTATCTGGAAGAGACGTTCCCGGATCAGATGAAGACCATCTGTGTCAATGATGTGACGGAGGAACGCACGGAGCAGGTGCTGAATGACGTGATCCGTCAGGGGGCAGATATCATATTTGAGGTGGCACCGCAGATGATGAAAGACAGTCTGAAAGTGGCTGTGGATCATCCGGATGTAAAGATTTTAAACTGCAGTCTGAATACTTCACATAAGTATATCCGCACGTACTATGCCCGGATGTATGAAGCAAAATTCCTTTCGGGAATGATTGCGGGTGCACTGGCAGAAAATGACAGGATTGCATATATTGCAGATTACCCGATATACGGAATGATCGCAAATATTAATGCCTTTGCGCTGGGAGCAAGTTTTACCAATCCACGGGCAAGGATTTATCTTGCATGGTCCACCAGTGAAAATTATGACAGGGAACGGTTCTTAAAGGACAACAATATTCAGGTGGTATCGGATCAGGATATGATTACACCGCGCGATCCGGGCAGGCAGTTTGGGCTGTATGAATGTTCGGAGGATGGAAGGAAACTGAATCTGGTGATGCCACTTTGGAACTGGGGTGTATTCTATGAAAAAATGATCCAGAGTATTCTTGCGGGATCTTACCAGTCGGAAGAAAATTCTGAGGGCAGGGCACTCAACTACTGGTGGGGAATGTCTGCGGGTGTGATTGACCTGATCTGTTCGAAGAATGTACCGACCGGGGTCAAGCGTCTGGTGGATCACTTAAAGAGTGATATTAAAAAGGGAGATATTGTGCCGTTTTACGGAGAAATCCGTGCACAGGACGGGACACTCAAAAACAAGAAGGATAAAGCCATGAAACCGGAAGCCATCATGGAGATGGACTGGCTGACAGATAATGTCATTGGGGAGATACCGACAATGGGAGAATTACGTGCAGAGGCACGTCCGGTTGTCCAGATAAAAGGTGTAGAGGAAAAAATGAAATAATGAAGATACTAGTAATAGCAGATGAAGAATCTCAGAAAATCTGGGATTTCTTTCGAAAAGAAGACTATGCGGATATTGACCTGGTAATTTCCTGTGGTGACCTGAAAGCAGATTATCTGTCATTTATCGCAACGATGATTGCAGTTCCGGTATTGTATGTGCATGGAAACCATGATGATAAGTACGAAAGAAAGCCACCGGAGGGATGTATCTGTATTGAAGATACCGTGTATATGTTTCATGGGATAAGGATTCTCGGACTGGGAGGATCTTACCGTTATAAACCAGGGGTGAACCAGTATACGGAAGTGCAGATGGAACGCCGCATCCGGAGACTTTTCTGGAAAATACGCCGAAAAGGGGGCATTGATATTTTGGTGACACATGCCCCGGCAGGCGGTATGCATGATGGGGAAGATCTTTGCCATAAAGGGTTTGATGCATTTTATCGTGTGATTAACAAATACCATCCGAAATATTTTGTACATGGACATATGCATATGAATTATGGAAGGGATATTCCGCGGGAGGATTTCATCGGAGATACCAAAGTGATCAATGCATATGAGAGATATGTAATTGAAATTTAAAAATTGTCTGATAACCACGCGTTATACTGTCAGGCTTTGCACTGCGGTGCAAATGATTGCATGATTACAGCCCTGACCCATAGGGGCATGTTTTCCAGGCTGTAATCATTGCGGATCACATCAGGGGAAAACGGCAACACGCTGGGAACTGTAATTTGATAAAATAATTAAAAAATTCTTGACAATTTAGAAAATACCATGTATGATGTAGGAGTTGACGCGGTCAACGAGATGCTGATGTGGCTCAGAGGTAGAGCACTTCCTTGGTAAGGAAGGGGTCACGGGTTCAATTCCCGTCATCAGCTCGCTTCATAAAACGGTGGAATCCTTTGGGGTTCTGCCGTTTTGCAATTTTTCAGATATTTTAAAGGAGGTTTTTCAGATGGAATCAATGAAGGATTATGAAAAGGAGCTGGAACGTTCTTTCCGCACGATTAACGAAGGAGATATTGTCAGTGGAGCTGTGGTAGCAGTAACCGATGAAGAAGTGACACTTGACCTGAATTATTATGCACCGGGAATTATCAAAATTGAAAATCTGAGCAATGATCCGGATTTTCATGCGAAGGAAGAATTACAGCCGGGAGACATCATCGAGGCAACGGTTGTGCGTACAGATGACGGACACGGAAACATCGAATTGTCGAAAAAGGAAGCAAACGAAGTGCTTGCCTGGGATAAACTCCGGGAGATGATGGAGCAGCAGACGGTTGTGACTGTCCGGATCAAAGAGAGTGTGCCGAGTGGTGTGGTTGCATTCTTAGAAGGAATCCGTGCATTCATTCCGGCATCCCAGTTGTCCGCAGATTATGTGGAAGACACGGATGCATGGATCGGAAAAGATGTGCGTGTCGTTGTGATTACCGTAGATCCTGAGAAGAATAAACTGGTATTGTCCGGAAAAGTTGTGGCAAGACAGGAGCGCGAGGACGAAAGAAATCACCGGATTGCCATGCTTGTGCCTGGATCTGTGGTAGAGGGAACCGTAGAATCCATTATGCCATACGGAGCATTCATCAATATCGGGAATGGCATCAGCGGTCTGGTTCATATTTCACAGATCAGCCAGAAGCGGATCTCTTCCGTTCATGAAGTTTTAAAAGAGGGACAGAAAGTAAAGGCGAAGATTTTAAATACCAACGATGGAAAAGTCAGCCTGAGCATGAAAGCGCTGGAAGATATTATGGAAAAGCCGCAGGAGGAAGAAGAGGCAGAGGCAATCGAGTACAGCTCAAATGAAACGGCCGGAACAAGTCTTGGAGATCTTCTTTCCAGATTCAAATTATAATCAAATTTTCTTTAGACAGTAAAAAACCCGTGAAGATGAACAGCAGACTGTTCATCTTCACGGGTTCTTTTTAGAAATTAAGCGTTGGAATTCTGATAATAACCAAGCACTTTTTTGACATAATTCTGTGTTTCCTTAAACGGTGGAATACCACCGTACTTGTCGACATTTCCACCACCGGCATTGTATGCGGCAAGCGCAAGGGAAACATCTCCGTTGTATTTCTTTAAGTTCTGCGCCATCAGTTTGGCACCACCCATAATATTTTGCTGTGCATCGTATGCATTTGTGACACCAAGTCCTTTTGCGGTGGACGGCATCAGCTGCATGACACCCATGGCACCGGCAGAGCTGGTTGCGGATGGATTGAAATTGGATTCCTGCTTGGCAATGGATTTGAGCAGGTTGATATCCACACCGTATGTTTCAGAAGCTTCTTTGAAATATTCTTCGAGGTTCTCCGGAGAAGAAACACTGCCGGAGGAGGTGGTACTATTTGTTGCAGAAGAACTGGAAATTGCCGGGGTATCCGTGACCGGAGACGTATCAACCGGTGCATCGGTCTGCGGGGTAAATCCAAGGATCTGCTGTACCGTATCCAGGGAAACGGCACCACTGTTGCTGGCGGCAAGCAGTGCGTCCACTGCCATGGCCTGTACGCTGCGCTCAGCGGAAGCCAGACATTCCTTAAATGTGGTGACGGCTTCATCCGTATTTTTCGGTGTCTGTATATTGGCAGAAGCTGCTTCCTGCAACCTGGCTGTCTGTGTCTGATCAATATAAGGTAAAACTGTTACACCCATGATGTTCCTCATCTTTCTTTCGCTTAATCTAACATTCGATCATGCATATCATATCATAATCTGTGGAAAAATAAAAGGAAAAGGCGAAAATTGCTTGAATTTGTAAAAGAGTTGTTGTAGCATAACATCAGACGAAAAAGTGTAGATAAAGGAGCCAGATTATGGAGAAAAAGCCGTTTGTAACAAAGAGTCAGGTGGAGGAGATCGTTAAAACATACCCGACACCGTTTCATTTATATGATGAAAAAGGCATTCGTGAGAATGCAAAAAAAGTAAAGGAAGCTTTTGCATGGAATCTGGGATTCCGCGAGTATTTTGCAGTGAAAGCAACCCCAAACCCATATATTTTAAAAATTTTACAGGAATATGATATGGGATGTGACTGTTCCTCTTACACAGAACTGATGCTTGCAAAGTCCTGTGGATTTGACGGAAAGCATATTATGTTTTCTTCAAATGATACGCCGGCAGAGGAATTTGCCTATGCGGATGAACTCGGGGCAATCATCAATCTGGATGATTTCACCCATATTGATTTCTTAGAAGAAACGATCGGTCATATTCCGGAGACCATCAGCTGCCGTTACAATCCGGGTGGAGTATTTGAACTGAGCAATGGAATCATGGACAACCCTGGAGATTCCAAATACGGCATGACAAAGGATCAGCTCATCGAAGCGTTTAAGATTTTAAAGGATAAGGGAGCAAAGCATTTCGGTGTCCATGCATTTCTTGCCAGCAATACCGTCACAAACGAATACTATCCGAAGCTTGCAGGAGAACTGTTTGAACTGATCGTGGAATTAAAGGAAAAGACCGGATGTGATATCAGATTCGTAAATCTTTCCGGTGGTGTGGGAATCCCTTATACACCGGACAAGGAGCCGAATGATATCGCTGTCATCGGAGAAGGTGTGCACAAAAAGTTCGATGAGATCTTAGTTCCGGCAGGACTTGGGGATGTATCCATTTATACCGAGATGGGACGTTTCATGCTCGGACCTTACGGATGCCTTGTGACGAAGGCCATCCATGAGAAACATATCTACAAAGAGTATATTGGTGTGGATGCATGTGCAGCAAACCTGATGCGTCCGGCAATTTACGGGGCATATCATCACATTACGGTTCTTGGAAAAGAAAATGCACCATGCGATCACGTGTATGATGTGACAGGAAGTCTTTGCGAGAACTGCGATAAGTTCGCGGTTGACCGGAAACTGCCAGAGATCGACATGGGAGATTATCTTGTGATCCACGATACCGGAGCACATGGATTTTCCATGGGATATAATTACAATGGACGTCTTCGTTCTGCAGAATTACTGCTCAAAGAAGACGGAAGCGTGAAGATGATCCGCCGTGCAGAGACACCGGAAGATTACTTTGCAACATTTGACTGTTTTGATGATATCAGGATTACAAAATAAAAGAGTTAGGATGTACAGGTAAAATAATGGAGGACGCAATCCCGGGGGAACGGGATGCGTCCTCTGTTGGTTTAAGAAAACGATGTGCCGCAAAAAGAAAGACCTCAGATTTCCGATTGGAAACCTGAGGTCTTTTATATGCCGGCAGTGGGACTTGAACCCACACGATGTTGCCATCAACAGATTTTGAGTCTGCCTCGTCTGCCAATTCCGACATGCCGGCGCGAACAAATATTATATTAACATATGAAAGACGCATTTGCAAGCCTTTTTATGATTTCGGGAATAGGACTTTTGGTTCATTGACAGAAGTTATCATATATGATAACTTTAGAATACATGAGCACGATTTATAAAGGTGTAAGGGGGCGGATATGCAGGAACATAATCACGCCAGACAGGAAATTGCAGCCCAGCTTCGGCAGGTGCGAAAGGAGCAGGGGATGACACAGGAACGGCTCGCAGAAAAAGTCGGTACCAGAAAGTCAAATATTTCCCGTCTGGAGAGCGGGAGATATAATCCGAGTCTGGACTTTCTGGAAAAAGTTGCAGGAGGACTTGGCAGGGAGATTGAGGTAAAAGTCACGTGAGGAGGAAGATGCAAAAAGCATGACGATGAAACTTGGAAATTATAAGGATAACGACGTGGAACTGTGCCGTACCACCAATTCCAGAGTGAGTACACATACGGCGGAGGCACTGCTTGAACAGCACATTCCATTTACAAAGAACAGTAAAAAGATTCCTTTTTTCAAGAGGGAAATCTACCAGGGGGCAGATACCCTCTGGGTGATCACCATCAATCCACGCAGATACGGGCAGGCACGCCGCGTGATCGATGGTATGGATCGTGCATACCGGGAGCATCTGGTGTTATCCAATTACTAGAATGAAATTATGATAAAAATGTGAAATGCGTTTTAAAAGCAGAATGAGTGTGGTAAAATTCTATTCAGATAAAATCGTATGAAAAGCGATGGAAATGGAAGGAATGGAAGGAGCCATACTCATTTTTATGTTAGGGAACATGGAGCAGACAGTCGCACGTAAGCAGACAAAAAGGGAGAAAAACAACACACAAAAACGGACAGAAGGGTGGAAACAGAAGGGCATATGGCTGTTTTGGTATGCCGTGGTTCCGGTGTTTGCTTTTTACCTGATGGAATGTTATGAACACAATCCATTTGCGGAAGTGCGTGTGGAAGCACAGCTTTTTAATATTTTTTTGTTTGAGCTGATCGGATGGATGTTATATTTTCTGACCGGAAGAATGTGTTTTGCGTCCAGAGTGCTGTACGGACTTGCTGTGGCGTTTGGAATTACCAATCATTATGTGATGAAATTCCGTTCCACACCGTTTGTTCCGTGGGATCTGTTTTCGGCCGGAACAGCAGCCAGTGTGGCTGGAAACTATGATTTTACACCGGACCGGCGCATGGTGATTGTTACACTTGTTTTTATTGCATTATTTGTGCTGACCCGCCTTTTTAAAAAAGGTCCGCGTTTTTCCTGGAAAATAAGGCTGGGGAGTATCGTACTGGTGGGACTGGTATTGTGTACATTTGTCAATGCCCTGCAGCAGGAATCGTTTCAGACATTATCTGTATCCGTTTCTGTTCACACCGGCATATATGACAAAAGTAAACGGCATGGCAGTGACCTTTGCCATGGATCTTGCCTATGTGGCAGTGGAGCGTCCGGCAGGATACGATGCGGATGAAGCAAAAGAGACGCTGGCGAAATACGAAACGAAAACAACAGAAACCGACACACAGGATCTGCCCAACATCATTGTCATCATGGATGAGGCATTTTCGGATCTGGCAGTCCGGGGAGAGTTCACCTTTCGGGTTAAAGAGATATACCTCTGTTTTATATCCTTTTTCGGATAGCATACGAGCCACGGCGAGGGCGTCTCCACCGTTGTTGCCCGGTCCGGCAAATACGGTGACGGGAGTTTCCCGGCTCCACCTGTTCATTATGGCTTTTGTCAGTGCGGTTGCGGCACGTTCCATGAGGTCTATTGAGGCAATCGGCTCGTGCTCAATGGTATATGCGTCCAGTTTCTTTATACTGCTGCTTGGAAATATTTTCATTGTGATGTTTTTTTAAGTTTTCGCCCTACAAATGTACATGATTATTCTGACTTTTCCCGTTTGTTATGGGAAGAAAAACGTGTTAATCATAGATAGATGAGTTACAGGAGATAGGTCGGAAAATTCTTCTTTATGGGAAGTAAAGTTGTTTTGTATAGGTAGCAAAGTTCCTGTTGACAGGTGAAGAACTATAAACGCAAGCTTTGATTATAGATTGTAATGCACGAAGTGAAACTTTTCAGCAAGTTTACATTTAATGGGGAGTAACTTCTCTATGAATGTACCGGATATAAGATATAGCCTGTTCGCACAAGGATGACGAAGAAGCGCTTCAGTCAGTGTCGGAGATAGTAGGAGAATTGAGTATTATGGTGCTGATTATTTGCTTTTTTCGAGAAAAATGTTATCTTTGTAGGTAGGTAATGTGCATAACATTATTTTCCTGTGCTCACAATGATTAAATCATAGATAACGGATTGTTTAATCTTCTAAAGTTTGCATTATGGAAAAGACTAGAATTGGCTTGAATGCCGGAAAAGTATGGCGCATCTTAAATGAAAAAGGTGAACTGTCAATGTTCGATTTGTGCCGTGAATTAAGTTTGACGTTTGAAGACGTAGCTCTTGCTATCGGCTGGTTGGCAAGGGAAAGCAAGGTCTTTCTGAGGAAAAGGGAAGGAATGCTTTTTGCCAGCATTGATAATGTTGAATTTACTTTTGGCTAAGGTGGAAACCAATGTACATTTAAGGTGGGAATCCGCTTTATTATCTACCCGACTAAAAATTTAATGAAGTGGATCAGTGGGGGTGTTTGCGTCTAAAATATGATTACTCTTATTTCTTTCCGGCTATTCTTTTTATTGTCTATTTATTCTTATCCGATAGGCTGTTAAATAGCTTTTTTATTTATTTCATAAAGGGATATTCTGTGGACTGCTTAATGGAGAAACATCGCTAACTATCTCACCGATTCTGCTTCTTCTTTCAAAGAAATTGCAGAAGAAGATGTACAGAGTGGAATAAAAATTGTATTTTTGCGACAACTTTTTTAAAATAACCGGTTATGGATAGCATTCAGATAAAAGACAAGCAGTTCACTGTTTCCATTAAAGAACAAGATATTCAGAAAGAAGTGATTCGCGTGGCGAACGAAATCAATCGCGATTTGGCAGATAAGAACCCACTATTCCTCAGCGTGTTGAATGGTTCGTTTATGTTTACGGCCGACTTGCTGAAACACATCACAATCCCTTGCGAAATATCGTTTGTCAAGCTGGCTTCTTATCAGGGAGTGACTTCCACCGGAGTTATCAAAGAAGTAATCGGACTGAACGAGGACATTGCCGGACGTACGGTTGTTATCGTAGAAGATATTGTAGACACGGGGCTGACTATGCAGCGACTGCTCGAAACATTGGGTACGCGTAATCCCGAATCTATCCACATCGCTTCATTATTGGTGAAACCGGAAAAACTGAAGGTGGACCTGAACATTGAATATGTAGCAATGGAAATTCCGAACGACTTTATCGTGGGATACGGATTGGATTATGACGGCTTCGGGCGAAACTACCCCGACATTTACACAGTAGTAGACTAAATTCAAATACAAATTAATTTTTAGGTAAAAAAGATGTTGAACATTGTAATTTTCGGTGCTCCGGGTTCTGGAAAAGGGACACAGAGCGAGCGTATTGTAGAAAAGTATGGTATCAATCACATCTCAACAGGAGATGTATTGCGCGCAGAAATCAAGAACGGTACAGAACTGGGTAAAACTGCTAAAGGTTATATCGACCAGGGACAGTTGATCCCGGATGAACTGATGATTGATATTCTGGCAAGCGTATTCGATAGCTTCAAAGACAGCAAAGGTGTAATTTTCGACGGTTTCCCAAGAACAATTCCACAGGCAAAGGCGCTTGATGATGCTCTCACAAAGATTGGGGAGAAGATGGATTATGCCATCGATGTAGATGTTCCTGATGAGAACATTGTTAACCGTATGGGTGGAAGAAGAGCCTGCCTCAATTGTGGTGCAACATATCATATCGTTTTCAATCCAACAAAGGTTGAGGGCAAATGTGATGCATGTGGCGCTGACACAGTACTTAGAGATGACGATAAGCCGGAGACAGTTCAGAAGCGCTTAGCTGTATATCATGAGCAGACACAGCCACTTATCGAGTATTATGACAAGCAGGGCATTTTAAAGTCTGTAGACGGAACAAAGCCTATGGATGAAGTTTTTTCAGCCATTGTAGGTATTTTAGGTGAATAATAATGTCTGTAACTATAAAATCAGAGCATGAGATAGAGCTGATGAGGGAGGCCGGCAGGATTCTGGCGGCCGTTCATCAGCAGCTCGGTAAAGAAATCAAACCGGGAATGTCCACTAAGGATGTGGACCGGCTGGGCGAAGAAATGATTCGTAGTTATGGATGC
>OHIM01000982.1_pt1 | contig 13384 bp, 8 predicted proteins | sample 1568271 | NCBI WGS metagenome assembly OHIM01 (sample SAMEA3879580, study PRJEB24766) | human gut metagenome | biome: human-associated habitat; feature: feces | place: USA | collected 1985/1987
CGTTTGCCTTCATCATCCAGCCAGACAGGAAAACGAATGCCATTAACCCCTTCCTGCTCGGGCAATAATAACGTTGGCGGCTGACTGCCATCCAGTAACCAGGTTGCCAGACGGCGACGGCAGTTGCTGTCTCCTGGGGCAAGGGATTGCCCGCCCGGCCAGCACACCACGCCGCGACTCACGGAATCAGGACGTGGATCTTCCGGCTGATTTGTCCCGCGAGAGAGCAAAAGATTGTTGACCTGATTGAGCAGCGGCACGGCGCTGGCGAAGCCAAACTGGCCCACCACCGGCGTACCGTCCGGGCGCCCGGTCCAGATGCCTATCAGATATCGCGCATTGAGGCCGACCGCCCACGCGTCGCGATAGCCGTAGCTGGTGCCGGTTTTCCACGCCAGCGGCACCGCCTGCGGCAGCGAGGCATCGGGAACCGGTTGCGCTTCGCCGGCCAAAATACGCCGGACGATCCATGCCGCCCCGGGCGACATCAGCGCGCGCTCGGTCAATGGATCGCTCGGCTTCAGGCGCAGCCGCGCCGCCTTGCCATGGCGGGCGAAGGCGCTGTACGCCGCGACAATATCTTCCAGCCGCGCCCCGGCGCCGCCGAGGATTAGCGACAGATTCGGCTCTGCGCCAGCGGGCAGCGTCAGGGGCAGCCCGGCGTTGCGTAAATTAGCCGCAAAGCGTTTTGGTCCATAGGCTTCGAGCACCTGCACCGCCGGCAGATTCAACGAACGCACCAGAGCCTCGCTGGCGCTCACCGGGCCATGAAACCCGCTGTCGAAATTACCGGGGCGATAATCGCTAAAACGCCGTGGCACATCCTGTAATAGCGATGCCGGATGAATCAGCCCCTCATCCATTGCCATCGCGTAGATAAAGGGTTTCAGCACCGACCCCGGCGAGCGTACCGCCGAGACCATATCAATATGGCCGAAGCGGCTGTCGTCGGTGATATCCGCCGAGCCCACCCAGCCGCGAACTTTCATATCCGTGTGGTCGACGACGACCATCGCCAGCGAACTGCGCGGCGGCAGGCGCGATTTCCAGTTCAGCGCCAGATCTTCCAGTTGCCGCTGCAGTCCGGCATCCAGAGTCGTCACCACCTTTTCATCACGACTGGTCGCCAGCGCCCGGCGTGAAAAAAGCGGCGCCAGCTGCGGCATCTGGCGCGGAAACAGCCATACTGGCTCCTCCATCGCTTCCTTTACCGCCTGCTCCGGCCAGACGCCCTGGCTGACCATTCGCGTAAGCACTTTATCACGCGCCGCCTGGGCCCGCTGCGGCCAGCGGTCCGGACGTAAACGACTGGGCGCCTGGGGAAGTACCGCCAGCAGCGCCGCCTCGCCGTAGCTAAGCCGGGCAGGCGGCTTACCGAGATAGGCCCAGCTGGCCGCGCCGATCCCCTGCAGGGTGCCGCCAAACGGCGCGCGGTTCAAATAGAGGGTTAGAATGTCGCTTTTTGACAGATGCCACTCCAGCTGCAGCGCTCGCCACAGCTGGCGCAGCTTGCCGCCGAAGGTGCGTGGATGGGGATCAAGCAGGCGTGCCACCTGCATGGTAAGCGTGCTGCCGCCCGAGATAACTCGCCCGGAAGTAAGATCCTGCCAGGCGGCGCGCAGCACCGCGAAGGGATTGACCCCCGGATGGCGCCAGAACCAGCGGTCTTCATAGTGGATGAGCGCCTGCAGATAGCGCGGCGACACGTCGGCGAGCGTGACCGGATAACGCCAGACGCCCTGCGCGTCGGCAAACCGCCACAGCGGCGTCCCGTCTTCCGCCACCACCACACGGGCAGGCGTGACGTCATGCAGCGGCAGCGGCCACAGGCGATCGGCCGCCAGCACCGCCAGCCACAACAGAAAAATAAACGCCGCCAGCCAGCGCCAGCGGCGTTTTACCCGAGGCAATACGCGCATTTACGGCGTCACGGTGAGCGGACCGCTGGCCGCTCCTGTCGCCCGCCACTGCGGCGCATACATCGATTCCACCTGCGGCTGCGGGACCTGATAAGTGCCCGGCGTCACCGCCCGCGCCAGATAGACCAGCGTCACCGGCTGGCCTTCATTGACAGCGACGGCAGCGACGAAACGGTCATCGCGGAACTCGATATGCTGAATATCCGCCTGCTGCATCTGGTTAAGCAGGTTTTGCACCGCGTCGCCATTCTCCTGCAGGCTGGCGCTGCTGTTGGCCAGATTCTGGTTTTCCAGCTCCAGACCGGCTGGCAACAGATCAACCACCAGCGCGTCAGGCACGTTGCGTTTGGCGGTCACCTCCAGCTTGACGAGCACCAGTTCGCCGCTGCGCAGTGAAGACAGCGATTTCTGCTGCCCCTGGGTATCGAAAATAGTGCGTTCAATCCCCAGGACGTTACCGCCCGGCTGCGGCGCGCTTTGCGGATAGCCGCTGCTGTCGAGACGCAGCCACAGCGGCTGACTGCCGGTATTACTCACCTGCAGCGCCGCCAGCCGATTGCCGTCGAGGTTGCGGGTTTGCGCTTTGTCGCCGGCCAGCGGCTCCGCCTGCAGCGAGGTTTGCGCCTGCCAGCTGCCCGGCAGGTCCGCCAGCGTACGTCCGGCAAGGAACAAGGCGTTGGTTTCCTGGGTCGACAGCCAGCGCTGGCCATAGGCCTCTTCCGACAGCGTGCTCAACAGCTGATTTTGCACCTCCGGCAGCAGCTTATTCTCTTCCAGCAGCGCCAGCTTCAGGGCGTTATCGCGCAGCGGGCTACCGTAATCGCCCAGCCAACGATTCTCATCCTGGCGCGGGGTGGCAATCGCCAGCTTCAGGGCGGCGTCGCCGCGCGGCGCATCGCCCATGGTTTTCAGCGCAATGCCGAGCTGCAGCAGCGGCAAGCCGGATCGCGCCTGGTCGTGACGGCTCCAGATTTCACGCAAGGCGCCGAGCGGCGCTTTTTGCTGACGCGCCAGCACCAGCGCGGCGTATGCCTGGGCGGCAAAGCGGCTGGCCTGGGCGTCGTCGCTGTAGCGCACGGTCATCAGGCCCGGCTCCTGCAGATAGCGCAGCAGGCGCTCGTTGCCTTTATTAATGGCGTTGACCGGTACGCTATAGCCCTGCTCGCTGGCGCGCACGAGGAAGTCCATGGCGTAGGCGGTCAGCCAGTACTCTTCCGGCCCCTCTCTATCCCATAGCGCAAAGCCGCCGTTTTCCAGCTGCATCTGCAGCAGGCGTGAAATACCGACATCGATGGCCGCGCGGCGTTTTTCGTCGCTGTCCCCGCTAATGCCCAGCGCCTTTAGCTGCGCCGCGCTGGTATACAGGGACGGGAACAGGCCGCTGGCGGTCTGCTCAAGGCAGCCGTAAGGATAGGCTTTCAGCTCGCGGATATAGCGGGCGAGATTCAACGGTGGTTTACCGCTGAGCAGCAATTGGCCCTGCAGCGTTTGCGGGGCAAAGCCCTGGCTCTGCGCCGCCGGCGGCTGCCAGCTTTCACCTGGCTGCAGCACTGCGCCGCTGTTGACGGTCTGTGCCGGGTACGCCGGACGCACGCCGATTTTCCACTGTTTTTGCAGCGGGGCGAAGGTTTCGCCCGGCAGGCTCAGGCCGCTGATGGTGGCATTAACCTGACCATCGCCGAAGCCCGCCAGCGCGCTCACTGGTATAAACAGCGTGCTGCGCGCCCCCGGCGCCAGTTGCACCGGTGGCAGTTGGCCATCGGTCAAGGTCACCAGCCCGCTGGCGGTAAGATGTACCTGCAGGGTTTGCGGTTTATCGGTCAGATTGCTGAGATCCAGCGCCAGCCGTGTGGTATCGCCGCTGGCGAGGAAGCGCGGGGTGTTCAGTTCGGCGATGACCGGGGCGGCCACCACCACTTTATCTTCGCTGCTGCCGAAGTCATCCGCCGTCCACGCCTGGGCCATCACCCGCAGCTCGCCGTTAAAATCGCCAATGGGTAACGTCACCGTGCCTTCGCCCTGATCGTTCAATACCACCGGCTGCGCCTGCTGGGCGACGATCGTCACGTGGTTGACCGGCGGTTTGCCGCCGCGTTTTAACTCGTCGCCATCGCCGCCGAAGCGCAGGCTGGCCACACGTCCCTGCCCTTCGATCACCTGGCCGTAGATGTCATAGATATCTGCGCCGTAACGCTTCTGGCCAAAGAAGGCGTTCCACGGATCCGGGGTAGCGTAATCGGTGATATTCAGTACCCCGCTATCCACCGCCGAGAGCAGGACATTGACCTGTTTCGGCGCCTCGCCCTCTTTGACGCTGGCTTTCACTTTCACCGTCAGCGGCTGGTTGGGGCGCATTTTGTCCGGGGCCTCCAGCGCCAGCGTCAGGCGACGGTTTTCATCGCCCAGCGGCAGATGCAGCAGGCCCACCGCGCGTTTCGGCGTTGCCGAGCGCGATTTATCGCCGGGACGAACCACCAGCGTGCTGAGGTAGAGGTCGTGGCGATTCCAGGTTTTATCCACCGGGATCGACAGGTCCATCCCCTCCGCCGGGACGTCAATTTCCTGCCACCACAGCGGCCCTTCGCTGGATTCCACCATTGCGTAGCCTTTACCCGCCGCCGGGGCGGCAATGTGCAGCCTGATGGTGTCGCCCGGTTTATAGCTCGGTTTATCCAGCTTCATGGTGACCCGGTCAGGACGCGCCGCGCCGGCGCCTTCGCTGTTATCCTGCCAGCTGTAGCCCGCCCAGAAGCGCACGCTGCTGACCACGTCGTCCGGTCCTTTCACCTCCAGGCGATAGGATCCCCACTCCACCGGGAAGCTCACTTTGCCGATCTGGCCGGCCTGCAGGTCCAGCGACTCCTCGCCCTCCTGCAGATCTTTTTGATCGAACTGCGACTGCCAGCCTTCGCTGTCGGACCAGTTCCAGTAGTAGTCGCGCCGCTCGCGGATCAGCCGCACCTGGAGACCGGAGATCGCTTTTTTCTCGCCTTTGACGTCGGCATAGACGATATCAAACGCGGCGTTACTGTTTTCATCCACCACCGGCTGTTTGACGGTGGTATCGGTGCGGTAATCGTAAACGTCCTTCAGCGTAAATTGCGGGCGGATCCCCGGCAGCGCCTCGGCGGGCCAGATCGGCTGCTTAACCGTACGGGTCACCGGGCGACCGCCGGATTCCAGCAGGCTGGCCTGCAACACCACCTGCAGCGGCGAATGGCTATCCTGCCACTGGCTTGAGGTGGTCACTTCGCCATGGCCTTTTTCGTCCAGCGTCAGCTGGACTTCATCCAGACTACGGGAGAGGTTTTCTTCCGCAATATCGCCGAACTGGAAGCCCGGCAGCGCAGCGACGGCGTCGCGCAGCGGGCGCAGGAACAGCTTGCCCTGCAGCTGGTTGCCGCTGGCCGGCGCGCCGTAGAGATAAGCGCCGCTAACGCCAAAGGTGACGTCGGCATCCGGCGCGACTGGCGCGGCCTGCGGCGTCAGGTTCAGGGCCATGCGTTCCGGCATAAAGTCTTCAACGTGGAAATCCCATTCGCGCGGCTGATTGTCGCCGGCGCTGGCGCGAATGTGCCACATGCCGGTAGCCGCGCCGCTGTCGAGCGGATAAGTAAACTGGTACAGGCCATTCACTGGTTTGCTCATCACCGAGCGGATCACCTGGCCGTCCGGCTGAACCACCTCGAGTTTCACCGGCTGCTCCGCCAGCGGCTTGCCGTCGCTATCGCGCAACAGCGCATTAAGGATCACCGTTTCGCCGGGACGATAGAGATCGCGCGGGCCAAACATAAAGAACTGTTTGCTAAAGCCGGGCGCGCCTGCGATAGAGAATTCCGCCAGATCCAACGCCGGCAGCTTGAGGTCGAGCAGCGTGGTCTGCCCCTCTTTGCGCGCCAGCAGCAGCGCGGCTTCTTTATCGGTTTGCAGGGTGACGTGGCCCTGGCTGTCGCTTTTCGCTTCCGCCAGGGTCTGCCCTTTGGCATTGAGCAACTGCACCTCAATACCCGACTGGGCGGCGCCGTTTTCCAGACTCTGGGTAAAAACGTCCAGCCGGTTATGGTAGCGATGCGCCGAGACGCCGATATCGCTGAGGGTAAACAGCGTCGCCGCGTTGCTGTAGCTATAACGGCCCGCCGGGTTCATGACCGCCACGTAGACGCCAGGCTGCTGGAGCGGCTTGATGTCGCTCAGCGGCAGCAGCAGCTTTTCGCGAGTATTACGCGCCGGGTTGAGATCGAAGCGGCCGCTGTAGACCAGATCCGCCATCTTCAGCAGTTCATCAGATTCCCAGTTGCTTAACGAGTTACGGTATTCCCACTGACTGACAAAGGCGGAGAGCGATTCCGGCTTAATGCGGAAGAAATTAACGTCGACATTATCGACGTTCAGCGCCATCACCGGCAGCCCGGCGACCACGTTGCCCGGCAGCAGCGAGCCGCGGCTGGCAAACCCAACGCTCGGTGCGATATCGCGGGTGGTCAGGGTCTTCTCAAACGGTTTGTCGAGCGTCGCCTTGTTCAGGGCGGTCAGCGTCGGGTCGACCGAGACAATCAGCTCGCGCTTTGGCTCAAGGTGACGCAGACGCAGCTCTTTCAGATTCGGCGCCAGCTCCCAGGCACCGTCCACCTTACCGCTTTTCTTGTCGACCAGATGCACGCTGCGCGAGAAATCCTGGTCCGGCTGCAGCGGGACGGAAAACGTCAGCACCAGGGTCGCGGCGCCATCCAGTTGCACCTCCGAGGCGTCGAGGAGCGTCAGCGCTTTACCCTGGCTTTTTTCCGCCAGCGCCGCCAGCTGGGCGCGGTCCGGTTTTGCCGTCGCGCCTGGGTTGCTATCCGCGGCTGGCGCCGGGGCCGAGGCCTGCGGTGTACCGCTGTCATCACACCCGGTTAATGAAAATGCGGTAAGGAGCGCCAGTGATAGCGCCGCTAAACGAAATGGTTTCATCCTTCTAACCCCTCGGCCGATGAGCCTGATGCAATTTGTCACATTTATTATGCGTTATGGCGGCGCTTCTCAACAGTGACGAAGCGGGTTTCTGCCGATTAATCAGAAAAGTGCCGTGACGCCGTCCCCACTCTGGCGTCCTTAACTTGTCAGCGCCAGCTAAAACGCCGACAATTCAGTCATGAATAATAAAACGGAGGCACCTATGTCCACCTCGTTTTTTGTCGCTGCCGACTGGCTGGCAGAACATATTGATGACCCGGAAATTCAGATTATCGACGCCCGCATGGCGCCCGCCGGGCAGGAGGCCCTGCGGGATATGGCCGCGGAATACCGCGCCGGCCATGTGCCGAACGCGCTGTTTTTCGATATCGAGGCGCTATCCGACCACACCAGTCCGCTGCCGCATATGATGCCGCGGGCCGAAGCGTTTGCCGTCGCCATGCGCGAACTGGGCGTCTGCAGCGATAAGCATCTGGTGGTCTATGACGAAGGCAATCTGTTTTCCGCCCCGCGCGCGTGGTGGATGCTGCGCACCTTTGGCGTAGAGAAGGTGTCAATTCTGGCCGGCGGGCTGGAGGGCTGGCGGCGCGACGAACTGCCGCTGGAACAAGGGATGCCGGAGGTGGCCGAAGGGGAATTCGACGTGCGGTTCGATCCTCAACAAATTAAGCGTCTGACCGACGTCCTGTTGGTCAGCCATGAAGGATCGGCGCAGATTGTCGATGCCCGTCCGGCGGCCCGGTTTAACGGCCAGGCCGACGAACCGCGCCCGGGCCTGCGCCGCGGGCATATCCCCGGCGCGCTGAACGTACCGTGGACGGATCTGGTGATTAACGGCGAACTGAAAACCGTTGACGAGCTGAACGACATCTTTTTACGTCAGGGTGTCGATTTTGAACGGCCGATCATCGCCAGCTGCGGCTCGGGGGTGACGGCGGCGGTGGTCGTGCTGGCGCTCACCACGCTTGGCGTGAACGGCGTCTGCCTGTATGACGGCTCCTGGAGCGAATGGGGCGCGCGGAGCGATCTGCCGATTGAACCGGCCCCTGCCGCTCCGTAAACACGGCGTGACCGCGGGCCTCCCGTTCCGCGGTCACTAAATAATTTCTGATTTTCTCTCCCACTTTCTTCTGCTTCTCGCTAAACCGGTTACTCTGTGCTGCCGCAGGGCTTGTACCTGTCGAGTTCGCTTTGCCTGATGAGGAGGCAGAGCACTGGTACAGAATTCCTCAGGGCTGATAGCGCATCCAGTCCATCCCAATCTGATGTCACCACAAGGAGTGAAAATGGCATTAGTCTCTAACCCACATTCGGCTTATTCACCGCGCCTTCCCTGGCTGGGAGGTATAGCTGGCCTGCTGGCAGGCGGCGCGATCCTTTATTTTTGGCCGCAATGGAACCGGACATGGCTAAGCCTGGTGCCTGCGCCAGTCTCCGTGTATACCCGCTTTCTCGGGGTCACTCTCGAAGACGTTCCGTTAGTCACCTATTGCCATCAGGCGCTGCTGGGTTTTCTGATGGTGCTGCTCGCGCCCGGTTACGGTAAGTCGACCCTTGCCGCGTGGATGATGCATAACCCAGCGTCAAGCCGACGCTGGCCCGGCGAGGTATTCCGTGCCTGGGTCACAAAATTTGGCCTGCTGGTCATGGTCTTTTGCAATCTGTTCTTTTTGTCCCGGGTCCCATCCGGAACCCTGGCGTTATATATTTTTATTCTCCAGCACGTCAGCGTTGCCGCGGCGGTGGCGTCAGGGGTGCTGCTCCTGCGTGACGCCCGGCGCCTGGCCCGCACGTTCGACGCTCAGCTGGCGGACCTGCGTCTTCTCATGATACTTACCCTCGGGTTCCAGACGATTTTGCCGGCGCAGATCGCGCTGATGAGCGCCCGGGGCGTGAATACGCCGCTGGGCTGGTACATTGTTATCGCGCAAATGGCAGGGGTGTTACTGGCGTTTATGCTGGTCGGCGGGCTGGTGGCAGCGCTACGTTCTCTGCTGGGCGAAGAGAGGTGCCGGGCCTGGCGCGGGGATATGGCGCTCTTCAACGGCATTGTCACACTGTGTGTGACGGGATTTCTCCTCTATCACATGGTGTCTGCCTATCCGCGAATCTTTGCCGCCCTGCATTAGCTTTTGCCACCCCGCTTTTGTGCCTCGAACTGGAAGCAGAAAGAAACAGCGGGGGCTGCCGCCCCCGCTGTCAGATGATGCGGTTCTGCTTAAAATCGCGCAGGAAGCTGCCCCAGCGCTTTTCATAGAACGGCGTGATATGGGCAATCATAAAGTGGCTGATGCCCTTCTCGCCTTCCACCACCTGGCAAATATCGATCGGTTCGTCGCCTGGCAAGGTATCGGTGGCCACGCTGCCGGTGGTCTGGATAATGGCTTCAATATCTCCTTCCGCTTCAATCCCGATCAATAAGTTTGCCGGCGCGTCGGCGCGCTCTTTAATCGAGCACAGAAACGCCCGCTTGACGGTCTTCAGCGTTTTGAACAACGTGGTCAGCGAATCGACCATCTGCGCCGGCGGTTCGGCGACTTCAGACAGCAGCAGCGCTTCGCCGCCTTCCAGTACCGTCTGGGTGCTCAGTGGGCTGCCCTCTTCGCCTAACAGATGGCTGATTTCCCGTGGGGTGAACTCTTTGCCGCTCGGCAGCTTCGGGTTGAGGAATAACGATTCGCCCAGCGTCATCGCCATCAGCGTGCGGGCCGGCATCATCACGAAAGCCTGTTCATCCGCCACCGCCTGCTGCAGCGCCTCGCCGGACAGATCACCGAAATCGTGGTCCGCCAGATACTTCAGCTTCAGCTCGTTGGGCGTACCCACCAGACCGCCGGTGTAACCGAGGTACCGTCGTCTTTTTCCCAATGCTGCAGATCCAGCGCGCTATCTTCGACAATCTGCTCGCCATCGGCTGCCCTGCCCGGCACCCAGACGGTGGCCTCCAGCAGCGCGCTGAAAAATGCCGGACGATGGGCAGGCTCAGTCGCCGCTTTTTCCAGCAGGGTTTCTAATTCATTTTTTGTATCTGACATAGTTTGGCTACTTCACAATGAATTGCCCGGCGGCCATTCGTCCACGCGGGCATATGGTTTTCCTGGCCGGGTAAGCGCAGCGCCACCCGGCAAGGCCATTACTCAGCTGTCAGCAGGTTAGCAATGGTACGCACGCCAAGCCCGGTGGCGCCCGCCGACCACTGCTCAACGGCAGATTTGCGGTAGGTTGCCGAACAGTCGATATGCAGCCAACCCTGATGGTAGTTTTCCACGAAGTGGGACAGGAAGCCCGCCGCGGTGCTGGCGCCGGCCGGATAGGCCGCGCTGCCGGTGTTGTTCAGGTCAGCAAAGTTGGACGGCAGCTGGTTGCGGTGGAACTCGGCCAGCGGCAGACGCCAGAAGGCTTCGTTTTCCGCCTGAGCGCTCGCCAGCAGGCGATTCGCCAGCGCATCGTCAAAGCTGAACAGCGCGTGGTAATCATTGCCCAACGCGGTTTTCGCCGCGCCGGTCAGGGTGGCGGCGTCGATGAGCAGCTCTGGCTTCTGCGCCGAGGCGTCAATCAGGCCATCCGCCAGCACCAGGCGGCCTTCCGCGTCAGTGTTCATAACTTCAACGGTTTTGCCGTTGCGATAATGAATAATATCGCCCAGTTTGAAGGCGTTACCGCTGATCAGGTTGTCGGCGCAGCACAGGAACAGCTTCACACGTTTGTTCAGACCGCGGGTAATGGCGAAAGCCAGCGCGCCGGTGATAGTCGCCGCACCGCCCATATCGGATTTCATCGAATCCATAAAGGCGCTTTGCTTGATGCTGTAGCCGCCGGAATCAAAGGTGATGCCTTTGCCCACCAGGCAGGCGTATACCGGCGCCTCTTTATCGCCGGTCGGGTTGTAGTCCAGCGCCAGCAGGACCGGCGGGCGCTCGGAGCCGCGGCCCACGGTATGCAGACCAAGATAGCCCTGCTCGCGCAGATCTTCGCCTTTGGTGATGCGATAGCTAATCTTTTCACCCGCCACGCCGCACAGCAGGTCGACAGCGCGCTGCGCCAGCTGCTCCGGACCCAGCTCTTCCGCCGGCGCATTGATGGTATCGCGTACCCAGTCGATGATCGTCAGGCGGTTATCCAGCTCGCTGCGCTGCGCGTCGTCAAGGGATGGCCATTCGACCTGACGCTGACCTTTCGGCCCTTTATAGCCGGCCCAAAAGGCCCAGGCGCGATCGGTGTTCCAGCCTTCGCCGCTCAGGGCGACGTGCTTGATGCCCATGCCGTCAATTTTGCGCGCCGCGCGCTGGATAAGCCCGAGGTCGTCTTTTCCGTTGAGATGTAGAGCGATGCCGTCGTTATTGATGCTCCAGGTCGCTTTTTCTCCCCAGCGTCCATCGGCTGGCTGAGTAGAAAGCGTAATCTTCATAGCTTCGGTCATTATCATTATCCTTCTTAGCAAACGGGCCACCCTATGGCAGCCCGTTAAAATGTTTTCGCTTAACGCGAAATTATTCGGCCTCGTCTAGCCAGACTAGCAGAATCGCCTCGAGAATTTTTTCATTGGATGCGTTTGGATCATCATCAAACTCTTCCAAATCGCAAATCCACTGATGCATGTCGGTAAAGCGAACGGTTTTCGGGTCGAGATCCGGGTAAGCGTCATACAAGGCTTCGCCGATTTCGCGACTGTCGGTCCATTTCAGTGCCATATTAGTGCTCGCGTGCGTGGTTGATGGTGTAACGCGGGATCTCAACGACCAGATCTTCGTCGGTGACGCGCGCCTGGCAGCTCAGACGGCTGTCAGGTTCCAGCCCCCAGGCTTTATCCAGCATGTCGTCTTCATCTTCGCTACTTTCCGCCAGCGAGTCAAAACCTTCACGCACGATGCAGTGGCAGGTGGTGCAGGCACAGGATTTTTCGCAGGCGTGTTCAATTTCGATACCGCTACGCAGCGCGGCATCGAGAATGGTTTCACCGGTCACAGCTTCCACAACGATGCCATCCGGACACAGGTCCTGGTGGGGCAGAAATACAATTTTTGGCATTTTAAACCTCGTCCACGGATTGGCCTTTCAGCGCGATACGGACCGACTGATCCATACGGCGAGCGGCGAATTCCTGGGTTTGTGTGTCGATATTTTTAATCGCTTCTTTAATCGCGTCAGCGTCGTCGCCTGCCGCGGCGGCGCGTACCTGCTCCGCAGCGGCATCGATGGCCTGACGCTCCGCGGCGCTTAACAGCGCGGCGTCGGCGGCCAGCGCGCTTGTCAGGCTCTCCAGTACGCGCGCGGCTTCCACTTTCTGTTCAGCCAGCATGCGCGCCTGAATATCCTGTTCGGCGTAGCTCATCGAATCTTTAATCATGGTGGCGATTTCGCCATCGGTCAGACCGTAAGACGGTTTCACCTGGATGGAGGCTTCCACGCCGGTCGATTTTTCCATCGCCGTAACGCTCAGCAGGCCATCGGCATCCACCTGGAAGGTAACGCGAATATGCGCCCCGCCCGCCGGCAGCGCCGGGATACCGCGCAGCGCAAAGCGCGCCAGCGAACGGCAATCCTGGACCAGCTCACGCTCGCCCTGCATCACGTGAATGGACATCGCCGTCTGGCCATCTTTGAAGGTGGTAAACTCCTGCGCGCGGGCCACCGGAATGGTGGTATTACGCGGGATCACTTTCTCCACCAGGCCGCCCATGGTTTCCAGGCCTAACGACAGCGGGATAACGTCGAGCAGCAGCAGTTCGCTGTCCGGCTTGTTGCCCACCAGGATATCGGCCTGGATCGCCGCGCCGATGGCGACAACTTTGTCCGGGTCAATGGAGGTCAGCGGAGTGCGACCGAAGAACTCGCCAACGCGCTCACGCACCAGCGGCACGCGGGTCGAACCGCCGACCATCACCACTTCCAGCACTTCTTGCGCTTCAACGCCAGCGTCTTTTAGCGCCCGACGGCAGGCCATCAGGGTACGTTTTACCAGCGGGGCAATCAGATCGTTAAACTGGCTGCGGGTGATATCGCCCTGCCAGCCGCCGACCTCGACGTGCGCTGCCTCGGCATCGCTCAAGGCGATTTTCGCCGCGATGGCGGCATCCAGCAGCTCACGCTGCAGACGGTTATCGCTGCGGTCGCTGAAGCCCGCCTGCTCGCGCAGGTAGTCAGCCAGCAGGTGATCGAAATCATCGCCGCCGAGAGCCGAGTCGCCGCCGGTGGCCAGCACTTCAAACACCCCGCGGCTTAAACGCAGAATGGAGATATCAAAGGTGCCGCCGCCGAGATCGTAGACCGCAATCACCCCTTCCTGGCCGGAGTCGAGGCCGTAGGCAATAGCCGCCGCGGTCGGCTCATTGAGCAGGCGCAGCACGTGCAGCCCCGCCAGACGCGCCGCGTCTTTGGTCCCCTGACGCTGTGCATCGTCAAAGTAAGCCGGAACGGTGATTACCACGCCGTCCAGTTCGCCGGACAGCGATTCGGTAGCCCGCGCGGCCAGCGCTTTCAGAATATCAGCAGAGACGCGCACCGGATTAAGC
>OHIM01000991.1_pt1 | contig 13325 bp, 12 predicted proteins | sample 1568271 | NCBI WGS metagenome assembly OHIM01 (sample SAMEA3879580, study PRJEB24766) | human gut metagenome | biome: human-associated habitat; feature: feces | place: USA | collected 1985/1987
TTTCTATTGAACACTGTCTGCACTAATATGCTGTATTACAGTTGTATCCTCAGTAATCGGAAGTAACTCTACTCCCTGTGCCTGTAGTGCCTCAATCATCGGACCTAAGGCTTCCACCGTTGTCTCCTTCGTATTTGCATCATGAAGTAACACAACCGATGTTTTATATTTTACCACATCCTCTAACACATTATCTACCAGCTCGTCCGCTGTATATGCCTGTGATGTAGCATCACCACTGGTTACATTCCAGTCAAAATAAGTAACATCCTGATCATTCAGATATTTTATAAACTCTTTCATATTGTTGTTCATAAACTTATCCTTATGTATTATAAGAATAAGTTCTCTGTTTATATTGCCACAATCCATTCTTAAAGTCTTTAGTTCACCTTTTTCAACTTTATCTTCTAAACATCTTTTAGAGATACAACCTACTCCTAAATTAGCTTCTACGCTTTTCTTTATAGCTTCTGTATTTCCAAGTTCCATAAAAATTCTATAATCTATATTTTTTTCTAAAAAGAAACTCTCAACAATTTCTCTAGTGCCGCTACCAAACTCTCTCATTATTAACTTTTCCTTTTTAAGTTCTTTAGGAGTTATAATGCCTTTATCTCCTAAAGGATGTTTAGCACTAGTTATAAATACAATTTCATCCTTCCATACTGGAATCTTATTTATTTCTTCAGATATTATCCTACCTTCTACAAAAGCAAAATCCACCTTATTCTCTAGAATTAGCTTTTCTATATTTGTAGTATTTTCTATTATTAAAGAAATTTCAATTCCTTTATGCACCTCAACAAACTCCTTTAATATATCAGGAAGAATATATGTACCTATTGTTGTACTAGCTCCTATTTTTATTTTTCCCTTTTCTTGATTAGTTATTTCATTGACTTTTTCAGTTGCTTCCTCATATAAGTTAAGAATTCTTCGCACATAATTAAGACAAACTTCTCCTTCATTTGTTAAGTAAATTCTTTTACCTATTCTATCAAATAATCTTGCACCTATCTCCTCTTCAAACTCATGAATAGCTTGACTTACAGATGGTTGACTTATGTATAGTTCCTTTGCTACCTTGGTCATATTTAAACTAGTTGCTGTTGCATAAAAAATTTTTAATTTTCTTATATTCATATAAATTTCCCCTTTTAATACTAATTAAACTCAAAAAAGGATGGCTGTTCAAACCATCCCTATGTTTATCTATTTATTTGTCTACATCTTCAAAATCTACATCTATAGCATTACTTGTATCTACAGAATCATCAACATATACTTCATAATTATTATTTGTTGATTCATTACTACTTCTCTTACTCTTTTTAGAATTAAAATATCCTACAACCTTAGTAACTACATAAATTACCGCTCCACCTACTAAAAGATATGGAAGGATTGAAAAGAATAAATTAATAACAACTGAAAATATTAAAACACCCAATGCTATATACATTATTGTTCTCAATGTACCTTTGTTCATAATTTTACCTCATAATAATTATTATTTTCTTTTGCTAATCCTATTATACAATTAACTCTTAGATGAATAAAGACTCAAAGCCTTATTTTAAGATTTTATTAAAAATTATGTATTCTTTTTCCTTTTAGCTATTAAAGGTAGTATTAATCCTAATCCTATTAATACAAATGGTGTCACTACATTTAATATAACTTGGAACCACCATTCACCTGAATAAGCTTGAATTCCTGAAGGGAACATTCCCATGATACAAGCAAAGGCTGTAAATATAAAGCACCATACCCCAAATCCTAGGGCTACCTTATCATTCTTAACAAACTTATATTCTGAATTATATCTATCTGAAGCCTTCTTAAGTGCTATAAATGCTAAGAATACCCATAGATATCTCATTGGCATAACTACAGAATTTAACTTTAATAACCAGTTATATAACTCACTCATATCACCAATTCCTAATGCTGGTACAACTATAAGTATTCCAACTAAGATAGCAGTCATTAAGTATCCATTAATAGGTGCTCCATACTTATTTGTCTTAGTTAAAGTTCTTGGTACAAAATTATCATCAGTATCTGCTAAAAGTACTTTTAATGGTGCATCTATAGAGAATACTAAAGCAGAAATTTGTGCTGTCATATTAGCAAGCGCATATATAATTAATAATATATTACCCACTCCATAATACTCACCTAGCATCTTAAATGCATAATATTGACCGTTCATCATTAAGTCCTTAGGAATATTATTTGCATCAAACATAATTCCCATAGCTACTGATCCTAAAATAGCTGATATTGCTACCATGATAGCTAGAGTTAACATTCCTTTAGGAAATTCCTTTGATGGATTTTTTGTATTATTTACATATGGAGATATTTTTTCTGCTCCTCCAACCGCAAACACTAACATTGATAACGTTGTAAAGTAAGTAAAATCAAATCTAGGTATTATAGTTTCAACTGTAATGTTAGCTGTTGCAATATCAGTTCCTCTTATAAATGGTGCTGCAATAACTAATAGTATATAAAGCATTGACATTATAAATATTGATGTTCCTGCTATATTACCTATAGTTTTAAGAGAAGTTATCCCTCTTGAAGCTACCCATAAGAATATTAAAAATATTACTAATGTAATTAATTGAGCTGTTAATGTAGGCATATCACTTACAAGAGTTCCATCACCTTTAACTGCCCATCCTAAGGCTATAAGTACTGCTTGAGGTTTTTGAGCCAAGTATGGAATATGTACAACCCAATAAGTCCATCCTGCAAAATAAGCAAGCTTTTTTCCCATTGTATTTCCTATCCAAGTACTAACTCCTGCTTTACCATCTTTAAAAACAGATCCTAATTCCCCTACCATTAATGCATAAGGTACAAAGTATAATCCTATAATTAGCACCCATGAAACTATAACTTTTAACCCTTGGTTTGCAAAGTTATTAACAACATTACCAAACCCCCATACAGATACAAAGGCCATAAGTGCAAGGTTATACCACCTTAATTTTTTTTCATCTTCTAACATGTTTTTACTCTCCTTATTATCTTTTGTACTTTATACTAATTAATTTAAATCCTTCATTAGTTTACCATCTTTAATCTATTTTTTCAAAGTAAACAAATTGTGAAATTCCTTATAACATAGTGTATGTAAGATGAATATTTTCAAACTAGGATATTATCTTTTAAACTAGAAATTATTTCTTAAATATCTATATAAAAAGAGATTTCGAAATTCAAAACCTCTTTTTCATTACTTATATTTAAATTAAGAACTTAAGTAAAAATATTGCACCTACTATTATAGTTGTAAAGCTAATGTCTTTGGCTTTACCAGCAAATATCTTTAATACTATGTAAGAAACAACTCCAAATACTATACCATCTGAAATACTATATGATAATGGCATCATTATTATTGTTAAGAATGCAGGTATAGCTTCTGTATACTCATTTAATTCTATCTCTTTAATAGGCTCTATCATAAATAAACCTACTAATACTAAAGCTGAACATGTTACAGCTGAAGTTATTGACGCAAATACTGGCGAGAAAAATAATGCTAAAGCAAACATTATACCAGTAGAAACTGCTGTAAGTCCTGTTCTACCACCTTCTGCAACTCCTGATGCACTTTCAACAAATGTACTTACTGTACTAGTTCCTACGCAAGCTCCAAAAGTTGTACCTACTGCATCTGCAAATAAAGCCTTTTTAATATTAGGAACCTTTCCGTTTTCATCTAACATCTTAGCCTTAGTAGCAACTCCAACTAAAGTTCCTATAGTATCAAACATATCCATAAATAATAAGGTAAATAATACTATAACCATATCTAAAGAGAAAATATTATGCCATTCAAATTGCATAAATGTTGAACTTATTGATGGTGGCATACTTACTATTTTATCCGGAAGATCTACAACCCCCATAGGTATTCCTATTGCAGCTGTAATAAGCATTCCTAAAAATAATGCACCTTTAACTTTTCTAGCTACAAGTATTCCTGTAATTACAATACCTATAATAGCTAAAAGTCCAGCTCCTGAAGTTATATTACCAAGGGCAACTATTGTTCCTCCATCCTTAGGATGTACAACAATTCCTGCTCCTTCAAGTCCAAGTAAAGCTATTAATAAACCTATTCCAACTGAAATAGCCTTTTTTATATTAGTTGGTATTGAATCAACTATTGCTTCTCTAACATTAAATATAGTTAATAATATAAATATAAGCCCTTCTAATAATACTGCAGTTAATGCAAATTGATAAGAATATCCCATTGATAATACTACAGTATATGCAAAAAATGCATTCAATCCCATACCAGGAGCTTGAGCAAACGGCAACTTCGCATATAATCCCATTATTAACGTAGCTATTATTGATGATAATGCAGTGGCAGTAAATACAGCCCCTGAATCCATTCCTGCTGCAGATAAAATTGAAGGATTAACTATTAATATGTATGCCATAGTCATAAATGTTGTAATCCCTGCTATAAACTCCGTTTTTACATTCGTATCATTTTCTTTAAGTTTAAAGAAATTATCTAAAAAACTATTCATTATATAAGCTCCTTTTTCTTTTGTTTTTTTAGTACTTTTATATAATAACAGAAATTTTAAAAATTCCAATACTTTTTACGAACATTTTTTTATTTTCTTTAATTTTTGTTCAGTTTTATAACCTTTTTTATACATTTTTATATTTTGTTGTCGACTAATATATTATACCCTCAAAATTACTAAGAAATTTATAATTTACTTTTTTAAGAAAAGTAGTATAATAGTTATTATAATTGCAAATTATTATCATTTGACTTTAGGAGGACAAGTTATGAAATTTAAAATATCAAAAATTTTAATATTGCTACTATCAACATCACTTTTACTTATGGGTTGTAATAATAATCAATCTACAAAGAATGAAGATGACAGCACTTTAAATATAGTGACTTCATTTTATCCTATATATGTATCAACTTTAAATATAGTAAAGGATGTTCCAAATGTAACTATTACAAATATGACAAAATCTCAAACAGGTTGCTTACATGACTATCAACTTACACCTCAAGATTTAAAAACACTAGAAAAGGCTGATATTCTTGTTGTAAATGGTGCTGGAATGGAATCTTTCTTAGATGACATAATTTCACAATATCCTAACTTAAAAATAATTAATGCTAGTGAAGGATTAAATCTTTTAGAAGAAACTGAACATGATCACGATGATGAGGAAATTCATTCAGACCACGATCATGAAGAAGATACTGACCACGATCATGATCATGAATATAATGCTCATGTTTGGGTAAGTGTATCTGGTAACATTAATCAAATTAAAAACATAGCCTCTCAATTAGAGGAATTAGATCCTACAAATAAGGATGCCTATGAAACTAATACAAATACATACGTTTCTAAGCTTGAAAATTTAAGTAATGAAATGCATGATGAATTAGATAATTTACCTAATAGAAATATAATTACATTCCACGAAGCTTTTCCTTACTTCGCTAAGGAATTTAATTTAAACATTGCTGGAGTAATGCAAATAGAACCTGATTCAGAACCTTCTGCAAAAGAAATTGAGGAAATAATTCAAACAGTAAAAGATAATAATATAACTGCGTTATTTACAGAACCTCAATATTCATCAAAAGTTGCTAATACTATTGCCGACGAAACTGGAGCTACTGTTTATGAATTAGATCCAATTGTTACAGGGGAAGCTACACCAGATTCATACGATGATTATATAAATAAAATGAAAGAAAATCTTAATGTTTTAAAAGAGGCGTTAAAATGATAAAAAAATCAAATTTTAATAAAAATACTAGTTGTAATAATTTTTGTTGTACTAAAATTGAAAATTTTTCAGTTACTTTAGGCAATAATGAAATATTAAAAGATGTAAATCTCCACATTCATTGTGGAGAACTTACTTCTATAATAGGGCCTAACGGCGCAGGTAAAAGTACACTTTTAAAAGCACTTCTAGGAGAAGTTAAACACGATGGAACTTTAAACTTTGTTGGTCAAAATAACAATAAATATAATCAACCTATAATAGGATATGTACCTCAGTACTTAACCTTTGATAAAAATACACCTATTAGTGTTCTTGATTTATTTGTCTGTTGCAAAACATCTATTCCAGCTTGGTTAACTCCTAAAAAGAAAATACGCGAACAAGTTTTAGAAAGTTTAGAAAGAGTTAAAGTACCACATTTAATAGATAGACGACTTGGTGCTTTATCCGGTGGTGAACTTCAAAGAGTATTACTTGCATTAGCTTTAGATCCAATTCCAAATATTCTTTTATTAGATGAACCTGTATCTGGAGTAGATCAAAATGGATTAGAGTTATTTTATGAAATTTTAATGGATATCAAAAAGAATTATGATTTATCAATTATTTTAGTTTCTCATGATTTAGATTTAGTTTATAAATATTCAGATCGTGTAGCACTTGTAAATGGAACTATAATTTGTTCAGGAACTCCAAAACAAGTATTTAATAATCCTGCTGCAAAAAAAATATTCGGATTATCATTTGGAAGCTCTAATGAAGAATCATCTAATACAGGAGGAATTTAAAATATGTTTGATACTTTATACAATGCCATTGACATGTTATTGCCTTTTCAATGGCTATCGCATACTTTTATGAAGAATGCATTTATTGCTATACTAATAATAACACCTTTATTCGGATTACTTAGTACTATGGTTGTTAGTAATAAAATGTCTTTCTTTGCTGACTCATTAGGACACGGTGCCTTTACTGGAATAGCTGTTGGAATACTGTTAGGTGGAATTGATCCTATGTGGGGGGCAACTTTATTTTCAGTATGCTTCGCAATAGCAATAACTATTATTAAAAATAAAGGTACTTCTTCTACAGATACAATTATAGGAGTTTTCTCTTCTACTTCGATTGCTCTTGGATTAGTGCTTATGAGCTTTTCTAGTAGTTTAAGTAAATTTTCTTCATATCTAGTTGGAGATTTACTTAGTATATCCAAAGGTGAAATAATCCTTTTAATTTTTGTATTTATAACAGTTATTATTTTATGGGCTTTAATATTTAACAAACTACTTGTTACAAGCTTAAACACTTCACTAGCAAATAGTCGTGGTATGAATACCTTATTAATTGAAATTATTTTTACTTGTACAATAGCAGTTATTGTTACAATAACTATTAGATGGGTTGGTTTACTTATAATTAATTCACTTTTAGTATTACCTGCTGCAGCAGCACGTAATATCTCTAAAAATGTACGCCAATATCATTTATTTTCAGTATTAATCGCTATATTTTCTGGTATTACAGGATTAATAATTTCATACTATCTAAATACAGTTACAGGTGCAACAATCGTTCTTGTATCATCTGCAATATTCTTTATCACTTTAATTGTTAGGCGTAAATTTGTATAATATAACTTAAACCAATGCCTGGAGGTAATAATTTGGATAACGAAATTAACTTTAATGATATACTTAAATCAAAAGGGTTAAAGGTAACTAAACATAGAACTTCTGTACTTCAGATTATATCCAATAGTACCCATCCCCTTAGTGCTGAGGAAATATATTCAAAATTAAAGGAAAACTCAATTTCTATAAATTTATCATCAATTTATAAAATATTAGATTCTCTTTCTAATAAAAATGTAATTTCTAAATGTATTTTAGGTGATGATAACAAAACTTCCTATGAATTGAACACTTCCGAGCATAAGCATCACTTAATTTGTAAACAATGCAAAGAAGTATTTCCTATAAATGATTGTCCTCTATGTGTTTATGAACAACATATACGAGATGATATGGATTTTGATGTAACTGAGCACCGACTTGAAATATATGGCTATTGTAAAGCTTGCAAAAAAATGACTAAAGAGTAAACTAACTCTTTAGTCATTTTTTATCCTCTATTTATCTATAATACTCATTTTATAAACTGTAGTATGTCTATACTCTTGACCAGCTTCTAATACTATATTTGAAAACCCAGAATGATGCACGCTATCTGGGAAATACTGTGTCTCAAGACATAACCCTTGTCTTTTCTTATATCTTACTCCACCTTTTCCTATTTCATCTTCATTTAAGAAATTCCCTGTATAAAATTGTATTCCTGGTTTTGTAGTAAATACTTCTAGCACTCTTCCACTCTTATCATCTACAACTTCAGCAGCTTTCTTTAGTTCTCCTGTATAATCATCAATAATCCAATTATGATCATATCCATTTCCATTAATTAATTGATCATATTCTTTTTCTATATCCAATCCAACATATTTAAGCGTAGTAAAATCCATTGGTGTTCCTAATATATTTCTTATTTCACCAGTTGGTATACTTTCTGAATTTGCTACTGTTATACTACTTCCACAAATATTAACCTTGTGATTTAATATATCACCAGAAGCATGTCCGCCTAAATTAAAGTATGAATGATTAGTTAAATTTAAAACTGTATCTTTATCAGATTTACCATAATAATTAATAACCAATTCATTTTCATCTGTTAACTTATACTCAACAATAACTTCTAAATTTCCTGGATAATTTTCTTCTCCATCTCTACTCAAATATGATAATGATAAATACTCTCCATCTTTATCATTTTTAATCTCCGAATTCCATACTACTCTATTAAATCCTTTATTACCACCATGAAGATGATTATTACCATCATTTTTTTCAAGCTGATATTTTACTCCATCAACTTCAATTTCAGCTTTTCCAATTCTATTAGCACAACGACCAATAATAGAGCCAAAATATGTTGTTGTTGTTTTATAATCCTCAAATTTATCATATCCTAAAACAATATCATCTTGTTCTCCATGCTTATTTTTGGTAAGTAATGATAGTATTATTCCACCATAGTTTGTTATCTTCACAGTAGTGTCTTTATTAGCCAATGTATAAATATAAACTGATTTATCATCAATTTTATTTAGCATTTCTTCTTTTTGTATTCTCATTATTGCCCTCCATTAACGTATTTACATAATGTTCCATCATACTAATTATACCAATCATAAACACAACTGTAAACATTACTACTTTAACTTATTAATTTTTCTTCTTTAAGAATTATTTCTAACTCTTTAACAAGATTAATATCCTCTAATATACTCTCATTACATTTATTAATATTATTAATTAAACTCTCAATATTATTCAATAAATTATTAGGTATCTTCTTACACGAAGTATTAACTATACTCAAAAACCTTTTCTCGCCTGGATGAGGAATTTCATTTACAGCAAAAATAATATCAAAATAACTATCAAAAAATGCAGATATTCTATTATTTAAATTGACTAAATCCTTTCTATTTATTGCTTTTTCTATTTGATTATAGTATGCTGAGAAATTCTTTTTTAATATAGGATAATTTTTATTAACTATATTTTGTTTAAGCTTATCTGGATAATCTACAGTATACTTCTCTTGTAGATCCTTAAATTCATTATATCTATCAAAAACTATTAACGAATTAATTACATTATTCCAAAAACAAGTTGTATATCCTATAGATGCATTATATTTTCCCACAACATTTTCCAATTGACTCTTTAACCAACTAAATTCAAAATAAGCTATATCAACTTGTATTGATGAATTTCTCAATATAAACTCATCTGAAGTACCCCAAAACGTATTATTTATCTCCATTAAGTCCGAAAACTTCTTACCAATTAATTCTCTTTTTTCAATTGGTATATCTTTTTCCGTAATTATATCTATATCAATATCTGAATAATTATCCTTTCTTCCACTTGCACATGATCCTGCTAAAGTTATAGCAACTACTTCATCTAATCGCTTAAACTCATTGACTATTTGATAAACTATCATATTCATGCCCATAAGTCTCACCCCTTTTATCAATTTTAAATACAATATAGAATGTAGTTTATTAATTTTAATAAAAACCACATCCTATATAATTTATTCTATTGCCTATATATTTAGTATATTATTTTATTAATACTTTTATTGATTTTGCTGGAACCATTACTACATCACTATCTATCCTTTCAATAATTTCAGTTCCTGCTTTTTTCTCATCAACAAGTACTCCCCAATTTTTTTCATTAAGCTTAATAGTTTCTTCTTTTTCATTAGCATTTATTATAACTGCTATTTTAGAACACTTATTATCAATATTTTTAGAATCTATTAAATACGCAACTAAATTATCAGCCTCGAACTCATTTCCTTTTTCTAAGAAGTGGATATTTCTTTGTATTTCCTTATTGCTATTCATTCTAAAAGCTTTATACTCTTTTCTTAAAGAAATTAACCCTTTATAATACTCAACTAACTCTTTATACTTAACTTTTCTATCCCAACAAATTCCATTCACCTTATCAGAGGATGCAAAACTATTTTCAACTAACTTCCCACTTTCATCAACTTTACTTCTTGCCATTTCCTCACCAGCATGTATAAAACTTATACCTTGTGAAGTAAGTATTATTCCAGCTATTAACTTATTCATCTTTATTAATTCTTCTTCTGTACAATGTGGCGATACTATTTGAAGTTTATCCCACAAAGTATAATTATCATGTGCTGATGCATAAGTTACTGTTTGATACGGTTCATTAGCCCAAAATTCCTCGGAATATACTATATTAGTTTTATCAACTTCTTTATGAGGTGTTGATGCTACTATAGCAAACTTAATTGTTTCTTCAAGTCCCTCTTTACCATTTACAAATCCAGCTTCTTCTTCATAGAAAACATGTCCTTTTATTCCATCTCTACAGTCATCACTAAATGCTGCTATTTGTAATTCATCAAACTTATAGGTATTTTTCTTTAACGCTGCTTCACTATCCTTTAAAGGGCTTGGGCCTCCCATCCAACCTTCACCATATACAATTATACTTGGATCTACTTTATTTAATTCTTCTCTTATTAATTTCATAGTTTCTATATCATGTATTCCCATTAAGTCAAATCTAAATCCATCAATATGATATTCTTTAGCCCAATATACAACAGAATCCACCATATATCTTCTAAACATATATCTATCTGATGCTGTTTCATTACCACAAGCTGAAGCATCACTATAATTTCCCTCTTCATCTTGTCTATAGTAATATCCCGGAACAGCCTTATTTAAACAAGATTCTAGATTATAAGTATGATTATAAACAACATCCATTACAACTCTTATTCCTGCCTCATGTAATGACTTAACCATTTCTTTAAACTCTTTTATTCTAACATTTGCCAAATAAGGATTTGTTGAATAAGAACCTTCCGGTACATTATAATTTTTAGGATCATATCCCCAGTTAAACTGTGGCTCATCTAACTTAGTTTCATCTATAGATCCATAATCAAATGCTGGTAATAAATGAATATGAGTAAACCCCATATCCTTTATGTGATTTATTACAGTTTTAATTTTTGTTCCTGGAATACATGAATCCTTAATAGTTAATGCTTTAAATTTCCCCTTATAATCATTATCTATTCCTGAAGACTCATCAATAGATAAATCTCTTATATGTGCTTCATATATTATTGAATCAGTAGGATCCTTTAACTCTGGTTTTTTATCCCCTTGCCATCCTTCCGGATTTGTACTTTCTAAATCTATTATCATTCCTCTATTTCCATTAACACCTACCGATTTAGCATAAGGGTCAACCACTTCGTTAATTTTTCCATCTACATTAACTAAATAATTATAATATTTACCATTCAAATCTCCATTTAACTCAATTATCCACGTTCCATTACTCCCCTTACTCATAGAATAAACTTCTTTAGCATCACAATTATATTTATATCCATCATCGCCATACAACGCTATTTGAACATTAGTTGCTGTAGGTGCCCATAATATAAATTTGCATCTATCTTTATTATAAATTGCTCCTAATTCTCCGTTATAACCATATATTTTATCAAAATCATTATTAAATTCCATTTTAATACTCATTTTATTATCTCCCCTCTATAAACTTTGTCCATTGGATAAGAATTTTCGGAAACGTTTCCGACTTATATATCAATTGTATACTATTTTTCAATCCTTATCTACAAATAAATACATTTTAATATTATTTTTATATATAAAATAATTTAATTAATGAAAATTGTTTGTAATTTAATAACTACAAACAATTTTCTATCTTAATTAATCCCATTCACCACTAACTTCTTCTTCGTCTTCTTCATTTATACTTTCTTGATTGCTGTTATTATCATAATCATTTTCATAATCCTCTTTCCACTCTCCAGTTTTATATTCATAAAGAGCTTCTCTTAAAGAGTTATAATCAAAATTACTTTCATCTGGTTCTATATCATTGAATATAAAATCATGTAAAATTTGCGTATTTTGCTTTCTATCCATTATAAATACCCAACCAATTCCTCCGCCATATTTCATATCATCAGATAATTCTGTAAGAGGAATATGAATTTGCTTTGTATCTAAGCTAGGAAATTTATAAATTGTATATGCCATATTTATAGCATCCATAATATCTATATTAGTATTTATATAATCTAACATGCTATTAACAATTCCTAAGTATTTTGTTGGTTTTGTTTCTCTTAACTTTTCTGCAACTTTAAATAATACTTCTCTTTGTCTTTCAGTTCTCTCAAACTCATCTCCAACACCTTTTCTTATTCTTGCATAAGATAATGCTTGTTTTCCATTTAATAATTGTAATCCTGTTTCTGTAACGGGGCAGTCATTTCCACCTGTAGATTCTCCGATATACTTATTTAATTCCTTTAATTGATAATCTTTAACATCTATTTCTAATCCGCCAATCTGATCAATTATAGCTTCAAACCCTTCAAAATTTATCATCACATACTTTTCCAAACTCAAATCAAAATTATATCTTATAGTATCCATTACAAGTTCTACTCCACCTAGACTAAAAGCTGCATTTATCTTATCTTCTCCATATCCAGGTATAAATACTATTGTATCTCTATATAGTGATGTTAATTTAACCTTTTTATTATTACTATCTAAGGTTGCAATTATTAGAGAATCTGACCTTCCCTCCTCAACTGAAAAGTCCACTCCATCTGCACCAATTAATAATATATTTGTAATTCCATCAACCTCTTTCAATTCAATACTTTCTTCATTTAACTTATTATTAGTTTGTTTATCTGATACAGTTGAATTGTTACTCTTAACATATATCTTACTTCTAACATAGACATATCCTGATCCTATTAATATTAAACAACATATAAATATTGAAATAATAACTATTAAACTTTTTTTATATTTATTT
>OHIM01001001.1_pt1 | contig 13291 bp, 9 predicted proteins | sample 1568271 | NCBI WGS metagenome assembly OHIM01 (sample SAMEA3879580, study PRJEB24766) | human gut metagenome | biome: human-associated habitat; feature: feces | place: USA | collected 1985/1987
CCGCCAGCCTCAATGAACAAGGTTTTGGCCTGTACGAGCCGGCGGGCGGCTCCGCACCGGATATCGCCGGCAAAAATATCGCCAACCCGATCGCGCAGATCCTCTCCCTGGCTCTGCTGCTGCGCTACAGCCTCGACGCTGACGAAGCGGCGACCGCCATTGAAAACGCGATCAACCGCGCCTTAGAAGAAGGGGTTCGAACCGGCGACTTAGCGCGCGGCACGGCGGCGGTCAGCACTGATGAAATGGGCGATATTATTGCCCGCTATGTCGCAGAAGGGGTGTAATCATGGCGAAGACGTTATACGAAAAATTATTTGATGCGCACGTAGTGTATGAGGCGCAGAACGAAACCCCGCTGCTGTATATCGACCGCCATCTGGTGCACGAAGTCACCTCTCCGCAGGCGTTTGACGGCCTGCGCGCCCATGGCCGCCAGGTGCGCCAGCCGGGTAAAACCTTCGCTACCATGGATCATAACGTCTCGACGCAGACCAAAGACATTAACGCGTCCGGTGAGATGGCCCGCATTCAGATGCAGGAGCTGATTAAGAACTGTAAAGAGTTCGGCGTTGAACTGTACGACCTGAACCACCCGTATCAGGGCATCGTCCACGTCATGGGCCCGGAACAAGGGGTTACCCTGCCGGGGATGACGATCGTGTGCGGTGACTCCCATACCGCCACCCACGGCGCGTTCGGTGCGCTGGCGTTCGGTATCGGCACCTCCGAAGTGGAGCATGTGCTGGCGACCCAGACCCTGAAACAGGGCCGCGCGAAGACCATGAAAATCGAAGTCCAGGGCAAAGCGGCGCCGGGCATTACCGCCAAAGATATCGTGCTGGCCATCATTGGTAAAACCGGTAGCGCCGGCGGCACCGGCCATGTGGTTGAGTTCTGCGGCGAAGCGATCCGCGATCTGAGCATGGAAGGGCGTATGACCCTGTGCAACATGGCGATCGAGATGGGCGCCAAAGCGGGCCTGGTCGCGCCGGACGAAACCACCTTCAATTACGTACGCGGCCGTCTGCATGCGCCGAAAGGCAAAGATTTTGACGATGCCGTAGCGTACTGGAAAACCCTGAAAACCGACGACGGCGCGACGTTTGATACCGTGGTAACGCTGCAGGCGGCGGAAATTGCCCCGCAGGTGACCTGGGGCACCAACCCGGGCCAGGTGATCTCGGTGACGGATAACATCCCCGATCCAGCGTCGTTCAGCGATCCGGTGGAACGCGCCAGCGCCGAAAAAGCGCTGGCCTATATGGGGCTGAAATCCGGGATCCCGCTGACGGAAGTCGCTATCGATAAAGTGTTTATCGGCTCCTGCACCAACTCGCGCATCGAAGATTTACGCGCCGCGGCGGAAATCGCTAAAGGGCGTAAAGTGGCGCCGGGCGTCCAGGCGCTGGTGGTGCCGGGTTCTGGTCCGGTGAAAGCGCAGGCGGAAGCGGAAGGTCTGGATAAGATCTTTATCGAAGCCGGCTTTGAGTGGCGCTTACCTGGTTGCTCTATGTGTCTGGCAATGAATAATGACCGCCTGAATCCGGGCGAACGCTGTGCCTCAACCAGCAACCGTAACTTTGAAGGCCGTCAGGGCCGCGGCGGACGCACGCACCTGGTGAGCCCGGCAATGGCCGCGGCGGCAGCCGTTACCGGCCATTTCGCCGATATCCGTAATCTGAAGTAAGGAGACCATCATGGCAGAGAAATTTACCCAACATACCGGCCTGGTGGTTCCGCTGGATGCTGCAAACGTCGATACCGACGCGATCATCCCTAAGCAATTTTTGCAGAAGGTCACCCGCACCGGCTTTGGCGCGCACCTGTTTAACGACTGGCGCTTTCTCGACGATAAAGGTCAACAGCCGAACCCGGAGTTCGTGCTGAATTTTCCTGAGTACCAGGGGGCATCGATACTGCTGGCGCGGGAAAACTTCGGCTGCGGCTCCTCGCGCGAGCACGCGCCGTGGGCGCTGACCGATTACGGCTTTAAGGTCGTTATCGCCCCGAGCTTTGCCGATATCTTTTACGGCAACAGCTTCAATAACCAGCTGCTGCCGGTGACCCTGAGCGACGAGCAGGTCGATGAGCTGTTCAAGCTGGTGCAGGCCAACCCGGGCATTACGTTTGAAGTGGATCTGGAAGCGCAGGTAGTTAAAGCCGGGGATAAAACCTACAGCTTTAAGATCGACGATTTCCGCCGCCACTGCATGCTCAACGGCCTGGATAGCATCGGCCTGACGCTGCAGCATGAAGCGGCGATCTCCGACTATGAACGCAAGCTGCCGGCATTTATGAATTAACCTTTGGGCCCGGTCATTTGATCGGGCTTTTTATTTTATTGCGGAGAAAATTGCGATCTCACGCACAAAAACCAATTTTAATGTGCTGATTGTCAGACCTTACCGCCACCCTGCCCTACCGCCTAAAGAAGAATTATTCCGCTTTCCTCCCCTTCTCCAGCACTGTTTATGTATTTTCCCTGCACTGCAAGTAAAAATAAGGCACGAGTGTTTAATATAAAAATATAAGAATGTGAAGAAAGCGTTAATCTCATAGAGAACCCCTATGGCTATGCACAAAAAAAAGCATTATTTTTCGATTTTTCCCCTCGTTATCTTTTGCCACAGAGAAATATTAACTAAGGACACGCCTGGGCCCCGCATATCGGCCTCCCGGCCTCCTGTGGAGAGAAGAGATGAGCCACTATCCGCACCTTTTCAGTCCGTTGACCATCAACGGTATGACGTTAAAAAACCGCATTATTATGCCCCCTATGGGCACCAATATGGCCACGCTCAATGGCGAGGTGTCGCAGGAACAGCTGGAATACTACGAACTGCGGGCCAAAGGCGGCACCGGGCTTATCACCATCGAAAATATTTGTATTGATTTCCCCTTCGCCTCCAACGGCACCACCCAACTGCGCATCGATAACGATCAATATATTCCACGGCTGTTTAAATTAACCGAGACCCTGCATAAACATGGCGCCTGCGTATCCATTCAGTTAAATCATGCCGGCGCTTCCGCTTATGCCTACCGACTGGAAGGCCAGACGCCGCTCTCCTCTTCTACAACACCGTCGAAGAAGCACGGTAATATTCCGCGTCCGATGACCCATGAGGAAATATATCATGCGGTAGAAAAATTTGGTGACGCCGCGGAGCGCGTTCGGCGCGCAGGTTTTGACTGCGTCGAAATTCATGCCGGTCACTCCTATTTAATTAGCCAGTTTTTATCGCCGCTGTTTAATAAGCGCACTGATGAATTTGGCGGCAGCGTCGAAAATCGCACCCGGATATTGAGTCTAATTGTCGATAAAGTGCGCGCCTGCGTGGGGCCGCGTTTTCCGGTCAGCCTGCGCATCAGCGCCGACGACTTCCTCAAGGGCGGCAATACCCTCGAAGATTCCCTGCGTATTCTTGAGCTCTGCCAGGAGAAGGTCGATATCATCAACGTCTCTGCGGCGCAGAACGACAACCTGAATCTGCAAATCGATCAGATGTCGCTGGAGGATGGCTGGAAGCGCTATCTCTCCCGCGCGGTGCGCGATAAATTCCATAAACCCACGGTCATCGCCGGCAATATTCGCACTCCGCAGGTAGCCGAAGATATCCTCGCCAGCGGCGATGCCGATCTTATCGCCATTGGCCGCGGTCTGATTGCCGAGCCGGAGTGGGTGCAGAAAGTGCAAGGCGGAAAAGAGCGTCTGATGCGCAAATGTATCTCCTGCAACATCGGCTGCGCCGACCATCGCATCGCCCGCTCGCGCCCGCTGCGCTGTTCGATTAACCCGGATATTATTCACGGTGACGCCTATAAAATGCGGCGCGTGAATCGCGACACTAACGTGGTGGTCATCGGCGCCGGCACCGCCGGGATGGAAGCCGCCTGCACCGCGGCGGAAGTTGGTTGCCATACCTGGCTGCTGGAAGCGAAAAACCACGTCGGCGGCCTCGCCAGCGAAATCTCCCGCCTGCCGGAGAAAAAACGCATCGCTGATTTCCCGCAGTTTATGAAAAATCGTATCGCCTCGCTGGACAACCTGATGCTGCAGATCGGCAAGCGGGCCGACGTGGCTTCAGTTTCCGCCCTGCGTCCGCATCTGATTGTCAACGCCACCGGCTCAACGCCGCTGCTGCCGCCCATTGAAGGCTTGCGGGAAAACATTGACGTCGAGAACGGCAAGATCTTTTCCATTACCGGCATGATCGACAATCTGGCGAAATTTACCGATATCAAGGGCAAACGCATCGCCGTAGTCGGCGCCGGCGCCGTTGGCCTTGACGTTATCGAATACTTTACCGCTCGCGGCGCACAGGCGGTGCTAATCGAGATGCAGGACGCCGCCGGCCGCGATCTCGACATCATTACCAAAAATGCCATGTTGACCATGCTCGACGAGCACCAGGTCGAACAGCACATGAATACCCAACTGATGGCGGTCGCTGCCGACCATTTCCAGGTGAAAAATACACAGCAAACCTTCGATATTCCCTTCGACTACGGCTTTGTCTGTCTGGGGATGCGCGCCAACCGGACGGGTCTCGACGAGATCGAGCGCTGGGCCAATGCCAATAACGTCAAAATCATGAACATCGGCGACAGCGTGATGGCGCGACGCATTATCGATGGCGTCCGCGAAGGCCGCAACGTACTGGATGCACTGGAAGACATGGGTGCGCTGGGCAGCCGCGAAGCACAACGAATTCCCTTTCTAACTTATTGAGGATTTTTGTCATGGCAGAACGTATTACTGGACACACTGAGCTGATTGGCCTGATCGCCACCCCGATTCGTCACAGCATGTCGCCCACCATGCACAACGAGGCTTTCGCCCATCTCGGGCTGGACTACGTCTATCTCGCTTTTGAAGTCGGTAACCAGGAGCTAAAAGACGTGGTGCAGGGCTTCCGGGCGATGAAGCTGCGCGGCTTTAACGTCTCTATGCCGAACAAAACCGAGATTTGCCAGTATCTCGATAAACTGTCGCCGGCGGCACAGCTGGTCGGGGCGGTCAATACCGTGGTCAACGACGACGGCGTACTGACCGGACATATCACCGATGGCACCGGCTACATGCGCGCCCTTAGCGAAGCCGGTATCGATATCATCGGCAAGAAGATGACCGTACTCGGCGCCGGCGGCGCGGCAACGGCGCTCTGCGTCCAGGCAGCACTGGATGGCGTGAAGGCGATCTCCATCTTTAACCGTCGCGATAAATTCTTCGCTAACGCAGAAGAAACCGTGGCCAAGATCCGCCACAACACCGACTGCGAGATCCATCTGTTCGATCTCGACGATCATGACAAGCTGCGCGCCGAAATTGACAGCAGCGTGATCCTGACCAATGCCACCGGGGTCGGCATGAAGCCGTTCGAAGGCCAGATGCTGCTACCTGACGACAGCTTCCTGCGTCCGGACCTGATCGTCTCCGACGTCGTCTACAACCCGCGCAAAACCCACCTGCTGGAAGTGGCCGAGAAAAAAGGCTGCCGCACGCTGAACGGCCTGGGGATGATGCTGTGGCAAGGCGCGCGCGCGTTCGAAATCTGGACGGGCAAACAGATGCCGGTTGATTACATCAAGAGCATTCTGTTCTAAGAGGCGAATGATGAAAAATAAATACATCCCTACTGCGGCAGGGCTGTATCTCAACTACCTGATCCACGGTATGGGGGTGCTGTTAATCACCCTCAACATGGCCCATCTTCAGGAACAGTGGGGAACAGACAAAGCCGGCGTATCGATCGTTATATCTTCGTTAGGTATTGGTAAGTTAGCGACCATCGTGACCGGATTTCTCTCGGATCGCTTCGGTCGCAAGCCCTTTATCTATCTTGGGATCCTTAGCTACCTGATCTTTTTCGTCGGCATCCTGCTGACCAAAAATATCTATCTGGCTTACGTGTTCGGCATTATGGCGGGCCTGGCGAACAGCTTCCTCGACTCCGGTACCTATCCGGCGCTGATGGAATCTTTCCCGCACTCTGCCAGCCGGGCCAACGTGCTGATCAAAGCCTTCGTCTCTGCAGGGCAGTTCCTGTTGCCGTTCATTATCAGCTTCCTGATATGGGCAAATCTGTGGTTCGGCTGGTCGTTCGTGATTGCGGCAGCACTCTTTGTACTGAGCGGGATTTATCTGCTTAAAATGCCGTTCCCTGACAGCCAGGCAGCGAAAAAAGAGGAAGCCCCTACGGCACAGGCGGAAACAGCCGTCCGGCCACAGGCTAATAAGATGGATATGGTGATCTTCACCCTGTACGGTTATATCGGCATGGCGACCTTCTATCTGGTCAGCCAATGGCTGGCGCAGTACGGCCAGTTCGTCGTCGGCCTGCCTCGGCGATTAAACTGCTTAGCATCTATACCGTCGGCTCGCTGGTCTGCGTCTTTGTAACTGCCGCCTTCGTCAAAGAGGTGTTTAGCTCGGCCATTGCGATGATTATTTATACTGGCCTGTCGATGATTTCGCTGCTGTTGGTGTGCCTGTTCCCGACGCCGATGATGGTGACCGGCTTTGCTTTTGTCATCGGCTTTGCCGCCGCTGGCGGAGTGCTGCAGCTGGGTGCGACAATCATGGCGATGAGCTTCCCGAACGGAAAAGGCAAAGCAACCGGCATCTTCTACACCGCCGGCAGTATCGCCAGCTTCACGATCCCGTTGATCACCGCAAAGCTTTCGCAGATCAGTATTGCCAGCATTATGTGGTTTGATTTTCTGATCGCCGTTATCGGCTTTGTGATCGCCCTGTACATCGGCTATCGTCAACTGCAGGCTCGGGCGGCGCAAAAAGTGTCACGCACCGCAGTCACCGCCTGAAGTACAACGCGAAAAATAATGGATACCTACATGACAAATGCAGTAACCGTAAAGAACATCACCTTTCAGGAAGGGGAAACCCTCATTTGTGTACCGCTGATCGGTAAAACCCTGGATGAGATACTGGGTAACGCCCACGGCCTGGTCGATGCCGGCGCTGATATTATCGAATGGCGCGTTGACCACTTTGCCCAGGTCAGAGAGATGGCCCAGGTGATGGCCGCGCTGGCGGAAATCCGTGGCGCGCTGAAAGCGCTTCCGCTGCTGTTTACCTTCCGCAGTAAGAAAGAAGGTGGCGAAACCGAGCTCAGCGACGAAGCCTATTTTGCGCTCAACCGCGAGGCCGCACGCAGTGGACTGGTTGATGTTATCGATATCGAACTGTTCAATGATGAAGCGCAGATCCGCGCGCTGGTTGACGATGCGCATGCCGCGGGCGTCAAGGTGATCATGAGTAATCATGATTTCCATAAGACCCCCGCTCAGGAAGATATTATCTATCGCCTGCGCCGCATGCAGGATCTGGGGGCCGATCTGCCGAAGATCGCGGTGATGCCGCAGTCGCCGCAGGACGTACTCACCTTGCTCGCCGCCACGCTGACCATGAAAGAGAAGTATGCGACGCGTCCGCTGATCACCATGTCGATGGGCAAATCCGGTGGCGTTAGCCGGGTCACCGGGCGCTTGTTCGGTTCGGCGATGACCTTCGGTACCGTTGGTCAGGCCTCCGCGCCTGGGCAGATCGCCATCGCTAAGCTGCGTGAAGTGATGGATATTCTCTCCTGATATCCGGATGGCCCGGAGGTCACATCCGGGCCATCCGTTAACAGATCTTCTGGCTGTCGTGGATAACCACATTTTTAAATGACTCCAGCGCCGGAGAGAGCCCCTTGTCTTTCATGGTCGCCAGATAGATATAGCGGGGGGGGATGGTGTTTTTAATCTTCAGGATATGGACGTTGTAATAGGAGAGCGCGGTAATGCGCGGCATAATCGCGATCCCGTAGTCAATACTCACCAGCCCGGCCATCGCCGTATCCTCATCCACATAGCAGGCGATCTCCGGCACCAGCTTTTGCTGCATAAATACATTATCGATAAACGGACGTAAGCCGCTATTTTCTGAAAAATAGATATACGGATAATGAATCGTCTCCACCAGATCGACTTCATGTTCATATAGCCGGGCCAGCGGATGATCCTTTGCCGTGACCACCACCAGTTCCTGCTGGATCACCGGAATAAAATCGATATCGGGTTCATCGGCAATATAAGAGCAGATCGCCAGATCGACTTTTCCGGCCTTCAGCTCCTGCAACAGCGTCAGCGATGTCCCTTGAGTAAAAGAAAAAGTCACATTGTGACATTCAGGTGAAAGAGAATATTTATTAATTAACTGTGGAACAACATACTCCCCCATCGTGTAAATAAAGGCGATGCGAATATTCTCTTTATTCTCAGCGCCATTTTTTTGCAATATCATGCGTCCGTTCTCCAGCGAGGCCAGCGCATCTTCAACATACGGTAAAAAACGCTTGCCGTTTTGGGTAATTTTTACGTTCCGCCCCTGTCTGGCGAATAGCGCGACCCCTAACTCCTTCTCCAGCTCCGATATCGCGTGGCTTAGCGAGGGCTGGGTGATGCACAGACTGGAGGCGGCTTCGGTGTAATGCTCAGTTTCAGACAGACGTTTAAAATAATAAAGTTGCTTTAGGTTCATTATTTTTACCCGTATAATATAAGAATAAATGCACTGACGCTAATATACCATGCAAGCCACCAATAATGCGCATGAACGGTTAAATATCGGCGTTACATCAAATATTATTTGGCGAAGGGCATGAATGTGCCACAAGGCATTGCCATTCATAGATACTATCTATAGCTCCTGGAGATATTTTTGCATATTAGAATATATGCAAAAATATTTTAAACTTTAAAGGAACTCGCTATGAGTATGTCAAACTCTCAGGAAGTCCTCACTTCCACATCGGGGGCAAAAAAAAGAAGCCGCGTACGGATAGTTATTCTGCTGCTACTTTCCGTCGGAACGATGATCAATTATCTCGACCGTACCATCCTGGGTATTGTAGCGCCACAGTTAAGCAAAGAAATCCATATCGATCCGGCGATGATGGGCATCATCTTCTCCGCCTTCGCCTGGACTTATGCGCTGGCGCAGATCCCCGGCGGGATGTTTTTAGACCGCTTTGGCAACAAAGTGACCTATGCCCTGTCAATTTTCTTCTGGTCGCTGTTTACCCTGCTGCAAAGTTTCACCCTCGGCCTAAAATCCCTGCTGCTTCTGCGCCTGGGACTCGGCGTCAGCGAAGCGCCCTGCTTTCCGGCCAACAGCCGCATCGTCAGCACCTGGTTCCCTCAGCATGAGCGCGCGCGGGCAACGGCAACATATACAGTTGGTGAATATATAGGGCTGGCCGCTTTCTCGCCGCTGTTATTTTTAATTCTCGAACATCATGGCTGGAGAACGCTTTTTTTCCTCACCGGCGGATTAGGTATTTTATTTACTTTAGTGTGGTGGCGTTTTTATCATGAACCGCATGAATCGCACACGGCTAATCAAGCGGAGCTGGAGTATATCGGCGCAAACAGCATTAACAATAAAATCCAGAACGTTCCATTTAACTGGCGTGACGCCAGACGCCTGCTGGGCTGTCGCCAGATCCTCGGCGCCAGCCTGGGTCAGTTCGCCGGCAACACCACACTGGTCTTTTTCCTGACGTGGTTTCCCAGCTACCTCGCCAACGAGCGCCATCTTCCATGGCTGCACGTCGGCTTCTTCGCCACCTGGCCCTTCCTTGCCGCCGCGATTGGCATCCTCTTCGGCGGCTGGATCTCCGACCGGTTGTTGAAGCGAACCGGCTCCGTCAACATCAGTCGAAAGTTACCAATAATTTCCGGTTTATTGCTGTCCAGCTGTATTATCGCGGCGAATTGGGTAAGCGCCAATAGCACCGTAATTATTATCATGTCGGTGGCTTTTTTTGGCCAGGGGATGGTCGGTCTGGGCTGGACCTTAATTTCGGATATTGCCCCGGAAAATATGGCAGGCCTCACCGGCGGCATATTTAATTTCTGTGCCAATATGGCCTCGATTATCGCACCACTGATAATTGGTGTGATTATTTCCGCCACGGGTAATTTCTTTTACGCGCTGATCTACGTCGGCCTGACGGCGCTGATTGGGGTGATTGCCTACATTTTTATCATCGGCGACATTAAGCGTATCGAACTCAAGTAGGCCTGGTCGCCCCGGCGATGCCGGGGCGAGTAGTCAGATATCCTTCACCTTGCTGGTCAAAAACAGCGTCACCAGCGAAATGGCCGCGATCGTCCAGTAGACGCTGGCGTGACCATAGCTCTGGGACAGCGCCCCCTGCATCACGCCGGCAAGGATCACGCCGGTGGAAATACTGTTGGTGAACAGGGTGGTCGCCGCTCCCGCCCGTCCCGGCATTAAATCCTGGAACCACAGCATGCCTATCCCGGCGATAATGCCGATAAAGATGGCATTGAACAGCTGCAGAGCCAGCAGCGCCGTGCGACCATGAAACAGGATCAGTCCGGCATAAAACAGCACGCCGGCGGCCACCGCCGCCACCATCATTTTACGTTTGCCAAAGCGCTTTACGTAGTAGCCGGCGAGGATCATCGCCGGTATCTCCAGCCCGGCGGCAGTGCCCATCAGGATCCCGGCCAGGCTGTCGGGAAGCCCGAGATCGCTGCTGATCCACAGCGGCATATCAATGATGTACATGGTGTTGCAGGTCCACATCAGGGTGGAGGCGATAAACAGCATACGCACGTTCTTGTCCTGCCAGCCGCCGGCCTGCGCTAGCGCCGCCGCCTCCTCCGAGGGCTGTTCCACACGCGGAACCGAAGGCAGTTTGATGGCAATCAGAGCGAGGCTAATGACAAAAATGCCCGCCGCAATGGAGAACATGGTGGTGAAGCCATAGTTGAGCGCCAGCATAAAGGCCAGCGGCGGGCCAATCACCCAAGCCAGCGACAGCTGGGCGCGCATGACCGAGCTGAACATCACCACTTCCCGCGCCGAGCTGTCGGCGTACTCCCGCGCCAGCGCGAAGAGCTGCGGCATGGCCGCGTTGGCAATGGATGCCAGCATCACGCCGCAGGTGATCAGCGTCAGATAGTGGCGGTTGAAGGCAAACAGCAGCGCATTACCCACCGCCATCAGACAGCAGAACATAATCAACCGCCGCCGGTCGCCGCGGCTATCGGAGCGCTTGGCCAGCCACAGGCTAACCAGGATCCCGGCGATGGCGTTTACGGTATAGAACAGGCCCACCCAGAACGGTTGCGCCCCCACTTCGCGGCTGAGAAACAAACTCAACGTCGGCGCCTGCAACGCGCCCGCCACGCCCATCATAAAAGCAACCAGCATAAAGGCGGCATAGACGCCGTTAAGCCGTCGTCCCATCGTCATCAACCACAGCATGGAATGTCCTTAACACACGCGAAGAAAACGAAAAAAGCCAGCAGAGGCTTTCTGCTGGCGGGTGATTCTATACTCTATGGATTTCATGCTGCAGGACAAAACGGTTAACCATTTTGCGCCGCGCTCGCGCTGGCCCTGAAAAGGTGAGTCCCGTAGAGGCGAATCACGCAGCCCGAACATACGGCCCAGGAAGCATCGACAGCGCACCTGCAGTTTGAAAAACGACGAGTATAACACCAATACTCAGTCACACATGATGTCTGCAAGTCAATGATCAGAGGTCGTTGACGTCACTTCCCACTGCATCAGTTCCCCCAGAATTTCCTGCTGTCGTCCTGCCATCAGGCGGGCCAGCCAGGACGCTTCCTGCGTCGCAGAAAAGTAGCGTTGGTAGAACGATTTTGCGGTAGACCTCATCATATTCACCTCCTCGCTTCATCGGGATTCATTATTGGCTTAATATAGGAAGTAATAAATTGCTGAGTTTTGCGCAGGAGTTCCCCTTTTATGTCTTCCGGCCGTCTGCAACAACAGTTCATTCGCCTATGGCAGTGCTGCGACGGCAAGTCGCAGGAGACCACCCTTAACGAGCTGGCGGAAATGCTGAGCTGCTCGCGCCGCCATATGCGCACCCTGCTCAATATGATGGAGTCCCGCGGCTGGCTGACCTGGGAAGCGGAGGCAGGCCGCGGCAAGCGTTCGCGGCTAACCTTTCTCTATACCGGCCTCGCCCTGCAGCAGCAACGTGCCGAAGATCTCCTTGAGCAGGATCGCATCGATCAGCTGGTGCAGTTGGTCGGCGATAAGGCTGCCGTCCGCCAGATGCTGGTCTCGCATCTCGGCCGCAGCTTCCGCCAGGGGCGGCACATCCTGCGCGTGCTCTACTATCGTCCGATGAAGAATTTGCTGCCCGGTAGCGCGCTGCGGCGTTCGGAAACGCATATTGCCCGGCAAATATTCAGCGCCCTGACGCGGGTAAATGAGGAAAATGGGGAACTGGAAGCCGATATTGCCCACCACTGGCAGCAGCTGACCCCCACCCACTGGCGCTTTTTCCTCCGTCCCGGCATCCATTTTCACCATGGCCGTGAGCTGGAGATGGCGGATGTGATCGCCTCTCTGCAGCGCAGCAATGCCCTGCCGCTCTATTCACATATCGAACGCATCGAATCGCCCACCGCCTGGACCCTGGATATTCATCTGCGCCAGCCCGACCGCTGGCTGCCCTGGCTGCTGGGGCAGGTGCCGGCGATGGTGCTGCCGCAGGAGTGGCAGACCATGAACCACTTTTCCTCCATGCCGGTCGGCACCGGCCCCTATGCCGTGGTGCGTAACAACCAGAATCAGCTCAAGATCCATGCCTTTGAGGACTATTTTGGCTACCGGGCGCTGATCGATGAGGTGAACGTCTGGGTGCTGCCGGAGATTAGCGAAGAGCCCAACGGCGGCCTGACGCTGCAGGGCAATACCGAAAGCGAAAAAGCGGTAGAGAGTCGCCTGGAAGAGGGCTGCTATTACCTGTTGTTCGACTCGCGAAGCCCGCTGGGGGCCAACGACGCGGTGCGCCGCTGGCTAAGCTATCTGTTTCAGCCCGCCAACCTGCTCTACCATGCGGGCGAACACTACCAGGGCAACTGGTTTCCCGCCTACGGCCTGCTGCCGCGCTGGCATCACGCCAGCAACCACGCCTGCGAGAAGCCGGCGGGGCTGGAGACAGTCACCCTTACCTACTACCGCGATCACGTCGAACATCGGGTGATCGGCGGGATCATGCGCGACCTGCTGGCGGCGCATCAGGTAAAGCTGGAGATCCAGGAGCTGGAGTACGATGCCTGGCATCGCGGCGAGGTGGTCAGCGATATCTGGCTCAACAGCGCCAACTTTACCCTCCCGCTGGACTTCTCACTGTTCGCACATTTGTGCGAAGTCCCTTTGCTGCAAAACTGTATCTCGCGGGACTGGGAAAACGATGCGGCTCGCTGG
>OHIM01001002.1_pt1 | contig 13287 bp, 12 predicted proteins | sample 1568271 | NCBI WGS metagenome assembly OHIM01 (sample SAMEA3879580, study PRJEB24766) | human gut metagenome | biome: human-associated habitat; feature: feces | place: USA | collected 1985/1987
TATTTCTATACACTTGTAATTTTTCGAGAATTTTAAATATATAAATAATATTCTCTACTTAATTTTTGTATAATATTTTTCTAAAAATATTATAATGAGCACTTGCCATATTTTCTATAGTGTACTTTTTCGCAGCTTTCAAAATTTTTTCACTAATTATCTTCCTATCATCATAACTCTGAAGAAATTTCCCAATCGAATCACTTAACATTTCAACATTATTTACTTCTATAATTTGACCACACTCATTTTCATTCAATAATTCTAATCCAGCTACACACCTATCTGTTGTTATTACTGGTAGTCCATATGCCATAGCTTCATTTATTACTAATCCCCATATATCCTCTCTAGTTGGCAATACAAATAAATCAGACATTTTAAAATATTCTTTCAATTCTTCTTTGGTTTTAAATCCTTCAAAATGGAGATTATTTAAATTATATTTATCTTTTAATTCTAAATATTCTTCTGTAGGTTCTCCACCAATAATATATACACCAATATCACCTTCTATATATTTCATGGCAGAAATTAATATATCAAATCCTTTTCTATATATAAATTGCCCTACAGAAATAATTATTTTCTGCTCTCGTACACCTAATGTTTTCTTAATTAATATCTTCTCTTCATTGGTTAAAGGTTCATCCAAAATATCTTCATCTTTAATTGAACTAAATGGATATATATAAATTTTATTTTTATCAGCACCATAATTTAATAAATATCTATTCGTACTTTCACCAGTACTTAGCCATGCAATTGCACTACTAATAAAGTATTTTTTAATTTTATACTTTATCCCACTACATTCTTTTATTAATCCCCCATCACTATTAAGGATAAACTTTCTATTTTTTAATTTTAAGTATTGAATGGCTAACATTCCTGTAGGAGTACTGTATCCCCCTACTACAATTATGTCATAGCTTGTATCTTTTAAATATTTAATAACAGAAAAGCAAATTGCTGAATCAGCACTTAGCCTCTTTCCTTTTAAAAATATCTCCTTAAAACTTTTTGATGAACTAGATTTCCACTTAATATTTCTATCACTAGCACTCCCTAACTCGTATAAAACTGTTAAATCACATAATTTACCTAATTCATAAAAAAAATCTACTCTATATGGTGCTGGTATATTAGTTAGAAATAATACTTTCATTGTTACACTCCTAAATATATATCTATATAGTTTCTATATCTTAAATTCTTATCATAATTTAACATTAGCTCTGAAATTTTATTCATTTTAAAAGTCTCATTATTAAAGAATTGTATAGTATTAATAAGCTTCTCAAAATTTTCTTTTTGTATTACTATCCCATTATCTATATTCACACACTCTTTACTTCCGCCTGTATTAAATGTTATTATTGGAGTACCACATGCTAAAGATTCTAGATTAGTTGTTGGAAAATTATCTTCAAGTGTTGGGTTCAAAAAAACATCTGCTGCAGTATAGATTTGCGCTAATTCTCTTACATTATTTGTCCTAGTGATCCCTAAGATATTCTTAGGTAAATTTTTTTTCTGATTTTCACTAACTCCAACTAATACAATTTTATAACTATCATCTAACATATTAGCTAGCTCTAAAAATACATTGTAACCTTTTCTCTCAGTCCAAACGCTAGCAACTCCTAAAATTATAGTCTTATCTTGCAATCCATAAACTTCTCTAAAATTACCTTCCGTTGGTTTAAATACCTTTAAATCAATTCCATTATTAATAACTTTAACTTCATATTTAGATAAGAATGATTCATTAACTAAATTTGCTAACCATTTAGATGGAGTTACAATTGTCATATCTTTAACTGATGTAAATAATTCTTTTTTCTTTTTATAGTTGAATTTAGAGTTGTCCCAAAAATTACTTGCAGGATATTCACTTTTTTGCACACAGTTATAACATCCATTCTTCCATTTGTTACATCCAATATAATCAAAATGTGAACAATGTCCTGTAAAAGCCCAACAATCATGTAAAGTCCATATTACTTTTTTATTTGCTTCTTTTAAATAATTGAATAAAATTTCAATATTTATATAATATCCATGAATATTATGTAGATGTATTACATCTGGATCATATTCCTTTACCTTGTCAATAAATTCCTTGGTTGCTTTTGTTGAGCCAAATCCATGCTTATCAGATATCCTTGTCTTTGCAACATGCATATAATTATCAAATTTACTTCCAATTTTTATAGTCTTAAGTCCATCTGGAGCGTTTCCTCTCCCATATGCAATCACACACTCATGACCTTTTTCTTCAATTATCTTATATAAATCAGTAGCTATTCTTCCTGTACTTCCAAATCCACATACTGAATTTATCTGCAATATTTTCACTCACTACTTCCTCCAAATAAACTTGTTAATTACAGAATTATATCCTTGAATTATGTTAACAACTTTAGTTGAAACATTAATATCTATATAATCATGAGCTTTAACAAGAATTTCTCCTAATTGCTTTTGTTTCGTTATTACTTCAATCGCTTGTGTTATAGAATCAAATGTTATTCCACCTAATATTACAGAACCTTTATCTACTGCTTCTGGTCTTTCTGTGCTTGTTCTTATTGACACTGCTGGAAAATTCATTATATTTGATTCTTCTGCAAGTGATCCTGAATCTGAAAGTACACAGAAAGATTCTTTTTGAAGCTTGTTGTAATCATAAAAACCAAATGGTTTTAACTGTTGAATGTTTTTGTGGAATTTAATGTTCATTGCCTCTATTCTTTTCCAGCTTCTTGGATGAGTTGAGTAAATTACAGGCATATCATATTTTTCTGCTATTGCATTTAATGCATCTGTTAAACTCTTAAAGTTTTCATCATTATCTATGTTTTCTTCTCTATGAGCTGAAACTAATATAAATTTTCCTTTTTGTAAGTTTAATCTATCTAAAACATCACTTTCATTAATCTTACTCATGTATCTATGGAAGACTTCTGGAAGTGGTGAACCTGTTACGAAAGTGTACTCTTTTCTCATTCCTTCATTTAAAAGGTATCTTCTTGCATGCTCTGTATAAGCTAAGTTAACATCTGATGTACAGTCAACTATTCTTCTATTAATTTCTTCTGGAACATTTTGATCAAAGCATCTGTTACCAGCTTCCATATGGAAAACAGGAATTTTTAATCTTTTAGCTGCAATTGCACTCAAGCAACTATTTGTATCTCCGAGGATTAGTAATGCTTCTGGTTTTTCCTTCATTAATATTTCATAAGATGATGAAATAATATTCCCCATTGTTTCTCCAAGATGTTCACCCACAACCCCTAGAAAATGATCTGGTTGTCTTAACTCTAACTCCTTAAAGAAAACATCATTTAATGTATAGTCCCAGTTTTGTCCTGTATGAACTAATATATGATCAAAGTATTCATCACACTTTTTTATTACCTCTGCCAATCTTATTATTTCTGGTCTTGTTCCTACAATTGTCATTACTTTTAACTTTTTCATGCATTAAACCTCCATAAAATAAGTGTCTGGTACTTCTGGATTAAATAACTCATTACACCACATTATCGTTACCATATCAGAGTCACCTAAATTTTCGATATTATGAGTATATCCAACTGGAATATCAACAACCTCAAGTTTTTCTCCACTTACCTTGTACTCTATAACTTCATCACAATCTATCTTTTTAAATCTAATTATTCCAGTTCCGCTAACAACTAAAAATTTTTCATTTTTTGTATGATGCCAGTGATTTCCTTTGGTTATTCCTGGCTTAGATATATTTACTGATACTTGACCACTTTGAGCTGTTTTAATAAACTCAGTAAAGCTTCCTCTATTATCAATATTCATCTTTAATGGATAGCTAAATTCATTCTCTGGTAAATAACTTAAATATGTGCTATATAACTTTTTAGTTAATTGATTTTCCATATTTGGTACTAGCAAGTTTCTTCTAGATTCTTTAAATGATTTTAGTAAATCTACAATTTCTCCTAATGTTGCTTTATGCTCAACATCTATATTGTTATATCCATTTTGAGTATTGTCTTTATCCATAACATTTATTATGCATCTAACAACATCATCAATATATACTAATGTCATTTCTTTAGTTGGATCTGAAATCCAAACTTCTTCACCTCTTGCAATATTATTACAGAAGGTTGCTATTGCAGAGTTATAATTAGGTCTACACCATTTTCCAAAGACATTTGGTAATCTAAAAATAACTACTTTTGCATTTATTTCTTCTTTATATTTTAATAATGCTTCTTCTGAAAGTTTTTTGCTTTTTCCATATGCATTGTCTAATTCTGCTTGAATTGAAGATGTTATTACTATCGGGGTACTCTTATTGTTACTTTTTAAAAAATCAACAATTTCTCCAGTTAATCCTGAATTACCTTCAAAAAACTCTTTTTCATCCTTAGGCCTATTAATTCCTGCTAAATGAACTATAAAGTCTGCATCTAATAATCCAGCTTCTAATTCTTCTTTTGAATTATCTTTATCTATTTCTATAACATCATAATTTTTACTTTCTTTAAGTGTTGCTATAAGATTCTTACCTATAAAGCCTTTTGCACCTGTTACTAATACTTTCATCGAATCCTCCAAAGTTATACCATTTCACTAATATTTGATTTATCGTGTTGTACTAATCCTAATTCATGTTGAATATATGGTAACTTTAATAACATTTGTTTAACTTCTTCAACATTTACTCTATTTGTGTTGTCAGAATTATATTCAACTTGATTTCTTACTTCATTATTTCCTTCTGAAACGTATTTAGCATAGTTTAAATCTCTACCATCAAGTGGAATTCTATAATACATTCCCATGTCTTCTGCTTTAACAAATTCTTCTTTTGTTAAAAGTGTTTCATAAGATTTTTCACCATGTCTTGGTCCAATTACTTTGATTCCAACTGGCGAATCAAATACTTCTTTTAAAGCTGTAGCAAGTTCTAATATTGTACATGCAGGAGCTTTTTGAATAAATATGTCTCCTTGATTACCATGTTCAAATGCGTGTAAAACTAAATCAACTGATTCCTCTAAAGACATTAAATATCTTGTCATAGTTGGATCTGTAACAGTTAAATCTTTTCCTTCTTTCATTAATTTAATGAATAGAGGAATTACAGAACCTCTTGATGCCATTACATTTCCATATCTAGTTGCACAGAAAACTGTTTCGCCGTCTCTTGCAGCTCTTGCCCTTGCAGACATTGCTTTCTCTGCCATCGCCTTTGAAATTCCCATTGCATTAACTGGATAAACTGCTTTATCTGTACTCAATAATATAACCTTTTTAACATCATTAGCTAGTGCTGATTTAAATACATTATCTGATCCTTCAACATTAGTTTTTACTGCTTCCATTGGATAGAATTCACATGATGGAACTTGTTTTAAAGCTGCAGCATGGAATACATAATCTACACCCTTCATTGCATAATTTAAGCTTTCTATATCTCTAACATCACCTATATAATATTTAACTTTAGAGCTTTTGATATAATTTCTCATATCATCTTGCTTCTTTTCATCTCTTGAAAAAATTCTTATTTCCTTAATATCTGTATTAATAAATCTATTAAGTACAGCATGTCCAAAAGAACCTGTCCCACCAGTAATTAGTAATATCTTATCCTTAAACATATTTACTACCTCTCATTTAATATTAATTCTAATTTATTTAATAATTTATTTCTTTTAAAATTATCAATAAAAAATTGTTTTCCTAAAGCTCCAATTTCTTTTAATTGATCCTTGTTCATATTTTTTAATGTAATTACATTTCTGTATAAACATTCATAATCTTCTGCTTCACAAGCTATACCTGCTCCACTTTCTTCTATTACTCTATTGCCTTCTCCACTAATTGCAGCTAAAATTGGCTTTCCAGCTGCCATATAAGATTGAACCTTAGCTGGCAATGTTACTTTTAAAATTTCTTCATTTTTTAAAGTCACAATTAAAGCATCAGATATTGAAAAATACTTTGGCATATCACTAGATGGTTTTCTTCCATGAATAACTACTGTTTCTTCTAAACCATATTCTTTTATCATGGACTTAATATTTTCAAATTCACTTCCATCTCCAATTATATTCCAAATTATATCTTTGTTTTCTTTTGCTAAATTAGCTGCTTTAATAATTGTATCAACACTTTGAGCTTTTCCTATATTTCCTGCAAAAGTAACATTAAACTTATTAATATCTTTCATAACTTCGATTTCTTTATTATCTATTGAATAAAAATCTTCTGCCCATTGTGGAAAATAAATAAATTTACTTTCTTTAAATCCATCTTTCATTAATATATCTTTATATCCTCTTGATGCAATTAGAAGCTTATCAAATCCTATATAAATTTTATTACATATCTTCTTAAATACATTTTTAATCTTTTGATTTTCAATATTTATTATTGAATAAAATGTTTCTGGCCACAAATCTTGTACATATATATATGAAGGAATTTTCTTTATCTTTGATATAATTAGTGCTGGAATAGCTGATGTAATAGGCGATACTTGAAATACAAATATTGCATCATACTTATTTCTTAATAAAAATAAACTTTTTAACATTCCCATTATCATAAAGGTTAAATAATTAAATGCTAATCCAACAGAAGATTTTCCTCTAGGTGACATCATTACACGATGAATCCTCATCCCTTCATATTCTTTTGGTCCTTTATTCAGCAATGAATATCCTTCAAAAAATTCACCCTTAGGATAGTTAGGCAATCCTGTTAAAATCTCAACTTCATGCCCTTTCTCCTTCAAGCCTTTACATATATCATTAATTCTAAAATCTTCTGGCCAAAAATATTGTGATACAACTAGTATCTTCATCTATATAACCTCATCTCTAAGATTGTTATTTATCTCCATTTTTGACGCTAATTTATAATTTGGATAAATATTATCCGATATTAGCTTTATAGAATTTTCATGAATAAATTGTTTTTTTAAAGTTAAACTGTTTAATAAATATAATAATTTAAATCCAACCTTAGGTAATCTAATTTTTGAGCTAGCATTTATAGCTTTAAGTAAGTCATTATAAGAGTAAATATTACTATCTGAAATATTATAAATATTATTTTTTTCATCTTTTGAATTGTTAACTATATAATTAACAGCTTCATATATGTTTTTTATATTACATAAGCTTAACTTTTGATTCCCATTCCCCACTACATATGGTTTTCCTTTTATTAATGCTCTTCTTTCAATATTTAATTTAAAGTTGTCTGAATATACCGGAGCTAGTCTCAATATTGAATAATTATTTCTGTAATTTTCTATAATATAATCTTCTGATAATTTTTTAGCTACAGCATACGGACTCCTAGGTTCACAAGTATCTGTTTCAATATATTTACTTTTTTCTAATCTTTCCCCATATACAGAAATTGTACTTACAAATATAAAATTCTTTAAATTTAATATCTCATTACTTAAATCTACAAAATACTTTGTTGCTTCATAATTCACTTTCATAAACCTATCTTTTGATAAATCATTTCCTTTATTATGAGCTAAAGCTGCGCAATGAATTATTATATCTATATCTTTATTTTCTTTTAATACTTTTTCTATTGCATTTTTATCTGTTATGTCACATGAATAGTATTGTTGACATTCATCATACTTCTCTTTTCTTCCAATCCCAATAATATGATGTTTAGTTTTTAGTTCATTACATAAAAAACTACCAACTATACCATATACACCTGTAATTAGTATTTTCATTTCTTCACACCCTAATTTAATGTAGTCTAAGCCCTTATCCCCTTGTCTTGATTTGATTTTCCTTCTTGTACTCCATCACTTTTAACAACTTTAATTGCTGTTAAAAATATTATTTTTATATCAAACCAAAAACTTTTTTTATCTAAATACTCTTTATCTAATCCAACTTTAATATCTAATGGTATTTCATCTCTTCCATTGATCTGAGCCCACCCTGTTAATCCTGGTACTAACTTATGGACCCCAACTTCAGTTCTCATATCTCTTAGATCTAATTGGTTGTAAAGAGCTGGTCTTGGCCCTACTATACTCATTTCACCTTTCAATATATTGAAAAGCTGTGGTAATTCATCTAAGCTTGTCTTTCTCACAAACTTACCAATAGCTGTTATATATTGCTCTGGATTTTCAAGAAGATGGGTAGCTACATTTGGTGTATCTACCCTCATAGTCCTAAATTTATATATATTAAATTCTTTGTTATCTTTTCCTATTCGTCTTTGTTTAAATAATATTGGTCCCTCAGATGTTAACTTTATTATTAATGAAACAATAATTATTATAGGAGATAAACATATTATAGCTAGTAAGCTCATAATAAAATCAAATATTCTTTTCATTTCCCCCTCCAACCTATTTCTCTATAGTAGCTGCTACTTCATTATCCTCATCTGGATTTTTATAAGTAGGTACTACTTCATGTAGCTTTTCTCTTAACTTTTCCTTATTCCCAAGCTTAACTACATCTAAAAGTTCATTTATATTATTTTTAACTCTTTCAAGCTTAAACTCTCCAGGCCTTCCTATAAATATCTTCTTATGTGGTGTCTCGCTTAATCCTTCTTCATTCATAAGAAGCTCTTCATATAGCTTTTCACCTGGTCTTAAACCAGTAACTTTTATTTCTATTTCTTCATTTGGAATATATCCTGATAGCCTAATTAAGTTTTCTGCCAAATCATATATCTTAACAGGCTGTCCCATATCTAAAACAAATATTTCTCCACCCTTTGCATATGCTCCAGCTTGTAAAACTAGTTGTGATGCTTCTGGTATAGTCATAAAATATCTTGTTATATCTTTATGTGTTAAGGTAACAGGGCCTCCCTCTGCAATTTGCTTTTTAAATAAAGGAACCACTGATCCATTTGAACCCAATACATTTCCAAATCTAACTGCTACAAATTCTGTATCACTTTCTTTATCTATAGATTGTATAACCATCTCACACATTCTTTTAGTTGCACCCATTACATTAGTAGGGTTTACAGCCTTATCTGTAGAAATTAATACAAATCTTTCCACTCCATATTCACTAGCAAGTTCTGCTGTATTTAAAGTTCCTAAAACATTATTTTTAATAGCTTCTCCTGGACTATCTTCCATTAGGGGCACATGTTTATGTGCTGCCGCATGAAATACAACCTGAGGCCTATATTCTTTAAATATACTATTTAATCTTTTTCTATCTCTAACAGATCCTATTAAGGTCTTTAAATTTAAGTTTTCATACTTTCTTAAAAGTTCATTTTGTAAGTCGTAAGCATTATTCTCATAAATATCAAATATAATAAGTTCTTTTGGATTAAATCTTGCTATTTGCCTACATAACTCCGATCCTATGGACCCTCCCCCACCGGTTACCATGATTACTTTGTTTTCTATATAACTAGAAATACCACTAAAATCCAACTTAATTGGTTCTCTTCCTAGTAGGTCTTCTACATCTACATCTCTGATTTTTTTAACAGAGAACTTTCCATCTATTACTTCTGAAACTCCAGGCATTATTTTTACCTGAGCAGTTGTTTTCTTACATTCATCTAAAATTTTCTTTAATTCTACTTCATTTAATTCTGATATAGCTATTATTATTTCATCAATTCTTTGTTCCTCTACAACTGTAGGAATATCATATCTATCACCAAGAACTTTTATTCCTGAAACATAAATTCCTTTTTTAACCCAACTATCATCTACAAATGCTACTACTTTTTTCTTGTATTGTGGATTTTTCTTATATTCATTTACAACAAGAGCTCCTGCACCACCTGCACCTACTACTAAAACTCTTTTACAACTCCCATTACTTCTATCTGTAATAAATATTAAAGTTCTTCTTACTACTCTCCAACCTATTCTTATACCGTTACAAAATACCATTATCATAATTCCAGCCATTATTGTAACCATTAGCGGAATTCTTCTTTTATCTAAATAAGATATTATTAAAACTACACTAGTAGCTAACCCTGTTGCTATAATTCCTCTTAAAAACTCATCTATGCTTGCAATAGACCAAATACTTTTATATTGTTTAAACGCCATAAATATCCCTATAAATATAAGAGACATTAAAAATATTTTGCTTATATAACTTCCATACATTACTACAATTTCTGCTATACTAATGTCCGTATATTTAAATCTAAATATAAAAGCCACAAAATATGAACAAAATATTAGTAACAGGTCCACTATTACCAACGTCAACATTTTTGCTTTTTTATTTTGCAATGTTATACCCCCTATGCTTAATTAAATCACTTTAAAAATGAGAAAATACCCTTTTTTTCTTTTACCATTTCTCCTATAAACTCTATTTCTTCATTATTTAATAACCTTCTGCCACTCTCTTTAAAAAGTTCTTCATTTATCTTGCTCTTCTTTTTAGCTAATTCTATTCCATTAGCTATTCCCGTACATCTATTTGTATCATTATGTGCATCAGAACCAATAAAATTATAGATATTATTAGCTAATAATATCTCTGCAGTTTTCTTTACACTATTTCCAAACTGACCTTCAATACTTCCAGAATTCATTTGAAATAAGAATCCTTCTTTAATAAACTTATTGATCCTCTCTGGTTTCTCTATTATTGGTCTATATCTTTCTGGATGTGCAAGTATTGGAATTACTCCCTTTACTTGAAGTTCATATATTACCTCTAATGTATCCCTATCAAAGCTTCTCATAGGAAGCTCTATTAACATATATCTTGAGTCATTAATTGTACCTATAAGACCACTTTTATAATCATCTATTATTTGTTCTGAATAATAAACTTCTTGACCATAATGTATGTTTAGATCTACCCCTTCCCCCTTTGCAAGCTTATTAAACTCCTTTACTAACTTTTTAACTTCATCATAAGGTGTTTCTCCATATCCCCTACAAAAATGAGGAGTGGCAACTATATCTTTTGTTCCACTCTTTTCTGCCATTTTAATCATATGTAAGGTCATATTTATATTTTTTGACCCATCATCAATTCCAGGTAATATATGTGAATGTATATCTATCATTTAATCGCCCTCTTACTTGCCTTCATTACCATAATAGTAGTAATATTTCTTTCTAGTGTTTTCAACACCATTAAGTACAGTTCCTAATACATTAGCACCTACTTTATCTAAAAGTGCTTTAGCTTGTTGCACAGAATCTCTTTTTGTTTTTTCTGCTCTAACCACTAGAATTGTTCCATCCACCTTTGTAGAAAGAATTTGAGCATCTGTTACAGCTTGTAACGGAGCACTATCTAGTATAATTATGTCATATTTGCTCTTTAGCTCTTCTAAAAGTCTTCCCATTGCTTTTGACCCAAGCATTTCTGAAGGATTTGGAGGTAATTTACCTGATGTTAGAATATGAAGATTCTCACTATATTCATTTACTGCATCATTCATTTTTTCTTTTCCTATTAATACATCAGATAACCCAACTAAATTAGATATCTTAAATTTTCTATGAAGAGAAGGCTTTCTCAAATCACAATCTATTAAAATAACACTTTTTTCTGATTGGGCAAAGGATAAAGCCATATTACCTGCTGTAGTTGACTTACCTTCACCAGGCTCAGAGCTTGTTATTACCATGGTTTTTATTTCTTTATCAAAAGATGAATATTGTATATTAGTTCTTAAAGTTCTATAAGCTTCTGCAGCTATAGAATTAGGTTTCTTTTCTACTATAAACATATAATTCTCCTTTATTTAACCTTTTCTTGATCTGGAATAGCACCTAATACAGGTACTCCTATAATATCTTCTAATGATTCTTTGTCTTTAAATGTATTATCCATAAACTCTAATAATAACGCTAGTCCAACTCCAACCATTAAACCTAGTAACATAGCTATTGCTATATTCATTTTCTTATTAGGACTTACTGGACTTTCAGGTAGCTTTACACTTTCAATTATCTTTACATCTGCATTTTTTATTAATGCTGATGACTCTTTAATAAATTCATCTGTTACTGCCTTTACTACATTAGCTGCTTCTTCTTTATTTTTACTTATGTACTTTACTTGCATTAATTGGGTATTTGTTATTTGTTCTGCAGATAATTCCGATACTACTATCTTAGGATCTAAATCTATATTATTATCCTTTAATGCCTTACCAACTAAATCCTCTGTTTTTATAAGGCTTGTATATGTTTTTACTAATTGTTGATACATTGTTATATCACTATTATTATAATTTTCTGTTGTAGCTTCCTTACCAACAAATAGTTTTGCTGATGCTTCATATTTAGGTTTTATTATAAAAAAGCTTACAACAGCAGATATAATTGTTGCTATAAGAGTTATTGTAACTATTAATTGCCATCTCTTTTTCAGCCCATCTACTATATCTTCAATTTTGATGATTTCTTCATTCATTCTACTTTCCTCCATAAATTTTAACATTATATTGTCGAATATACATACATTATTTATTTTACCATCCCAAACTACATTTGTTAATAAAGAATATATAATCTTTATTATAAATATATTTCCAGTTATTTTATTAAATATTCATTACTGTAACGAATATTTAATATTATTTCTTATTCCATATTCTATTTTAAATTATAATCATAAAAATTCAATCAATCCCTCCATTTTTTCTTCGACAAAGATTTTTATAAATAAATATTCTTTCGCACATTTACAATATCTTCAAACTTGTCTAGACCAGCTATTTTGTAAATGAAAACTTATTCATTTCTTTCTTTACATTTGTCGAATCTCTTTTTTTCTTGTCGTTCATTTTTTATTATCTTTTTACTAAGGTGAACTATTTTCTACTTATAGCTTAGATACTTCGCTTTTCTTATTAGCATAGATCTAGAAGTGTAAATTGTTTTAAATTTACCTACAGCATTCTTAATATGCTTATTGCCCCTAGAAAATTAAAATCTAATAAACTTTTTCATACACAGCTTGGCCAATATCAAAAACGTATATTCATTTATATTTTTTCATAGACTCTTATAAAATCTCAAAAGCAAATTTCAATTCATTTAAATTTAATGGCTATCTAGAATCTGGATTTAAAAACAAATTATTAGGATAGCTCTTTTAAAACTATAGCTCCCACATTAACATTTCTTTTTTCATTTTAAAAATTTCTAATGACTGATTTTTTACAACTCCCAAACTTATTTATTTTTAAAATATTATTTTTCTTACCTTTAATTTTTACTATTTTAACAATCTTTTTATTTTTAATTGTCCATTTTAC
>OHIM01001007.1_pt1 | contig 13233 bp, 11 predicted proteins | sample 1568271 | NCBI WGS metagenome assembly OHIM01 (sample SAMEA3879580, study PRJEB24766) | human gut metagenome | biome: human-associated habitat; feature: feces | place: USA | collected 1985/1987
GAAAAAGTTGATAGTGCATTATTAAATAAAGTAAAAATAATAGTGCTAAAAAGACCAGAAATAAATTACGGAAGAAAATTTAATAATATAAGAGAAATGCTTAATTTTATAATTTTAAATAATATATAGACTAAGGACAACAGGTTACACATAGGGTGTCCAAAATTAATTTTATTAAGAGTAAAACTTATTTGTAGGGGGAATTAGGAGTGAAAAAATTTTTATACATAGTGTTTATTTTAGCACTATCATTTTCAATACCAAGTAATGCATATGCAATGCATATAGCAGAAGGGTATTTACCATTAAGCTGGGTAGTTTTTTATTTTATACTTTCAGCACCGTTTATTATATTAAGTATAAGAGAATTAAGAAAGATTATTAAAAAGAATCATGACATAAAAATGTTATTAGCACTTATGGCTGCATATGTATTTATGATGTCAGCATTAAAATTACCATCAGTAACTGGAAGTTCATCTCATCCAACAGGAACAGGACTTGGAGCAATTGTTTTTGGTCCAGTTATAATGACTATAATATCAGTAGTAGTTTTATTATTCCAGGCTTTATTATTAGCTCATGGAGGACTTACTACATTAGGTGCAAATACATTATCAATGGGGATAGTAGGTCCATTTGTTGCATATTTTATATATAAATTATTAAAGAAAAAGAATGTATCAGTTGCAATTTTTGCAGGATGTGCTTTAGGAAATTTAGCAACTTATATAGTTACGTCAATACAGTTAGCTTTAGCTTATCCATCAAGTGTAGGAGGAGTATTAGCATCTGCAGTAAAATTTATGGGTGTATTTGCAATAACTCAAATTCCACTTGCAATAGTAGAGGGAATAATTTCAGTTGTTATATATGACTTTATTAAGAAACATTGCAGTGAAGAATTAGTACAATTAGAAGGAGGGTTATTATAATGAAAAAAACTATAATTTTACTTTGCATTGCAGCTTTATTAATTATTGTTCCATTTATAATAAATGCAAATGGAGAATATGAAGGTGCAGATGCTCAAGCTGAAGGAATAATTAATGAAATAAATAGTGAATATGAGCCATGGGCAAATAGCTTATGGGAACCACCATCAGGAGAGGTAGAAAGTTTTATTTTTGCAGCTCAAGCAGCATTAGGTGCAGGTTTTATTGGATATTTTGTGGGAAACAAGCGTAATGATAAGAGAAATAAGTCTGTACAGCATTAATAGCAGACTTACAGACATTCATCCATTAGAAAAGCTAAGTTTAACTATAATATCATTAATTGGAGCAAGCTATATTAATAATAACTATATTTTAGGTATTAATATATTATTTTTTATTATATTAATTCAGATATCATATTTTTTATTTTAGATTAATTTGCACAAAGGTATATTGGATAATCTCCAAAGCCAATATACTTGACTATATTTCTATCCCCTCTACTCATCCCCGGTCACCCCAGACCGGGGAACTTTTTATTTTTAATATTCAAGATATAATCTAAAGACAATAGTGTTAAATAATCCATGAAAAAAAGACAGGTGTGTAGGGTGTTTGTGAAATATATAAAACATACATAATATATAAAGAAAATTAGTGAATGTAAAAAATTGGCGAAAAAGTGAAAATATGCCAAAAAATCTGTAAAAATCGACTTAAAATGAAGTTACAAAAGGTAAATTATATGATATAATTGACTAATATATAAGGTATCTAATGAATGTGAGAATTGCATAGCGATTCGGATATACCAGTCAGGTGCAAAGTATCTTTTGCCACGACATCTATATATTTATGTATTATTAATACATAAGATTTTTCACACGTAAGATTTGTGTTTTGTATAAACTTTAAGATGCGCTGAGAAGCAGCGCAAGAATGGAGGATTATTATGGATCAGGATAAGAATATAACAACAGCATCCATAGAAGGTGAAGTTGAAAATGTATCAGCTAATGATATTAAAGAAGAGCAGGAAGCAACTGTTACAGAGCATAAAAAAAAGAACAAAAGAAATAATGATAAAGCAAAAATATCAAAAGCGGCAAAAGCAAATGCGCAGCCTATAGAAAAAGAGAAAAAAAGAAAGCAAAAAAATTTCAGAATGCGTAAAAATGTACAAAACAAAGATAATATAAATAATGATAATACGAATAATAATGCAAGCGGTGATAATAAAGAAAAAAAATCAAGTTTATTGAGTGGGATTAAAGCCAAGCTTATAATGACATCATTACTTCCAATCGTAGTTGGAATAGTGGCTGTACTTATTCTTGCTATTGTTAATATATCACAGGGAATGAATACAGAGGCGGTAAATGGTTTATCGTTACTTGGTCAGTCAACTAAGGCAAGCTATGATAATGAGTATACAGGTGACTGGCGTGTAGATAATAACGGCAATCTGTTTAAAGGAGATGTGAACCTGTCACAGAAGCAGGATGGAATAGATAAATTTACAAAAGATGGTGATGCAGACCTTGCAGTATTTATAGGCGTTGATTGTAAGCTTACATCACTCAGGGATTCTAATAACAAGAGAATGTTAAGTCTTAAGGCAGATGATAAAATATGGGAAGCTGTACAGAAAGGTAATACATATACAAGCTCACATGTTGATATAGATGGAACAGATTATACAGGTGTATATATTCCATTGAAGAATTTTAGTGGAAGTGTTGTTGGTATGATGTTCTCAGGACAGCCAAGAACAGATATAACAGCATTTATAATGCAGAAAATAATAGCACTTATATCTGTATCAATAGTTGTTTTAATCGTTGTGATAGTAGTAGCCTCTATAATTTCAACAAAACTTGCTAATGCACTTGTTTCAGTTAATAATCTGTTTATCGCACTTGCAAATGGTGATTTGACAGTAGATGTTAATAAATCTATTCTTGCAAGAAAAGATGAAATAGGTCAGATGGCTCAATCTGTTCAGACACTTATAGATAAGCTTCAGGAAATAGTAGCTAATCTTCAGAATACTGCATCTGAGCTTCATAGGTCGGGTGAAGATATGACAAGCTCTGCAAATCAGTCAAGTAAAGCAACAGAAGAGATATCAAGTGCAGTTGAAGACATATCAAAGGGAGCTGTATCACAGGCAGAAGAGATCCAGAATGCTTCTGCACAGATTGCTAATATGGGAGAGCTTATAAGTGAAATAGTTGAAAAGGTAGCTAATCTTACTAAAGCAACAGATGCAATGGGCAGAGCAGGCGATACATCTATGAGTACCATGAGTGAGCTTTCAGATTCTAATGATCATACAACTGAATCTATTAATAATATAGCTAATCAGATTAATATAACAAATGAATCAGTTGGAAGAATAGGGGAAGCAGCAGCACTTATTACGAATATTGCTGATCAGACAAGTCTTTTAGCTCTTAATGCTTCTATAGAGTCAGCAAGAGCAGGAGAGGCAGGAAAAGGCTTTGCAGTAGTTGCATCAGAAATCCAGAAGCTGGCATCACAGTCAGATGAAGCGGCTGGAGAGATAAAAGAGATTATAGAAAAGCTTCAGTTAGAATCAGAAAAGACTGTAGAAGATATGAACAATACAAAGGTTCTTATACATGAGCAGATAGGAAAGCTTGATGCAACAAAGAACAGCTTTATAGATGTCAGTGATGGTATAGCAGTATCAAGAAATGAAACTGCAGTTATTGAGAATAATGCTGGTTCTTGTGATGAGGCAAGAAAGCAGATTAATGATGTTGTTTCTAATCTGTCGGCTATCTCAGAAGAAAATGCAGCCTCAGCCCAGCAGACGACAGCATCTATGCAGGAGCTTACAGCAACCATTAATATGCTTGCAGAAACGGCGAATGGTCTTATGACTGTATCAGAACAGCTTAACAATGAAGTAAAATTCTTTAAGGTTAAGTAAGTACTGTAGCAATACAGATACATCAGTCAGTAGCAAAATACATTTTGACACTGACATCATTAAAATAATTAATAATGGTTAATTATAAAAAAGATGAGGCAGGAAACTTGTTTTATAAGTTATCCTGCCTCATCTTTTTTATTCATCAGTTCTGTCTATAACTTCACCGGTCTCTGGGTTAACGGATATTCCATTTACTTCCAGACGCTCATCAATCTGTATTACAAGACACTGTTTTCCATCAATCATACGTGTTTCAACAAGGTCGGTTTTATCTGGATTAATCTTTATTACAACATCCGGGGTTTTAACTTCAAACTTTCTTGATGGAGTTATATTAGCTGCTGCAAGTTTTCCGTTTTCTCCAGCTGCCATTTCAAAATGTTCTTCAAAATTAGTAAGGCGTTCACTGGCAACTCCACTTTTTTCAAGTATTTCCTTAACCTCTGTTTTGTCGAGCATTACAGGTGCACTTGATACAGCCTTATGTTCTTCAATGACTTCATTTATGTTATCATGGATATTTTTAACAGTTTCGTAATTGCAATCTTCACCTAGAGTTTCTGTTACTAGATTATTGAATGTTTCCTTCTGTATATCAGCAGGGAGAGGTACCTCGCAGCTAAGTACGGCATCAAGAAAATTTTGCTGAAAATCATCTGTATCCTTACTATGAAATAATATGCTTTCATCATCAGTACTACGATTGTTAAATGATGGAAACAAGAACGCTATATCAGGGTTATCAACTATATGGTTTTGTATCTGGTTATGAAATGCTTTATCATCCTCAAAATATCCAAGACCGGGTTTTGAAAGAATGACAGGGCAGATACAGCATAATATGTAGTTATATATCTCATCAGAAGCATCGTCCATTGCTATATTATCAGCAGTTACTCCAGGTATGTCATATGTCTGGTTAACAATAAGTATAAGATAGTTGCCAGGATAATAATAATTAGCAATTATTTTATCATATAACTGGTTAAGTAGGTTTTCATCCTTAAGCTCACATTTTCTAAGTTCAAGAAGAAAATCCCTTGGCTGTTCTTTTCCATATGCATCAAGAGTGAATTTCATGTCAATCAGGTTTCTGCCAGGTGTTCCGGAAAGACATTTTCTTAAAATATCAAGATATTTATGACGTTCTTCTTCTGGCAGATTTAAAAATGTATCATTAAATGTAGTAACTTTATTTTTTTCACCATCAACATAGCAGCCACATAATCTTTGGATACCACAATCTTCTATATTGAATTGTGATTTTATTTCATTTATTTCTTTTCTGGTCATATATAATAAGTACCTCCATTGTCATTTAATAAAAGAATAATGTACTGGTATTTTATCACATAATTCAACCAGTTACATTAAAAATATATTCTGAAAATTCGATAGGAACACACAGATTAGTTGTAATTAGATGAATAAAAGATGAAAAAAGAAAAATTTTAAAGATGACAGAGGAATAGTTGTAATATTATAAGAATGAGATTATAATTAACTGGTAAATAATGTGGTGATAATATTTTGAAACATGCTGTAATTATAATAATTAAATGTTTCGATTTATAATATGTAATTATATGGTATATGGATTGATAATGTTTAAATATTTGGATTGCTATAATGATATGTGATTGACGAACACTTGCATTGTAATATTTGAATGCTGACAAGGGTTGATATTAAATGATGGATAATGAGAGTAAATATTGTTAATTTACATATATTTTACATATAAATATAAACAGAATTTACATAACATATATATCATAAAACGCAAAGGTCAAAAGTTCATAAGATTAAATGTTCATAAAGTTGGAAGTTCATAATATTAGATGTACAGAGGTCTTATCATATGGGTATGAACTACTTATAAACATGCTGAGCTTTATATCGGCATAATAAGCAGCGCAAGAATGGAGGATTATTATGAAAGTAGGAATTTTAACAAGTGGTGGAGATTGTCAGGCTTTGAATGCAGCTATGAGAGGTGTGGCAAAGAGTCTGTATAATAAAATACCAGATGTAAAGATATATGGTTTTCTTGATGGATATAAGGGACTTATTAATAATGATTATAAGCTTATGAATGTTGATGATTTTTCTGGAATTCTAACAGTTGGTGGTACTATTCTTGGTACATCAAGAACTCCTTTTAAAAGAATAACAGAGCCTGATGAGAATGGCAAAGATAAGGTAGCATCCATGAAAAAGACTTATAAAGGATTGGGGCTTGATTGCCTTGTTATACTTGGAGGAAATGGAACACACAAGACAGCTAATATGTTAAGTGAAGAGGGACTTAATGTTGTTACACTGCCAAAGACAATAGATAATGATCTTGTAGGAACAGATGTAAGCTTTGGATTTCAGTCAGCTGTGGATATTGCTACAAATACTATTGATTGTATACATACTACAGCTGCATCACATAGCAGGGTGTTTATAGTTGAACTTATGGGACATAAGACAGGATGGCTTACATTACATGCAGGTGTAGCAGGTGGTTCTGATGTGATTCTTATACCAGAGATTCCATATGATCTCGATAAGGTGGTTGAAGCTATTAATAAAAGAAGCAATCAGAAAAAGCATTTTACTATACTTGCAGTAGCTGAAGGTATTATATCAAAGGAAGAACTTGAATTTAGCAAAAAGGAACTTAAAGAGATAAGAAAAAGAGAGCATTTTCCATCTGCAGCATATAGGATAGGCGCAGGTATTATGGAAAGAACAGGGCAGGAGGTAAGAGTTACTGTGCCAGGACATGTACAGCGTGGGGGAAGTCCATGTGCATACGACAGAGTATTAGCATCAAGACTAGGCGCAAAGGCGGCGGAACTTATTATTAATAAAGAGTATGGATATATGGTGTGTGTTAGGGATAATCAGATAGATAAAACACCACTTAGGGAAGTAGCAGGCAGATTAAAAACAGTAGATCCTGACTCAGGTATTATCAAAGAAGCAAAGGCGATGGGAATATGTTTTGGAGATTAAATAATATTAAGAATGTCTTCAGTAATAAAAGAAAAGAAAAAAATGCAGATGAAAAAATAGCTGTAGATAAAAAAATAAATGTAGAAAAAGAAATAAATGAAAATATACATTTTATTGGAGAAAATATGAATAAAAATAATGTAATAGAAGATGATAAATTATTAAATATAGTTATGGATGATTCTAAGGAAGCAGCTAATATGACCGAAGTATCAGATAGTATCCATAAAAAAATAAAGAATATTGAAGAAAAATATCGTAAAGATGGTAAAAGAATGCCATTTTTTGCAAACAGGGAGTTATCATGGCTGAAATTTAATGAAAGAGTCATAGATGAAGCTGATGATGAAAAAGTGCCATTATGTGAGAGACTTACATTTGTTTCAATATTCAACAGTAATCTTGATGAGTTTTATATGGTAAGAGTTGGCTCTCTGTATGATCAGATGCTTCTTGCAAAAAAGAATAAACAGGAGATGACTACAGGATTCGACAATAAATCAATGATGACTGCAGAGCAGCAGCTGGATGCTGTATTTACACACACAAGAGAATTATTACATAAAAAAGATAAGATATACACAAAGCTTATGTATGAGTTTGACAGACAGGGTGTTAAGCTTATCAGCTTTAATGATGTTGAATATTCTGATGCGGTATATCTTGAGAACTACTTTAACAAGTCAATACTTCCAATATTATCGCCTCAGGTTATAGGAAAGAAAAATCCGTTTCCATTTCTTAAGAATAAGGAAATATATGCAGTGGCTCTTCTTGGGTCAAAGAATAGCGATAAGATAGGACTTGTACCATGCAGCAACGGTATATTTGACAGACTTATACCTATACCATCAGATAGCAGAAAATATATGCTTGTTGAGGAACTTATACTGCATTTTCTTCCCAAAATATTCAAGAAATATAGTGTAAAAAGTAAATCACTTATAAGAATCATCAGAAATGCTGATATAGATATGGATGAAGCATTCTTTGATGAGGATATGGATTACAGGGATACTATGGAACAGCTTATAAAGGAGAGAAGAAGGCTGTGTCCTGTCAAGCTTGAGTATTCAAGAGTACTTGATGATAAAGTTATATCAGCTTTATGTAACGAGCTGAAGCTTGACAAAAAGCAGGTGTTTTATTCTGAATCACCACTTGAAATGTCGTTCATATCAAAAATTCAGGATGATTTAAGAACAAGGAAAGAGCTTTTCTATGAAAGAAGGGTTCCACAGAATTCAAAATATATAGATATGAAGCAGCCTATTATAGACCAGATAGCTAAAAAGGATGTTTTATTAAGTTATCCGTATGAGAGTATGCATCCTTTTATAAAACTTCTTAATGAAGCAGGTAATGATGACAGGGTTTTGTCTATTAAGATGACTCTTTACAGGGTAGCCAAGAATTCGCAGATTGTAGAGGCGCTTATAGAAGCAGCAGAAAATGGTAAAGAGGTAGTTGTACTTGTTGAACTGAGGGCAAGATTTGATGAAGAGAATAATATTGAATGGTCAAGGCGTCTTGAAGAAGCCGGATGCAAGATTATATATGGAATAGATCATATAAAGGTTCATTCAAAGCTGTGTCTTATAACATATAAGGATGGTGAAGAATTCAAGTATATTACGCACGTTGGAACAGGTAACTTCAACGAGAAAACAGCAAAATTATATACAGATCTTTCGCTTATTACATCTAATACTGATATTGCAAGGGAAACAGCAGATGTGTTTAATAATCTTGGGCTGGGTGATGTTGTTGAACATACAGAGCATCTTCTTGTTGCACCTAAGTGTCTTCAGAATAAAGTTATCAGTTTAATAGAAGCCGAGATTGATAAGGCTAAAAACGGTGATGAGGCATATATAGGTGTTAAGATTAATTCTCTTACAGATAAAACAATAATAGAAAAACTTGTAGAAGCATCTATGAGTGGTGTTAAGGTTGATATGATTATAAGAGGAATAAGCTGTATGAGAGCTGGAATAGAGGGTTATACAGACAATATTACAATTACAAGTATCGTAGGAAGATTCCTTGAACATTCGCGTATATATATATTTGGCAAAGGTAACGATACGAAAATATACATATCATCAGCTGATTTTATGACAAGAAATACTATCAGGCGTGTTGAAGTCGCAGCACCAGTTTATGATGAAGAGATAAAAAAGAGACTTCTTCGTATGTTTAATACTATGTTGTCAGATAATGTTAAGGCAAGAGTTATGGCATCAGATGGAAACTATTATAGAAAAGATGTAAATGATAAAGAAACAAGAATCAATTCACAGGAATATTTCTATGATGAGGCTATAAAGAAAGCACAGCAGAATATAATAAAATAATAAAATACTATAAAATCCTCAATATCTGCTTGAATTTATTTTTGTTTTTGATAAACTTTATAGGTATGTTAAATAATAGACACATAAGTAAAGGATGGCATATATGAAACCCATGATATTATTTCATAATTTTTTTGGACATCTGAGTACTATAAATCATCATAAATATCAGGTAATGAAAAATTGTTTCAGGGTAGGACTTTATAAGCAGGGCTTGCTGCATGATTTATCAAAGTACAGTCCGACGGAGTTTATTCCTGGTGTAAAATATTTTCAAGGCAACAGAAGTCCGAATAATGCACAAAGAGAGGCAGAGGGCTGTTCTACGGCATGGCTTCATCATAAAGGACGTAATAAGCACCACTATGAATACTGGATAGATTATCCGGCTAAAGGCGGTAATGGGAGTCTTATAGGGATGGAAATGCCAGTGAATTATGTAGTAGAGATGTTTTGTGACAGAGTAGCGGCAAGTAAGATATACAATAAGGAAAAATATAAGGATTCAGATTCATTAGAGTATTTTAAGAGGGGAATGGATCATTATATAATTCATCCAAAGACTAAAGAGCTGCTTTATAGTCTTCTTGTTATGCTATCTGAAAAAGGTGAAGACTATACCTTTGCTTATATAAGGAAGTATGTATTAAAATAATATGATGAATATACAGTGATTATTTAATAAGATTGCAGTCTGCAGATAATCTGTGGACTGCTTTTTTAATAATTTTATTTTATGATACCGGGGTCCCAAGGTCTTTCACCCACATATGAGTGAGCTCATGTGGGTTTAGACATTTTGACCATGATATCACATTATATATTATACATTAGATTGATTATTATGATGATTATGTGTTAATATATAGTGCGGATTAATCCTGATTACCTAAGGATATATAGGATTAGTTATTCTGTTAAAATGTGTTTATGACACATGATTTATATAAAGATAAGAACGAACGGAGGACGATGATGTTAGAGCTTAATCATGTCGGATATACCACAGAGGATGGTATGGAGATATTACATGATATTACTTTAAAAATCGATGAGAGATTTGTAGCGGTTACTGGACCTAATGGAGGCGGTAAATCCACACTTGCAAAGGTTATAGCTGGTATATATCAGCCTACAAAAGGAAGTATTCTTCTTGATGGTGTTGATATTACTAATATGAGTATAACAGACAGAGCAAAGGAAGGTATAAGCTTTGCATTCCAGCAGCCTGTCAGATTCAAGGGATTAAAGGTAAAAGATTTATTGAAGCTGGCAGCTGGCAATGGGGCTAAATACAACGATTTAAAAGGTTATCTTAAAGAAGTTGGACTTAATGCAGAAGATTATATTAACAGAGAACTCAACAGCAGCCTTTCAGGTGGAGAGTTGAAAAGAATAGAAATAGCAATGATAAGAGCAAGAGGAACCAAGCTGTCATTGTTTGATGAACCAGAGGCAGGAATTGATCTTTGGAGTTTCCAGAACCTTATTAAGGTGTTTGAAGAAATGCATGAAACTAATCATGGAAGTATCATAATAATAAGCCATCAGGAAAGAATACTTGATATAGCTGATAAGATAGTTGTTATAAAAGATGGAAATATAGACAAATACGGTGATAAGGATGATATACTTCCACAGTTACTTGAAGGAACTGGATCACCAGTTTAAATGTATATCAGATGCGAGTGTCAGAATTCATTTTTACACTTGCATGTTAATTAGGAAGCTGGTAACAAAATTTATATTGTAGTAAGGAAAGGATACCATATAAATGGATGCAATAGAAAAAAATCTTTTACATGAGGTTGCAGAGCTTGATGCACTTCCTGTAGGAGCGTATAATATCAGGGCAAACGGAAAATCTGAGGCACGTAATACAACTGCTAATATAGATATAGTGACTAAAGAAGATAAACCAGGAATAGATATATATATTAAGCCTGGTACTAAAAATGAGAGTGTGCATATTCCAGTCATAATAAGCCAGACAGGTCTTAAGGACCTTGTATACAATGATTTTCATATAGGAGAGGATGCAGATGTTACTATAATTGCAGGTTGTGGCATACATAACTGTGGTGATGAAACATCAACTCATGATGGGATTCATACATTCTATGTTGGAAAGAATGCTAAATTAAGATATATAGAGAAACATTATGGTGAAGGTGAAGGACGTGGAAAGCGTCTTATGAATCCTACAACTATAGTACATCTGGAAGATGGAGCAGTTATGGATATGGAGACTTCACAGATATCAGGAATTGATGACACATTTAGAGAGACAAGTGGTGATATGGCTGCTGGCTCTAAGCTTACTATTCATGAAAATATAATGACTACAGGTGAGCAGCATGCTAAGACTGAGTTTAATATGGATGTTAACGGTGAGGATGCATCAGTAGATGTTGTATCAAGAAGTGTAGCCAGAAATAACAGTTATCAGGAATTCGTCAGCAGAATAAATGGTAATACACGTTGTGCCGGACACAGCTCATGTGATGCTATTATTATGGATAATGCATGTGTCACAGCAAGTCCACAGCTTAAGGCAAACAGTGTGGATGCAAGTCTCATACATGAGGCAGCCATAGGAAAGATAGCAGGTGATCAGTTAATAAAGCTTATGACTCTTGGACTTACAGAGCAGGAGGCTGAGGAGCAGATCGTTAACGGTTTCTTAAGTTAGTACACCGTTTCGTAAATAACTATACCAATCGCGCAGGATGCGGATTAGCAGGCAAATGAATGGTGTAGTTATTTCGCGATGTACTAGTTAACAAAGGGGCAGAAGACACAGGCTTTGATACCTACGGATTGGTTTGTGTTACGCATTACCACAATCCTGTCCATTATATTTATATAACAGATAATATCAGTTACTGTCCTGGGAGATTTAATCCAACATTAAGAGTTGAATCATACCTAGGACAGTATTTTTTATGTCTTATTTATATATGGTGGTGTTTTTTATAACCGGTTAATATGGATAACAATTTTTATAACCGGTTAATATAGGATAACAATTTTTATATGGTTAATTGACATTTTGTAGCTTGTGGGGTAGCCTAATAAGAAAGATAGCAGTTTCGATAATTAAGATAAATTGGGAGTATGTATACATGGGTGTAGAAGAATTTTTTAAGCAGGAAGAAGAAAGATTTATAAGGGATAATCTGATGTCAGATGAAGTACTTGACTTTATAAGGGAGAATACACTTCCTTTTAACCAGCTTATGGCATATTACAGATGTGCTATTATGGAGGTAGAAACTAAGTTTAAGGTACTTAATGAGCAGTTTTCATTGCAGTATGACAGGAATCCGATAGAATCGATTAAGACAAGAATAAAGTCAACAGAGGGGATAATCAAGAAAGCTAATAGGAAAAAAATCCCATTTACTATGCAGGCAATAGAAGAAAATATAAGAGATATAGCAGGTATAAGAGTTATCTGTTCATTTTCAGAGGATATATATATGCTTGCGGATTGTCTGCTTAAGCAGGATGATATAAGACTTGTTGAGATGAAGGATTATATTAAACATCCAAAGGAAAGTGGATACAGAAGTCTTCATGTTATTATAGAAATACCAATATTCTTACAGAATGAAAAACGTTATATGAAGGTAGAGGTACAGCTTAGAACTATTGCGATGGACTTTTGGGCAAGTGTTGAACACAAGTTAAGATATAAAAAGAACATACCTGATAGTGAGGCAGAGACACTTGCAGTAGAACTATCCAGTTATGCAGACCAGCTTGCTGAGCTTGATAATAAAATGGAACAGATTAAGAAACGTATAGTCGAAGCAGAAAAGCAGGCTGAACCGGTTGGAGAAAGAAAAAGACCTATAACAACAATAGGCAGCACGCTTATAAAGAACAGGTTGAATGGGTTGATAAAGTAGGAATATTGTTGTTTAATTGAATATTAGTTGGTGACGAACGGACGACAAATATAAGC